>ENA-OUQG01001582-OUQG01001582.1-human-gut-metagenome-genome-assembly--contig:-NODE-1582-length-12048-cov-15.164679_pt1 | contig 12048 bp, 12 predicted proteins | sample MGYA00237943_ERZ548823 | MGnify/ENA primary metagenome ERZ548823 (study PRJEB26490, sample SAMN05194731) | human gut metagenome | biome: terrestrial biome; feature: human-associated habitat... | reverse complement strand
GGCATACCGTTTGGGCGCAAGCTTTGTGCTCCCGAAGCCTTTTACGGCAAGGGCGCTGGCCGAACGGATACACGATGCACTGCACAGTGATCGGCCCTAATTTGCACACATCAAAAATAGTGACCGCCATCTCAGTGAGCGAACGGCTCCTTGAGATGGCGGCCTTTTATATCCCCATCTACGCTGCTGAGGGCGACAGCGTTATGAAGCTGCTCACGTCCGGCTTCTCCGGCAACGCGACTACTGCTCTTGCCTACATCCTGCTCGGTACCTTCGCTACGGCGATCGCTACCACCGGCCTTGCCGACATTGTCTCCAAGAAGCTGAGCAAGATCATTGGCACCACTTCTCGGCATGATCACCCTGATTGCCTGCCTGTCTCAGAACCTCATCCCCATTCACATCGCTTATATCCCCATCCTGATTCCTCCCATGCTCGTGCTGATGAACAAGATGCGCCTCGACCGCCGCGCTGTGGCTTGCTGCCTTGCCTTCGGTCATAAGGCTCCCTACATTCGATTTCCACTGCACGGGCGACGCGCTCTACATGATGAGCTTTTTGCTGTGCCCTGCGGAACGGCACCGGCCGGAACAGGAAGACGAGTAAGGGGCGCGCATATCGCTTGCGCCGCGGGCGGTTCCAACCGCTGCCAGCGCTTCCACGTCCCACTGGATCGGCTCCATGCCTATCGAGCGGATGGTGGAGATGACGTGGTCGTCATACTCGCCGAACGGGCAGCGGATGAGCGTCGGGCGGACGCCGGTCAACGCCTCGATCTTATCGTTGCAGGTGTTCACGTCTGCGATGATCTGGTCGGCGGTGAGGGAATTATAATGATCATGCGCGTTGGAGTGGTTCATGAGCTCATTGCCGCTGTCCACGATGGCCTTGGCCTGTTCGGGATACTGATCCGCCCAGTTGCCCACGACAAAAAAGGTACAGGTGACACCGTACTCCTTGAGCACGTCGAGGATCTTCTGTGTGTTGTCCGCGCCCCACGCCGCGTCAAACGAGATGGAGCACACCTTCTGGTCGCGCTGGACACAGTAGATCGGCAGTTGGCGCGTGGCGGCCGACGCGCTGACGGCGGCGGGATAATTGACGGCGGCAAAGATCGCCGCGGCGGCCAGCACCGCCGCGCCCAGCGTCAGCCATTTGCGCCGGAGCACCAGAAAGCGCGGCGGCTTCTTCTCCTTTTCAGACTTCTTCCTGCGGTCAAAATGAAACAGCATCAGCATATCCTCCCCAATTCTCTTGGTAGAGGGTATGCTGGTGCTGTTCATATCATGCAAGGGGGACGGGCTTTACTCGATGCCCGCCAGCGTTTGGGCTTCGGCGACGTACTGGTCGATGAGGCCCTGCTCCTGCATCTCGGCGATCTTTTCGTTCAGGTAGGCGACAAAGTCCTCGTTGCCCTTTTGCACGCCGATGCACTGGCCCTCGCTGTCGCTTTCGATGCCGATGTCCTTGACCGTCAGGTCATCGTTCGCCGCGGCGAATGCAAGAGCTGCGGTGTAGTCGATGTACACAACATCGAGCTTGCCGCTCTTGAGCTCCATGATGAGATCCTGCGCCTTGACGAGGCCGACGACGTTCTCTTCACCCGCAAGCTCGTTGGCGATGGGCACCTGAATGGTACCGTTCTGCACGCCGACCTTGTGACCACTCAGGTCTTCGGGCTTGTTGTAGAGCGCGTCATCCTCCGCGCGGATCAAAATGGCCTGCTGCTGCTTAAAGTACGGGTCAGAGAAATCGACGGACTTCAAGCGCTCCTCGGTCGAGGCCATACCGGCGATGACAATGTCAAAATCACCCTTGGCGAGGTTGATGCACAGGTTGTCGAACGACATGTCGACGACCTTGAGTTCGACGCCGAGGTCATCGGCGATGTACTGCGCGATAGCAACGTCAAAGCCGACGATGGTGTCCTTGCCGTCCACCTCCGTGTGGAACTCGTTCGGGGGATAGTCGGCAGAGGTTCCCATCACGAGCACGCCCGCCTCTTTGATCTGCTCGATCCTGGACTTGGCGGTGTCATCGGACGACGCATCGCCGTCCGAGCTGCCCTGCGCGCTGTCATCGCTCTTGCTGCCGCAGGCGGCGAGAGACAGGATCATCATAAGCGCTAAAAGCAGCGCCGCAAATTTCTTGAATGCGTTCATCTTTGTTCCCTCCTGCGTGTCTTATTCCCACAGGGGCTTGTCCCAAAGGTTCACCTTGGTGCCGATGCCCATTTCCGTCGCGTTCAGATAGAGCTGATAGGCGATCATGATGTCCAGCGCGCCGAGGCCCATGGACGCGGCGGCGACGAACTGATCGTCCGAGGTGCGCAGCTTCTTCGTGCCGAGCACCAGCTCGCTCAGGTCCATGATCTGGCTCTCATCGAGCTTGCCCTCCTTCGTGAGCTTGGACAGCGGGTTCGTGTGCTGCTTGAGCTGTGTCCAGTAGTCGGCGACGATGCCGTCGGCCTTGAGGAAGACGTCCTCCATCACCTCGTTGGAGTGCATGGAGACGAGGCCGCAGCCGCTCGTGAGCCAGGAGGTGTCCATGAACGGCTTGGGCGCGGTCGTCTCGCCGACGATGAGCTGGGACTTGAGCGCCGCGGCCTTGCTGTCGCTCGTCGGGATGATCTCGACGCCCAAGCTGTCGCCGTACTCCTTCGCGATGCCCTCGGCCTTGGCGACATCAATGTCGCAGAGGTACATGGTCTTGATCTGGGGCAGCGCCTCGTGCACGGCGGAGATCATCGTGCGGCCGATAACGCCCGCGCCGACAAGGCACGCGGTGTCCGCATTGGAGGGGGCGGCATACTTGGCCATCAGGCCGCCGACGGCGGAGGTGCGCATCGCGGTGATGAGCGTGCCGTCCAGAATGCAGAACGGCAGCACCGTCTCGGGGTCACTCAGGATGGAAATGTCGATGCCGTAGGGGATGCCAGGGATCGTGGCGTTCTTCTTGGACTCCGCCGCCCACTTGATGCCGCCGATGTTGATGTCGCCGCCGATGTAGCAAGGCATGGCGTTGAAGAACGACTGCCAGTTTTCCTTGTCAGGGATGCTGGTGTTGGTCTTGGGCGGGTTCTTGATGAGGCCCTGACCGAGCATCGCGTAGGTCTTTTCCGTAACGGCCAAGATCTGTTTCATATCGAGAAGGCCGGCCTTGATGACATCTTCCTGCTTAAGGAACAGAATTTCGGGATTGATCGTGTGAAGCATTTTTGTTTCCTCCAATAATATCGTAAATTTTATTTTTTGTTTGTTAAATGACGTTGATGACCTTGGATAAGAACTCTTTGGTTCGTGCGTTCTGCGGGTGCTCGAAGATCTCCTCGGGCGTGCCCTGCTCGGCGATCTTTCCGCCGTCCATGAAGAGCACGCGCGTGCCGACCTTTCGGGCAAAGCCCATCTCGTGCGTGACGACGACCATCGTGATGCCGTCGCGGGCGAGGTCGGAGATGACCTGCAGCACCTCGCCGACCATCTCGGGGTCGAGCGCGGAGGTCGGCTCATCGAAGAGCAGCACATCGGGCTCCATCGCCAGCGCCCGCACGATGGCGATACGCTGCTTCTGTCCGCCGGAGAGCTGGGAGGGATAGGCGTTCGCCTTGTCCTCAAGTCCCACGCGCTTTAGAAGCTTGAGGGCCTTTTCCTTGCTCTCCTCTTCCGACTGCTTTTTGACCTTCGTGAGCGAGATCGTAATGTTTTCAAGCACCGTCAGGTTGTTGAAGAGGTTGAACTGCTGGAACACCATGCCGACCTTCTGTCGGTGCCTGTTCACATCAAAGCCCTTGGCCGTGATGTCCTCGCCCTCGAAGTAAATTTTGCCGGCGGTGGGCTGCTCCAGAAGGTTCAGGCATCGGATAAAGGTGGACTTACCGCCGCCCGAGGGACCGATGATGACGACCACGTCGCCCTTGCAGATGGTCTCGTTCAGCCCGTCGAAGACGGTCAGGCTGCCGAACTTTTTCTGCAAGTCCTTGATCTCGAACAATACGTTACCGTTCACTCTTTCTCAGCCTCCCTTCAAAGATGTTCAGACCCTTGCCGAGGATGATATTCAGCGCCAGGTAGATGATGGCGGAGATGTAGTAGCAAGGAAGCGGGTTATAGGTAGAGGTGACCACGATGCCGTTGTTGTACATCAGATCGCCGATGCCGAGGTACTGGATGATCGAGGTCTCCTTGACCATCGTGACAAATTCATTGCCGATGGCGGGGAGAATATTTTTGACCGCCTGCGGCATCACCACGTAGCGCATGGCCTGCGCATTCGTCATGCCGCACGAGCGCGCGCCTTCCATCTGGCCCTTGTCCACCGCCTGAATGCCCGCGCGGATGATCTCGGCGACGTAGGCGGAGGAGTTGATCGAAAGCGCGATGATACACGGCAGCGCCCGCTCCAGATCGACGCCGAAGATGCTGCCCGTGGGATATGGAATAAAATCAAGCTGGTGGTAAACGATGTAGAGCTGCACGAGCATCGGCGTACCACGGATGACGGTGATATAGATGCTGGCGAACTTTTCCAGCGGCCTAAACTTGGATAGCCGCATGAAAGCGATCAGGCAGCCGAGGATCGAGCCGCAGAACACGGTGAGCAGAGAGATGAGGATGGTCGTTCGCGTCCCTCGCAGGAAGTATTGATAATAATTCGTTGCAATTTCCCAAATGTTCATGTGCCGTGGTTTCCTCCTTCGTAGGACTGGCTGTGATGCTGATTGCATATTTATGTTCGTAAAATGTCATTAGTGAGAATAACAATTCATATCAAGATTGTAGCACTGAATAAACAGGCGAAATAGAGCGGCAAATGATTTGGTAAAAAATATACACAAAAGCCAGCATAACTATGACGGTCGAACATCCGCCGCGGCACAATACGGCGTGTTTATAAGCAAGCAAAAAGATTTTGCTGCATGAAAACACGCAAAAAAGAAAGGTGCCGGGCTGAAACGTTCACTGTTTCAGTCCGACACCTTTTTCATAAAAGTGCAAAAGTGCGCAAATGACCCCTGCCATCCCCAAATGGCAGGAGCCGTCTGCGTGATCGTGTGGGGCGCGCACGCGCCCTGGTATCATAAAGCCGCGAGCGGCTCTATCATCATGCGTCGTTTTCGAGCATCCGGTAGCCCACGCCGATCTCGGTGAAGATATACTCGGGCGAGGCGGGATTCTTCTCGATCTTGCGGCGGATGTTCGCCATATTCACGCGCAAAATCTGATTGTCGGCCTTGGCCTTCGGCCCCCAGATCTGCTTGATGAGATAGTCATACGTCAGCACCTTGCCAGCGTACTTGCCGAGCAGCGCCACGATCTTGAACTCGTTGAGCGTCAGGTGCACATCCTGATCGCCGATGAGCACGTGGTGCTTGTCATAGTCGATGGTCAGGTCCTTGACGGTGAACTTGCCCGACTGCGCGATCTCGTTGTTGTCGAGCGGCGTGCGCGTGTGACGGATGGCCGTGCGGATGCGCGCGAGCAGCTCGCTCGTGCCGAACGGCTTTTCGATGTAGTCGTCCGCGCCGAGGTCGAGCGCCATGACCTTGTCATGCTCGTGCGTGCGCGCCGAAACGACGATGATCGGCAGGCTCGACCACGAACGAACCTCCTTGAGGATGTTCATCCCGTCCATGTCGGGAAGCCCCAGGTCGAGAATGATGAGATCGGGGCAGTGCGAGGTGATCATCGAGACCGCCTCGGCACCCGTCTGCGCCACCAGCACGTCGAAGTCGTTCGCGGTGAGAACCGTCGAAATAAAGTTGCTGATGTTCTGCTCGTCTTCCACCACGAGCACTTTATCCTTCAATTTCACTGTTGATGCCCTCCTCCAGCGGCAGATAGAAGCGGAAGCATGCTCCGCCCGAATCTAAATTTTCTGCGGTCATCGTGCCGCCGTGCGCCTTGACGATGGTGTAGCACACGGAAAGGCCGATGCCCATGTTTTTCTTCATATCAAAGTTGTTGTGCGACACGCCGGAAAGCCCGCCCTTGAAGATTGTCGAGAGTTTCTCCTTCGGGATGCCGACGCCGTTGTCACTGATGGCAAAGCAGGCGTTCGTCCCCTCGCGTGAGAGGCAGACACGGATCTGCGTGACGTTTCCGCCGTGGATGGCGGCGTTTTCCAGCAGATTCATAATGACCTGACGGATGAGCGTCGCGTCCATCGGCACCATCAGCACCTCGTCCGGCACCTCGATTGAGACATGGATCGCCGGGAATCGCTTGGTGAACTTGCTGACCGAGACGCCGACGATCTCCTCGGCCGCCTCACAGTCCTTTTCGATCTTTGCCTGTCCGCCGCTCATGCGCGTGATAGACAGGAGATTTTCGACCATGCGGATGAGCCACTGCGCGTCCTCGTTCACATCCTCCAAAAGGCGGCGCTTCTGCTCGGGAGAAAACGAATCCTCGTTTTCGAGGATCGCGGCGGTGTTGCCGACGATGCTCGTCAGCGGCGTGCGGATATCGTGCGACATCGCGCGCAGGAGATTGGCGCGCACGGCTTCCTTTTCTGTTTCGATGCGCAGCCGCTCCTGCTTTTTGATCTGCGTGTTCATCGCGCTGATCATCATGGACACCGTCAGCATCGCAAGGAAGGTGAACGGGTAGCCGGTGATCGTGAAGTTGAATTCCCAGTAGGGATATGTAAACACGTAGTTGACGAACAGGACACCGGAGACAGCGCTGAATATCCCCCAGAAATAGCCCTCCGTCCAGCGCGAGATGGTCGCGACCGCCAGCACGAAGATGAGGTTCACGTAGCCACTGCCGTCGTCGATCCTTCGCAGCAGCGTGCAGAGCACCGTCGCCATAGCCAGGATCGCCGCCGTCAGCAAAAGGTCGTAGATCCAACGCATTTTTTCGGGGATTTTTGCCATGTCGCCGCCTTCTCTCGCTTGATCGTTGGCGCGGAGAAAGACTCCGCATGCTTTCCGTCCCCATTATAGCATACAGCCTGCTAATTTTGTGCTAAATCGAATATTTTTTTCATGGTAGCAAAAAGGACGGCGCGATGCCGTCCCTTTCGCTGATAAAGGAAGAAGTGGAATTCAAAATTAAATCTTGCGGATGCTGACATTCGTCACATTCGCCATGTTGAAGCCGGGCTGCTGGGCGATCGCCGCCATGATGGCGACCTTGACCTCGTCGGTCAGACCGTCGGCGGGAACGGCGGGCGCTGCCGGCGCGGCAGCTGCTGCGGCGGGCTTCGGAGCCTCGGGCTTCGAGAGGATCTTGCCCATCAGCATCGTCAGGAAGATGATGCAGGTAAGGCCCACGAATGTGACGCCCATACCCATGATAACAACAAATGCGCTGGAAACTTGCATCGGCGGATACGCTCCTTTTATGTATTCTGGCGCTATTATAGCGCGCAGAATTTGCATATCAACCGTTTGGAAGTCCTCTTAGCATTGGCTTAACGCGAAGAGTTTTTCCCTTAACAGCGTTTTTATTGATGTTCAGTTTCCGCTAAAGATAAAACAGTCAGCACGCCGTCCTTTACGCGGAACTTAACGTCCCAGCCGCCAAAGCTCATACCGTACACGCGCTCGGGGTCGTTCTGGTACTGCGGGCGCGGGTCCTGCGCAAGCACACCGAGCAGCGCCTCGCGCTGCCCCTCCGGCAGCTTTTGCAGGAGCTCCGGCGGGCTTTTGACTTCGATCATCTCCTTCGGCGACGGGGCAAAGCCGCCCAGCGCCTCGGGGTGCGCGTCGGCGTAAGGAAGATAGGGCTTGATGTCATAGATTGGCGTGCCGTCCATCAAATCTGCGCCCGAGACGATCAAAACGTCACCGAGGCCATCCTCATGCCGCACACCTTCGAGCTTCACGCAGGAAAGTCCGATGGCGTTCGGCCGGAACGGCGAGCGCGTCGCAAAAACGCCCACGCGCTCGTTGCCGCCAAGGCGCGGCGGGCGCACCGTCGGCGACCATGTGTCGCGCACGGCGGCAGAGAACTGCCAGATGAGCCACAGGTGCGAAAAGCCCTCGATGCCGCGCAGCGCGTCGGGATTCCGGTACTCCGGTTCGAAGACGATCTTCGCACGAAGCGCGGGGACGAGCCCGCTCTGGCGCGGGATGCCGAATTTTTCCGGAAAGTCAGAGTGGATTCTGGCAATGACTTTCATTGTATAGTCCATAGAATGCTCCTTTTTTCGCACCTAACAGAGGTGCGTGAGTTTTGCAGCGCCGCGGGCGCTGTATGGGGGCCCCACCTGCCGTGGGGCGCGGGGCAAAGGGGGTATTCTCTTCTCGAAGAGAATACCCCCTTTAAATCCCCCAGAGAAGGACGAGGGGCGCCCCCCTCGACCCCCTACATTGGCAGTCGGGCGCTTGAATGACTGCACGCGCTGCGCAGTGTTGGTGCGGTGTACATGGCTTCGCCATGAACCCCTGCGAGTCGTGACCGCTTGCAACCGCGCCTTACTGTCGTGAGGCGCGAGTGACGTTTGTCTGGCGGCAGACTGCCTGCCGAATGCGGCATTGCTGGCGCTCGCCGCATTGTAGCGACTGGCGGTAGACGGGAATTAGGCTGTACTTCTATAAGATGGGCAGAGCGGCAGCGGGTAGTAGAAGCAGAGGCAAATCGTATAGCAGGGCCAAATGCGGCTCTGCCGCACGCAAGAGGTGCAATCGGCAAGCATTGCAGCTCTTCGAGCTGCTCGCTTGCAATGAAAAATTTTCTCTGGGAGGGTGTAAGGGAGGGGTGTCTCTTTTCAAAAAAGAGACACCCCTCCCTTATCTGCGTTCCCACACGGTGTGGGGAACAAGGCGGCAGCACTTTGTGCTGCATTATCCCCGCGCCTTAGCGGCGCGCTTTAATTTATAGAGCTCTTCGGCAGCAAGCCGTGTCTTAGCGACCACATCCCCGCCGTCTTGCGGGAAGCAGTAATACAGCGCTTTGTGGTCGCCGATGCACAGCATATCGCCGATCTCGTACCAGAAATAGTCGGCGTACAGGCTGTACGAGGCCTCAGGCTTTTGGAAATAGTCCAGTTTCCCGCCGCAGCCGGTCAGGTGGAAGCCGTTTTCATCGTGGTGCAGCCGGCCTTCGCCCACGCGGCAGATCTCGCGCATGTTGACCATCATGCAGATCTGCACGGGAATATCAAGCTGATATGCGCCGCTTTCCAGCTCCTCGCGCACGCACTGCCGCTCCCAGGTGTACCAGTCCGGCACGTGGGTGAACGCGGCCTCGCCGTTCAAACATTCCAGCGTACCAATCTCTGTCAAGCGGTATTCCTTGTTACAGCTTCGGCAAATGAGTGATGTGCCTTTGCCCTCCATTTTCCCCTCGGCGAGGCAGTGCGGGCACTTGTAGAGCACGCGGTTGAGTCCGTCGGCGCGGAACGGCTCGCTGACGGAGACGCCGTTTTCCTCCTGCCAGCGGAAATTGTCGAAGCGGAAGGCGGAAAAGATGCGCTCATTGATCTCGGCGACGTTCCTCTCTGCAACGTCGCTGGACGAGAGCAGGCACTGCATCTGCGCTGAGACCTTCGCGCGCCGCTTTTGCAGCCCGTTGTAGAGCGGGTCACGCGCGAACGCGCCGTAGGTGCGGATCATCACGACCGGCACATTCAGTGCCTTGACGCACTTGCCGATGCTCTCCGGCAGCGGTGTGGCCGTGCCGTCGAAGCTGTAGCTCGCCTCGGGGTAGAGCAGCACAGACGTTTTGAGCGTCCGCACGCAGTAGAGCATATCGCGCACGAGCGTCGCGTCCGAACAGAACTTGCGCGTGGGGATGCAGCCGACGCTGCGCATCAGCCACTCCTTGCCGACAAAGCCGTCCGACGTGCAGACGATGTTGAACGGGCGCGGGTACAGCACCGCCTCCGCGATTTTGAGGTCGAGAAAGCACGAGTGGTTCATCAGGACAAGGCAGGGCTCATCGCTTTTGATCTGCGCCATGCCGATCTTCTCGCAGTGGAAATGCGTCGCCAGAAGGTCGGGCGCGGAGGCTGCGCGCAGGACCGTCCGGAACAGGAGCGACGGCTTTTTCGGCTTTTTGTGCACCTGCGGCGGCTGGGCGAGCGCCTGTTCATATGTCATATCGACGACTTTAATTTTCATTCTGTTTCTCCGGCACGACGTGGATGTTCAGATGATCGTAGGACATCTCCACGTTGTGCTTTGCAAAGGTGTCGCGCAGGCGCTCGTACATCTTAAAATAAGTGTCCCAGTAGGCGTCTGCCGCCGTCCAGCAGCGGATGGTGTATTCGATGGAGCTGGCACCGTAATTCGAGAGATACACCGTCGGCGTGGGTTCTTTCAGCACGGCGGGGAAGGCGAGAACGGCGTCCATGCAGGCCTGCTTCACCTCGTCCGTCGGCGCGTCGTAGGATGCTGTGACCTTGTAGACGATGCGGCGGCGGCCCAGGACGGTGAAGTTGATGATCTTCGAGCTGGACATTTCGCGGTTGGGCTGGAGCACGATCTGTCCGTCCGGCGTTTCAATCTTCGTGTGCGTCAGTGAAATTTCACGCACCGTGCCGGTCGTGCCGCCGACTTCGATCTCGTCGCCGAGCGAGAACGGATGCGAGAAGAGAATGACGAGTCCGCCGGCGACGTTGCCGAGAATGTCCTCGGCGGCCAGCGTGACGCCCAACGTCAGCACCGACATGATGGCGGTGAGCGACGAGGTGTTGATGCCGAGCGCCTCGGCTGTGATGATGATGGTAAGCAGATACAGAAGCGTTTTGAGGCTCGTGAGGATGACCTTTTGCAGCCGCTCGTTCAGGCGGTTCGCGCGCGAGAGCAGCCGCGAACAGAGCTTGAGCACGAGCCGCACGACGATCAGGCAGATGAGGAACGTCAGCAGCGCGGAAAGGATGCTGCCGATGCTGTAGCCACCGATCGAGCGGGAGATGATCTGGGAAATATTGTCCATGGCGTTTCGCCCCTTTCGATGCCCAGTATATCAGTGTTGCCGCGCCTTTGTAAAGAGCACGCTAAGAATCCTCAGAATTCCTTAAACTTTGCCGGTTGAGAAACGGGCGGAAAGAGCGTATAATGCAGCGTGATCTTTTTTGAAAAGGAAGTGCCCGCATGCGCCCTTACGCCCTCATCGACCTCCACTGCGACACGTTGACCGACTGCATGTACGCAGGATCGAACATCATCGACACGCTCGACGATCCCGCGCGCACGCTGTCGCTCACAAGTATTCCGAAGGACATCCACTGGGCGCAGTTTTTCGCCGTGTTCGTGCCCGATGAGCTGCGCGGGGAGAAGGCTGCTCGCTTTTTTGACAACGCCTGCGCGAATTTCAATCGCCAGATGCGAAAATTCGCAGATCGTGTGTCGCCCTGCCGCAATGTTGCCGATATGGAGCGCGCGTGGGCGGCGGGGAAGACCGCGGCCTTTCTGAGCGTGGAAAACGGCAGCGCGTTTGCTGGCGACCTGTCGCGCATCGGGAAGACGAAGCGTCAGGGCGTCTGCGCCGTGACGCTGACGTGGAATGGGGAAAACGAGCTCGGCTCGGGCAATGTGACGGACCGCGGCCTGACGGACTTTGGCCGCGCCGCCGTGCGCGAAATGGAGCGCTGCGGCATTTTGATCGACGTCTCGCACCTGAACGACGCGGGGCTCGCGGACGTGTTCGAGACGGCGGAAAGGCCGTTTCTCGCCACGCACTCCAACGCCCGCGCAATTTGCGCGCACAAGCGCAACCTGACGGACGTGCAGATCAAGGAGATGGTGCGCCGCGGCTGCCTGATCGGCCTCAACTACTACGGGCCATTCCTGCGCGACGGGGGAGCGGTCAGGAGCTTAGACGACGTCTATCGCCATGTGGCGCACTTTTTCGACCTCGGCGCGCGCAAAAACCTCGCCCTCGGCTCGGACTTCGACGGCGCGGTGCTGCCGCCGTGCCTTGATTCGCCGGAGAAGGCGGCGGATTTTTACGAGTATCTGCTTTCACGCGACGTATCGCAGCAGGACGCGGACGGCATTTTCTTTGAAAATGCTCGCACATTCCTGCGGAAAAACCTTGGGTGAGCGCAAAACGCTTGGCAGCGGGAGATGTGCTGTGATACAATAAACAAAACAG
>ENA-OUQG01001580-OUQG01001580.1-human-gut-metagenome-genome-assembly--contig:-NODE-1580-length-12054-cov-5.348196_pt1 | contig 12054 bp, 10 predicted proteins | sample MGYA00237943_ERZ548823 | MGnify/ENA primary metagenome ERZ548823 (study PRJEB26490, sample SAMN05194731) | human gut metagenome | biome: terrestrial biome; feature: human-associated habitat; material... | reverse complement strand
GTGTCGGCCAGCTCCCCCGCAAAGCCGTCTGTCGGCAGCCGGATCGTACCGCCATCGGCTACGGTTTCCAGCCCTGCGGCAATCGTCTGCAAGCGCCGCGCACCGCGCCAGCTGAACAGCAGACAGCATGCAGCTGCCACACCCAGCAGCAGCGCCAGCGCGGGCAGCATACCCGCTGCCATGGCGTTCATAAGCTGTTCATTGTTGTAAATATTGTACTTCCAGACCGAACCGCGCGGCACGGCGGCCACAAACAGGCCGTAGTCTGCCGTCCAGCAGAACACCGGCCAGTCGTCAAGATACCACCGCGAGAACGAGGCGATTTCCGACGCTGTGTAGTGTTTATTCAAGTTCTGCGGCAGGTCATGCTGCCAGATCACACTGCCGTCGTCGTCCAGCGCCATCGCCCAGGCGTAGCCCTGCAGCCAGTCCGCGGGCGTGCGGGCGGGGTCCAGCTGCAGGCCGTCGGCGGTAGGGGTCAGGGCCTCTGCCAGCGTACCGATGCGGACGCGGCTGTCCGCGGCCTCGCCGTAGTGCAGCCCCAGATAGACCACTGCCCCCAGCAGCAGACCCACCACCAGCAGCACCACCGCCGCCGTGGCCAGCACATAGCGCCCGATCATTCGTGTAAAGGTTTTCAACTTCACACCTCCCCAGTCAGCCGGTAGCCGATGCCCCGCACCGTGAGAAGCCACTGCGGATGCCCGGGGTCAGGCTCGATTTTCTCCCGCAGATGGCGGATATGCACGTTCAGGCTGTTCTCGTACCCGTAATAGTCCGCGCCCCAGACGGCCTCGCAAACGGCATCATAGGTTACGATGTGCCCGCGGTCATCGGCCAGCCTTTGCAGCAGGGCGCGCTCGGTGGCGGTCAGGGCCAGCGTTGTGCCGTCGGCGCGGCGGACGGCGGCGTCCTGCAAATTGACCGTGCAGTCCCCCAGCGTCAGCACCCGGCTGCGGCGCAGCTCGGTGCGGTAGGCGCGCTGCAAAAGGTGCTGCACGCGCAAAAGCAGCTCCTGCATCAGGAACGGCTTGGTCAGATAGTCGTCCGCGCCAAGTCCCAGCCCGAACAGCCTGTCCGCGTCGGCGTCCCGCGCCGAGAGAAACAGCGCCGGGACGTCCGATTCCGTCCGCAGGGTGCGGAACAACCCGAAGCCGTCGCCGTCCGGCAGGTTGATATCCAGAATCATCAGGTCCGGGCGGTGCGCGGCGAAGGCCGCCCGCGCCGCGGCGCAGTCTGCGGCAGTGCATACGGTCTTGTAACCTGCCGTGCGCAGGTTGTCCGTGACTAGGGTAAGCAGGTCTGGGTTGTCATCGACCAGGAGGATGGCGGCGTCGTAGATGGTGGTCATAGGTTTTCCCCTTTTTTGAGCTTGTAGGGGCCGCCCATATACGGCCCCTGCCTATCATACTACGATTCACCCCCGCCCACCATGGCACGACCCCAAAATTAAGGCAAAATTAAGCTGCTCTTACAGTTCGTTTAAGGCGCAGGGTGTAGCATAGGGCCATACCGAAAGCAAAGGAGTGTGCATTATGCAAACCGTAATCGAGACAAAGGCCCTGTGCAAGCAGTACGGGCCGCATACAGCCGTGGACCATGTGGAGCTGCACGTACCGCAGGGGTGCGTGTACGGGTTCATCGGGCCGAACGGCGCGGGCAAATCCACCACCATGAAGATGCTGCTGGGGCTCATCCACCCCACGGCGGGCCGGGGGCGCCTGCTCGGGCAGGAGCTGACCGAGAAAAGCCGCCTGCCGCTGCTGCGCCAGACCGGCAGCCTGATTGAGTCCCCCGCCGGGTATCTGCATCTGACCGCACAGGAGAATCTGGAGATCGTGGCCGACTTAAAGGGTGTGCCCCATAAGGACATCGGCCGCGTGCTGGACATTGTGCATCTGACGCAGGACCGCAACCGCAGGGTCGGGCAGTATTCGCTCGGCATGAAGCAGCGGCTCGGCATTGCCATGGCGCTGCTGGGCAGCCCGAAGCTGCTGATCCTGGATGAGCCGACGAACGGTCTGGACCCCGCGGGCATTCAGGAGATGCGCGCGCTCATCCGGAACATGCCCGCCGCCACGGGCGCGACGGTGCTGATCTCGAGCCATCTTTTGGGCGAGATGGAGCAGATGGTCGAGCAGGTCGGCATCATCGACCACGGCCATATACTGTTTGAGGGACCGCTGACCGAATTGCAGCGCCACAGCCGCGGCAATGTCACGCTGCGGCTGCTGGACCCGGCCAAGGCCGCGCCGATCCTGCGCGCCAACGGTCTGACCGCGCACAGCGACAGCTGCGTTGTGACGCTGCCGCCCCTGCAGGATGCCCTGCTGGCCGACCTCGTGCAAAAACTGGCTGCCTGCGGCGCGGGCGTTGTGGAGCTGACGCCCCACACCAAGACGCTGGAGGAAATTTTCCTGAGCCTGACGAGCGAGGAGGCGGGCTGAGATGCTGCAAGCCCTGCATGCCGAATGGCAGAAAGCCCGCCGACGCCACGATCTTGTGCTGTGCCTTGCCTTTGCGGTCATCCTCTATCTCTGGCTGGGCAGCACCGCGCCCACCGGGCAGGATGAACTGGCCAACGCCTACAGCGCCCTTTTGTTCGCGCTGCCCGTTCTGAACGCCATTTTAATGCCCATTGTGATGGCACTGATTGCCAGCCGCCTGTGGGACATGGAGGTCAAGGGCAGCACCACAAAACTGCTGTACACACTGCAAAGCCGCCGCAGTCTGTTTGCGGGCAAGGCGCTGCTGGGCACGGGCGAGGTCCTGCTGATGGTCACGCTGGAAATGGCCGTATCCATCCTGCTGGGTCGGGTGCAGGGCTACACCGAGGCGTTCCCCGCCGAACCGTTTGTGTACACGGGCATTTGCACGCTGGCTGTCGATGTCATGCTGTTTTTCTCGGAGCTTCTGCTGATGTTGATTTTTGACAACCCGCTGCCTGCGCTTTGTGTCGGCATTGTGGGGGCACTGATCGGGCTGTTTTCGGCGTTCATGCCGCCCCTTGTCAGTTATTTTGTGCCGTGGGGCTACTTTGTCCCGCTGTCCTGCTATGAGGTTGCCCTCTGGGACCAGGCCACCCACACTGTGACCTACGGCCTGCGGCCCTACAGCTGGGGACTGCTGGCGTTTACCGTGGTACTGGCTGCGGCTTTGTTTGCCGCCGCCTGGCGCATGATGCGCGATAAGGAGGTATAACGAATGCTGAAGCGTTGTATAATTGCCGAGAACCGCAAGCTGCATGCGTCGCCCATCTGGGTGATCTTCTTTGTTCTACCGTTGATTTCCGCCGGGTACGGGACATTCAACTATCTGCAAAATCTGGAAATCCTGACCGAGCGATGGTACAGCCTGTGGACGCAGCACACGCTGTTTTACTCGATGCTGTTCTTTCCCGCGCTGGTGTCGGCGTATGCGGCCTACCTTTGGCGGCTTGAGCATCTTGGCCACAACTGGAACCTGATCATGGCAGCACCCGTGCGGCCCTTTGCGCTGTTTGCGGCAAAGCTCCTTGTTGTTGTAAAGCTGATGTGCTTTACACAATGCTTTGTCTTTGTGCTGTACGTGGCGTGCGGGCGGCTGTTTGCCGGGTTCAGCGATTGGCCGCCGGTGAGCATCGTTTTCTATCTGGTGCGCGGCATTTTCGGCGGTCTGGCTGTGGCGGCGGTGCAGCTTTTGCTGGCCATGCTGATCCGCAGCTTTGCGGTGCCGATTTTCTTAGGGCTGGTCGGCGGCATTGCGGGAATGCTGATCGGCAACAAGGGCTATGCCCTGCTGTGGCCCTACTGCCTGATGCAGCAGGGCATGAACGCCAACCGCAGCGAGGATATTCTCGCCGGGCAGGGCGTGCAGTTTGCCGCCGCCAGCGCCTTTTGGCTGGCAGCCATGTTTGTAACGGCCTACTTGCTTTTAAAAGAACGTGACGTGAAAGCTTAATTATTGCCAAGCCCCCTTTTGTGCGGTATAATGAGAGAAAACTACCGCCAAGGAGGGCTTTTATTATGGCCTGGACTGCCACTGACTTTGCCGGGCGCGGATGCGGACGCCGGTATGAGAAAGAACTGGAGACACATTTCCGCGATTGTATGTTGTTTTATCTGGATGGCCGCATCCGCTTTGAGCGCTACTGTTACGGCGAGGCCGCCTGTCTGGTGTTCAGCGTCTGGGCCCACGGCTTTGACGCTGACGGGAACATTTTATGGGACCGCGAACCGGAGTTTGAGAGCCAGAAAACCGCCATTCCCCGCGTGCTGACCGACATTCAGGAGGACGGGAACGCCCTGCAGTTTGACGGTGCCTTCAAGCGCTACGTCAAGACCGAGGAATTCGACGAGGACAAGCCCAACGGATACGGGAAGTTTAAGGTGTTCTGGCTGAAAAGGAAAAAGTAAAAAAGACTCCTGCAGCGTGAATTAAACGCTGCAGGAGCTTTTTTGTGTTTGCAGCGGGGGTGATGATACGGCAATCTCGCTTGCGGAAAAAATCGTAGATACAGAAATCGAGAATGTTTACAGCACCCCTAAACAGCAGAACATTTCTCAAAGTCATAACGAAAAATTCCGATAAAAGGCCAGCGGCGGCTTTCGCAAAGAAAGCCGCCGCTGTTGTCAAAATGGATACTCTTAAAATTTTCCGCCGGAACTGCCGCCAAAGCCGTCGCTGTCGGTACTCGAGCCGCTCGAGCTGCTCGAGCTGTCGTCCTTGACGGGGTCGTACGTTTCAGTCTCGGTGGTGTGGGTGTAGGTGTCCTCCACCACGGACAGCGCCAGACCCTCGGCGGGCATGTAGGCGTTGGCATGGGTCTGCTCGTTGGCGGTTTTCATCTGCGCATAGAAGATGCCGCAGACAATGCTCGCCACAGCCAGCGGAATGACAAACACAAACACCCACTTGATCCAACCCTTGGCGGGGTCGTTGCCGCTGTCCAGCGGTGCACCCTTTTCGGCATAGAAATCCAGCGTGTCAGCGCACATTTCTATGTAGGTGTCGGAGGCCTTGTAATACGATCCGTCCGAGAGCATCGGCACGATCTTATCCTCGATCTGGGCGATGCGGTAGTCGGTAAAGGCGGTCACGCCGCCGCCGTAGGTGATGGTCACATAATCGCGGGAATCCAGCGCAATCAAAAACAGGATACCGCTTTTGCCCTCGCCGTAGCCAAGGTCATAGTCGCGGTACCAATCCTTGGCAAACTCGCGCACGTTCTGCCCGCCGATGTCAGACACCGTCAGCAGGTAGACGTTGACACCGTGTCCGGCACTGGCGTCCTGCGCCTTTTGTTCCAATTCAGCGGTCGCTTCGGGTTTGAACAGCTCGTAGGTGTCCATCACCAGCGGCATTTCGGCAAACGCCGGTACGGCGCAGAGCAAGCACAGCACCAGTGCCGTAAGCAGAGAAAACAGTTTCTTTTTCATACTCTGTTTCCCCCTTTCAAAGCAGGATGGCAAGCAGGATCATCAGCGGAACACTGATGCCCGCAAACCAGGCGGCCACCTTTCGCTTATCAACCGGCAGGTCGCCCACCAGCTTGCCGGTCTGCCCGTTCATGGCGAACAGGTAATCCTTGCCCTGCCACTTGGTGTGCAGCATCCAGACCGGCAGCAGCGCGTAGTGCTTGGCGGTGTAATCAATGCTGATATTCTCGCTTAGGGTGCTTACGCTGCTGTAGCCGGTAATGCTGGCCGAAAGCTCGCTGCTGACCGAATTCTGCATCCGGCTGTGGGCGCGGGCCTGGCAGGTGTCGGCGTCCTCGTCGTATTTGTCTGCCATATAGCCCGGCAGGTACGCGGTCGAGAAGGGCTGGAAGGCGCGGTAGTCATAAGGCTCGATGGCGTCCATATGCCCGTTGGGCATCTTGGTCGAGCCGTCCACCGGCACGCCCATGAACTGCGTGGTACCGGCGCGGCGGACATCATAGTGCTTGGTCGTGGTGATGACATAATCGCCGCTGCGGTGGCTGGAGCTGGTCGTGGCTTCATATTGGCCCGAACCGGAGGCGTTGGCATCGAACAGCCAGAACGGGACATACACGCCCTTGATCTCCTCGATATGGTTCTGCGAGGAGAAGGCATTGGGCAGGAACCGCTTCCCGCGATAGTATTTTTTCAGCGCGGCCTTGGCGGCGTTCTTATCCAGCACAAACGGCAGGACAAGCTCGGGCCGCTGCATGCCGCTGAACTGCCCCGCAATGACCGTTGGGTTGCCGCAGTACGGGCAGCTTGTCGCGGCGGTCGTCTCGTCACAGATCAGCTCTGCGCCGCAGGACGGGCAGGAATAGCTGCGCAGCCCGGCGGCCTCGTTTTCGCTCCAGACGGAGTCTGGCGGCGGTGCTTGTTTATTCTGTGCCGCGGTTTCGGCAGCGGCTTCTTTTTCGGCATAGAGCGCTTCGATCTCAGCAGTATCGTAGCTGCTGCCGCAGAAGTCACACACCAGCTTTCCGCTGGCACCGTCAAAGTGAAGCGGACCGGTACAGGCAGGGCATTGGTAGTTGGTAAGCTGCGTTGCCATTATGCGTCACCTCTCTTTCCTTCGGTTTGCAGCTGCCCTGCCAGATCTTCAAAAAAATCACGCAGGGTGCTGCGCGTATTGCCATCGGCATCCAGATAACGGTAGATGATCTCGTCATCCGGGGTCTTGTAAATCAGGCAAACGCTATCTAACGTTTCATCGGTGATGAATAAGCCGGGAGAATTTTTCTTTTCGTCTGGCAGGCTTTCCAGCCCCAGCTTTTCTGCCAGAGCCAGGGCTTCTTGCCAATGGGTGTCCTCAACAGGGATGTTTTCCAGCTCCACCCATTCATCATCCTTGTAATTGCAGCTGAAAAGGCAGCCGTCAACCGGGTCATTTCTTATGCTGAACCCATAGGTGTCGTCATAGCACATACCGGAATAACTGATGCTGATACCGGTCAGTGTGCCGGGCGGCGCTTTTTTACAGCCGGACATTGTCAGAAAAGCGGCTGCGGCGCAAAGCACCGCAGCGATTTTTTTGCGCATCACTGGCCAAACGGCTTACCGCACTCCGGGCAGAACTTGGGCGGATGGGCCGGGTCATCCGGGGTCCAGCCGCACTGGCTGCACTTGGCGGGAGCCGGGGCGGGCTTGGGGCTGCCGCAGTTGCAGCAGAACTTACCGGTGTTGGAAGTGCCGCAGCTGCATACCCAGCTGGCGGCTGCGGGTGCCGGGGCAGGCTTGGGGCTGCCGCAGTTTGCGCAGAATTTGCCGGTGTTGCCGGTCTGGCCGCAGCTGCAGGTCCAGCCTGCGGGGGCAGAGGCCGGGGCCGGGGCGGGCTGTGCGGCGGCCTGCTGCTGGGCACCCATCTGGTACAGGTTCTGGGCGTTCATACCGCCCGCCGCACCGGCCATATTCATGCCCATAAAGGCCATGGCAGGGCCTGCGCCCTGATTGCCGGCTGCGGTCTGCATAGCACTGGCCTGTGCGCCGACAAGATGCGCAGCGGCGCGGGTCGGGTCCATAAAGGCTGCGTTGCGCTGCATTTCCTTGAGCATCTGCTCGTCTTCCTCGCTGGCCTTCACGCTGGAAACGCCGAAGGATACGATCTCGATGCCGCGCAGCTTGCCCCACTTGGCGCTCAGCACATCGTTGAGGGCCTCGGCAAGCTCCATCGTATGGCCGGGCAGTGCGGAATAGCGGATGCCCATATCGCTGATCTTGGCAAAGGCGGGCTGCAGGGCGGTCATCAGCTCGGATTTCAGCTGCCCGTCGATTTCATCGCGGGTGTAGCCTTCCTCCACATTGCCGCAGACATTGGTGTAGAACAAAATGGGGTTGGTGATGCGGTAGCTGTACTCGCCGAAGCAGCGGATGGCAATGTCGATGTCGATGCCGGCGCGCTGATCCACCACGCGGAAGGGCACCGGGCTGGGCGTGCCGTATTTGTTGCCCACCAGCTCCTTGGTGTTGAAGTAATAGATGCGCTGATCCATCGGGGCCTCGCCGCCGAAGGTAAAGCGCTTGCCGATGTTCTGGAACACTGCGCCGATGGACTCGGACAAATCGCCGCTGAACAGCGTCGGCGCGCTGCCGGTATCGTAGGTGTACTCACCCGGCTCGGCGCACATATCCACGACCTTGCCCTGCTCCACGATCATGGCACACTGGCCGTCGGCAACGGCCACGATGGAGCCGTTGGAGATAATGTTGTCATTGCCTTTGGTGTTGGCGCTGCGTCCGCTCTGGCGTTTCCAGCCGCGGGTAGCCAACAGGTCAGCTGGCATGGCTTCACAATAAAAGTATTCCTTCCACTGGTCGGCCATAACGCCGCCAGCAGCGCCCATTGCAGCTCTGATAAGTCCCATAATGATCCTCCTATATCAGGGGCGGGCAGGGCCCGCCCCATTTTGTACAGATAAATCAGTTCGTTATTTGTTGGCCAAGGCGGCCTTGTACTCCTCATAGCGGGGCGGCAGCTCTTCGAGCTCCTCGTTCCACTCGGTGCCGTCCAGCCTCATGTAGAAGCTGACCGCACAGGCCGTGCCGTCGTCGCCCTCGTAGTCATACATGAACAGCGAGATGCAGTCGTTGTACGGGTAGATATTGAAGTTGTATGCTTCGCTGTCGTCAATATGCTGATCCAGCACCCAATCGCTGCCGTCCAGGATAGGCTCGATATGGTCATCATAGACATTGACCCACATCGTGATGACCGGGTCATCGGGCATACCGTCACGGTAAACCTCAAAGTAGTGGCTGCCGTCCTCGCTCTCACCGATGTAGCCCCAGCAATCGTAGGTGTCGGTGTCAAAGTAGTCGCGGTTCGGCACATTCTTGTAGTTTTCCATCCGGAACCAGCCGTACCAGTTGGTGTTGCCCAAATCAGCGTAGGTGTTGCCGTCGTCGTAGGTGTAGGGCGGGTCAGGCTCATCCGGGCCGTCGGTACCGTCGATCAAGCCGTCGCCGTCATATTCGTCATCGCCGCCGTCCAGCAAGGCGGGGTCGATTTCAGGCTTGGTGTCGCTGCGCTTAAAGACCATGGTCATACCGTCAAACTCAATGGTCAGCAGGTCACCCTCGCGGGTGTAGGTCATGGCCGGGGTGTTGGGGTCGGTCAGCGCGTAGAAGTTGCCGTCCTTCCATTGGAAGGTGACAAAATCCTCCATGTAGGTTTCGCCGGTGCCGTCCGCGCGCAGCTCAATGTAGAAGTTCTCCATATCGACGAGGGCAAGCTCCTCCTTGGAGAGGGTGTACTCGCTGTCGGAGGCGGATTCCAGCACATAGATGCCCACATCGGTATCGCTGCCTGCGGTGGTGCCCTGGGTCATGTTGTCACCGTCCAGAGGCTGCTGCATGGTGCTGCCGGACTTGACGAAGTAGAGCGTCACGCCCTGTCCCTGCACATCGTTCAGGGTCAGGATCTCGTCTTGCAGGGTACCGGTGCAGCTCAGGCCGCCGCAATCCAGCTGGAAGACCTCGCCGCTCAGCGTCCACTTGCCGTAGGACTTGGTGCCGTCCACCGTTACAACGCACTTGCCCTTATCATTCAGGTCCATCAGGAACCCGCTGCCGAAGGCATCCTCGACCTGCGTCACGGAGCCGCCGATCTCGGCGTAGGCTGCTTCCCAGGTGCCCTGATTCGGGTCACCGGCGTTCGGCTTGCCGGTGCGGATGGAGCCGCTGATCATTGTTACGATGATCATAAGCAGGAATATCACCGGAATGGCGATCAGGATCATCCGCTTAGGGGACATTGGTGCGCGGGGGCGCTTGGGCTTGCCGCCGGGGGCCACATTGCCGTAAGGGTTGCCGCCCGTGCCGCCGGGTGGCGGCGGCGTGACAGCATGGGGAGCATCCGGCGGTGTAGACGCAGGCGGGGGTGTGTTCCTGGCGTAAAGCGGTGCGCCTGCGCCGGTCTGCGGCGGTGTGCCGGGCGCATTGCCTGCGTAAGGATTCGCTGCGTTCGTCCGGGGCTGCGGGGCGGCAGGTGCGCTGCCTGCATAGGGATTGCCGCCGCTTGCCTGCGGCTGCGGGGGCGTCTGTACAGGCTGTGGGGGCGGCGGTGCAGCCTGGGTCGGCTGAACCGGGGGCCGGGGCACAGCTGCGGGCTGTGCGGGCGGCTGCGGTACGGAGACCTTTGCTCCGCAATTCTCGCAGAATTTAGTACCGGGCTTTAACTCGGCACCACATTGCGTACAGGTTGCCATAGTGTCTGCCTCCTTTACAAGATAATCGTTTCAGATTTTTTTATTCGTTTGTCATTTCAAACCAAACGGATTCGTCCTGTGGCAGGTTCAGCAGGGATTCCCCGCCGATATGCCTTACGTAAAAGCCGCCGTAATCGGTGGGCATCATGGCCACGGTTTCGCGCTGTGCGCGCCCTAGATCCATGCGGTACAGCGAAATGCTGCAGATCCAGCCGCGGTGATCCATACCAAGGTAGGTGATGCCGCTGTCCCATGTGGCGGGCTCTCGGTTTTCGTTTCGGTATTCGCCGATGTAGAAGTTCGGCTGATCCTCGCAAATTTCAAACCAGGTACCGGTGTAGTCACTTACATACGAGCCGATCAGGCTGGAAAGTTCCATCGGGTCGGCATTGTGCATGGCCTCGACCAGGTTGAATTTTTCATTGTTGCGGGAGACAGCGTACACCGTTGTATACTCGGCCTCGAAATCCGCATCGTAAGCGGTGCCGATCTCAAACTTGACGATCTCGTTGACGCCGTACAGCGGGCCGCCGTTGGCCATGGTGCCGCACTGTGCGCCGCTGATGACGTCGATGTACTCGACATTGCCGTCCTCGGTCAGCAGGAACACATAGGGGGCATAATCCTGGCCGACACTGGTCATGAGCATCTTTACATAGTTGCCGTAGCAGCCGTTTACCGTAAACTCGGTTTGGTCGCCCAGCTCGTACCATTCCTTCATGGTCTGGTAGGTCACAGCGCCGTCGGGGGTAACATAGTCGGTCAGGGCGCGTACCGTCACCTCGCCTGTGGCAGTCACATCGCAGGTAAACCATTCATCCTGCCCGTGCAGGATCTGGCCGCTGGCCTGCCGCTTGTCGGGGTCAACCTGAACATCTGTCCAGTACATTCCCGACCCGGCGGGGGTGTACATCGGTACGGTCACGACAAAACCGTTTGAAAAATGGGGAAATATGGAGTAGTAGGTAAATACACTGTCAAGCTCGCTCAGGCTTTGCGCGCGCATCTTGTACAGCATGGCGGTATATTCGGGGTCATAGCCGCCGAAATGGACATCGAAATGCTGGGCTGTGGCGCGCTGCAGCGCGTTCAGGGTCTTTGCGCTGTCGGTGTAGCCCATGTATTCGAGCAAATCCAGATTGGTAAGCTCCTGCCCTGTGGCAAAGTTGTAATGGTAGCTGCCCACATCGTGGTTGAACAACGTGTCGGAACTGGTCACCTGCAGGCTCAGCACGGGGCCGTTCCAGTTGCTGACCCAGATGATGAAGCCGGTGTCGATGAAATCATTGCGGGAACGGGCATCCTGGGCACGCTCTACCAGATAGCCGTATCGGTAGTTGATCATCTCGTTGATGTGCTTGGCGTCCTCGGTGTCATCATCGATCTGCGGTACTTCATAAAAATAGGTGTCCTCGATGCCGTTGGGGTCGGTGTAGGTAAAGCGCTCGCTGTACAGCGGGATAATGCGGGAATCATCCAGCCTCCGGCTGCTTTGCGGCTTGACAGCGGCTTCGTCCTTTTGAACGGTCGGGGTCGTATCGTCGGACGACTCGACTGTCGGTTCCGTTATCGGGGCGGAAACCGACGGGGTGCCGGAAGATGCCGAGGCAGGCGGGGCATTGCTGCGCCCGCAGCCCGTTGTGATCAGCAGCAGGGCCGCCGCCGTCAGGGATAGCAGTTTTTTCATGGTCGGTTCACCTGCCTTTTCGTTGCGGGTAGTGTGTGTCAGCGATTGCCTTAGCCAAAGGTAACGCTGTTCAGAATGGTGTCGCCCTCGGTGCCGGGGTCAATGTCTACGCCGGAGATCTTGATGGCCAGCCAGCCGCCGGTGGGCATCTCGCCGTAGTATTCCGTCCACCACATACCTACGTTTTTGTAGGTGCGTCCGGCCA
>ENA-OUQG01001575-OUQG01001575.1-human-gut-metagenome-genome-assembly--contig:-NODE-1575-length-12097-cov-10.898190_pt1 | contig 12097 bp, 6 predicted proteins | sample MGYA00237943_ERZ548823 | MGnify/ENA primary metagenome ERZ548823 (study PRJEB26490, sample SAMN05194731) | human gut metagenome | biome: terrestrial biome; feature: human-associated habitat; material... | reverse complement strand
TGAACAAGGGCCTTGAGATCATCGAGGCCATGCGGCTCTACCGCCTGCCGCTGCGTCAGGTCGACGCGGTCATCCATCGCCAGAGCATCGTGCACTCGCTCGTCGAGTTTCACGACGGGGCGATGCTCGCCCAGCTCGGCACACCGGACATGAAGCTGCCCATCCGCTACGCGATGACGTACCCCAACAGGGCCGTTTCGCCCGCGGAGCCGCTTGACCTTCTCAAGTGCCCGCCGCTGACGTTCGCCGAGCCCGATGAAGAGGTCTTCCGCTGCCTGAAGATTGCCAAGCAGTGCGCCGCCATCGGCAATGTCTACTGCGCGGCGATGAACGGCGCGAACGAAGAGGCTGTCGCGGCATTTCTGTGCGACGAGATCGGCATCTGTGCCATCCCTGACCTCATCGAAGCGGCGCTCGATAAAACCGAGACGGTATATCAGCCGCAGCTTTCGGATATTCTGGAAGCAGACCGGCTCGCGCGCGAGGTCGTGCGCGAAAAGCTCAACTGACCAAATTTAGGAGAGACCATGGTTTATATTCTCATTGCGATCCTGATTTTCGGCGTGCTCATCGCCGTGCATGAGTTTGGCCACTTTTTGGCGGCCAAGGCCTGCGGCGTGCGCGTCAATGAATTTTCCATCGGCATGGGCCCGCAGCTCTTCCATAAGACGAAGGGAGACACCGAATACTCCCTGCGGCTCCTGCCCATCGGAGGCTACTGCGCCATGGAGGGCGAGGACGAGGATTCGGACGACGACCGCGCGCTGGGCCGCCAGGTCTGGTGGAAGAAGTTCATCATCTTCGTCGCGGGCGCGTTCATGAACTTCCTGACGGGCCTCATCATCGTCATCTGTCTGTATGCGGGTGCGCAGGCATTCTACACGACGGAGATCGTCGAGCTGAACCCCGATTTCCCGCAGCAGGGAGAGGACGGCCTGATGCCCGGCGACACGATCTACGCCATCAACGGTGAGCGCATTTATTTAAAGAGCGACGTGTCGCTCATCATGGGCCTTGGCGACACGGGCACGATCGACATGACCGTCCTGCGCGACGGCAAAAAGCTCGACCGCACGCTCACAAAGCAAGTCTACACCGACGAAAACGGCAAGGAGTACGAGGCCTACGGCTTTACCTACGGCGGGATCGTCGAGGCGACGCCGCTTCTGCGCCTGCAATACAGCTGGTACCAGACGATGGACTATGTCCGCATCGTGAGACTGAGCCTGCAAATGCTGCTTTCGGGCGCGGCGGGCGTGAACGATCTGAGCGGCCCGGTCGGCATCGTCTCGACCATCACGGAGGTCGGCAAGGAGACCGAGGCCGAGGCGGGCTTCGGCGCGGCACTCGAGAGCATTCTCTACTTCGCCGCGATGTTCGCGGTGAACCTCGCCGTGATGAACCTGCTGCCGCTGCCCGCACTCGACGGCGGACACGTGCTGTTCCTGCTCGTCAACGGCATCGCCGTGGCGCTTTTCAAAAAGGAAATTCCGTCCAAATATCTGAACGTCATCAACGGCATCGGCTTTGCGCTTTTAATGGCGCTGATGCTGTTCGTCACGTTCCACGACATTGTCAAGCTCCTGTGAGGAGGATGATCTTATGAGCAAGCAAATTATCGCAGGCGGCGTCGCTATCGGCGGCGGCGCGCCGGTCACGATCCAGTCGATGTGCAACACGCACACTGAGGATGCCAAGGCCACCATCGCGCAGATCCACGCGCTCGAAGAGGCGGGCTGCGAGATCGTGCGCGTCACGGTGCCGAATATGGAGGCCGCGCACGCGCTGAGTGAAATTAAGGAGAATATCTCCATCCCGCTCGTCGCGGACATTCATTTCGACTACCGTCTCGCCGTCGAAGCGGCGGCGCGCGGCGCGGACAAAATTCGCATCAACCCCGGCAACATCGGGGGAGATGACCGCGTCAAGGCGGTCGTAGACGCCTGCCGTGAACACAAGGTTCCCATCCGCATCGGCGTGAACGGCGGCTCGCTTGAAAAGGAGCTGCTCGCAAAATATGGCCGCGTGACGCCCGAGGCGCTCGTCGAGAGCGCGCTCAGACATGTGCGGCTGCTTGAAAAGTTCGATTTTACCGAGATCTGCATCTCGGTCAAGAGCTCTGATGTACCGCTCAACATGGCGGCCTATCGCCTTCTGCACGAAAAGGTCGACTATCCGCTCCACCTCGGCGTGACCGAGGCGGGCACGCCCACGATGGGGCTTTTGAAGTCCGCCATCGGCATCGGCGGCCTTCTGTGCGAGGGCATCGGCGACACGATGCGCGTCTCGCTCACGGCGGACCCCGTGGAAGAGGTCTACGCCGCCAAGCGCATTTTGCAGGCCTGCGGCATCCGCCACAGCGGTGTGAATCTCGTCTCCTGCCCGACGTGCGGCCGCACGGCGTACGACATGATCCCGATCGCCGAGGAGCTAGAGCGCCGTCTTGCCGACTGCAAGAAGAATATCACGGTCGCCGTGATGGGCTGCGTCGTCAACGGGCCCGGTGAGGCCTCGGCCGCCGATATCGGCGTGGCCGGCGGCAAAGGTGAGGGCATGATTTTCCGAAAAGGAAAAATCCTTTACAAAGTGCCGCAGGAAAAGCTTGTCGACGCTTTGATGGAGGAAATCAAAAAACTCTGACCGAGCGGAAACGATACTGAGATAAGGTTGTGGCTATGGCACAAAAGATTCCTTTTTTTGAATTATTCACCGACTTTTCGCCGGATTTTGACCTGCGCGTCCCGCTCAACGCCGCGATGGTCACGAACATGGTGCTCGAGCCGGAAAAGCGCACGATGACGCTCGACATGACCGTGCGCGCGGAGATGAACGACTCGACGCGCGAAACGGTCGAGCAGCTTCTTGCGCGCAATTACGACTTAAAGCGCGTGGACATCCACGTCAAATCAACGGCGGAGGCCTTTCCCGACATGTTGAAGAACGCTGGCCGCAAGGTGAGCGGCAGCGGCAGTGTCATCATGGGCCGCGAGATTGCAAAGGGGAGAGTGCTCCCCATCAGCGAGCTGACGCCAAAGGCCGGTCACGTCGTCGTTGAGGGCAAGGTCTTCAAGTTCGACTGCCACGAGACGCGTCGCGCCGGCGTCTGGACGATGTTGCTCGAAATGACGGACTACGAAGGCTCGCTCTTCATCCGCCGCAGCATGCCCGAGCGCGAGGCGACGGAGCTTCTTGGCAAGATCAGCGTCGGCATGTGGCTGCGCGTCAGCGGCCGCATGGAGCTCTCCTACGATGGTAAGGATATGCAGCTCAACCCGCAGGACATCATGCAGATCGACCACGCCGAGCGCACGGACACGGCGGAGGAAAAGCGCGTCGAGCTGCACTTACATACCCGTATGTCCAACATGGACGCGCTGACCGACACCGCCGCGGTCGTCAAGCGCGCGATCAAGTGGGGGATGCCCGCCATCGCCATCACGGATCACGGCGTAGCGCAGAGCTTCCCGGACGCCTGGCACACCGGCGAGGGTAAAATAAAACTCCTTTACGGCTGTGAGGGCTATTTTCTCAACAACATCGACGACCGTATCTGTGTGCACGGCCCGCAGGACGGCGATTTTTCGACTGAGATCTGCTGTTTCGACATTGAAACAACGGGTCTGAAGGTCGCGCATGATGCCATCACCGAGATCGGTGCGGTCATTCTGAAAGACGGCGAGATCGTCGACACGTTCCAAACCTTTGTCGACCCCGAGCGCCGGCTTTCGCCTGAGATCATCGGCCTGACCGGCATCACAGACGACATGCTGCGCGGCGCGCCGAAGCTGGAGGACGCGCTGCACGCGTTTTTGGCCTTTGCGGGCGGCCGCCCGCTCGCTGCGCACAATGCGGAGTTTGATATCAGCTTCATCCGCGCAGGCTGCAAAAAGTGCGGCATCCCGTTCGAGCCGACGTATCTCGACTCGCTGATTTTCGCGCAGAATCTCCTGCCCGAGCTCGGCAAGTACAAGCTCGACATCGTGGCCGACCACTTGCAGCTTCCGCAGTTCAACCACCACCGCGCGTCCGACGATGCGGTCCCGGTCGCGCAGATGCTGGCCAAGTTCTTCGTCATGCTCGAAGAGCGCGGCGTCACGCGCCTCCAGCAGATCAACGACGAGATGACGAAGCTCCGCCCGCTCGGCGTCAAGCGCAACCGTTTCCCAAAGCACATCATTCTGATCGCCAAGAACAAGGTGGGCCTCAAGAACCTCTACCAGCTCATCTCGGCGTCGAACCTCAAATACTTTAAGCGCGTGCCGATCATCCCGAAAAGCGAGCTTGTCGCGCATCGCGAGGGCTTGATCATCGGCTCTGCCTGCGAGGCGGGCGAGCTGTTCCGCGCCATCGTCGACCACAAGGACTGGAATGAGCTCAAGCGCATCGCCTCGTTCTACGACTATCTTGAAATTCAGCCGCTCGGCAATAACCGCTTCATGGTGCGCGACGGCACGGTGCGCGACGACGAAGACCTCAAGGACTTCAACCGCACTGTTGTCAAGCTTGGCGAAGAGCTCGGCAAGCCCGTCTGCGCAACGGGCGACGTCCACTTCCTCGACCCCGAAGACGAGGTTTATCGCCATATCCTGCTCGCGTCAAAGAAATTCGCCGACGCGAACGAGCCCGTCCCGCTCTACTTCCGCACGACGGACGAAATGCTCAAGGAATTTGACTACCTCGGCAAGGAGAAAGCCTACGAGGTCGTCGTGACGAACACCCGCGCCATCGCCGAGCAGGTGGAGGATATCGAGCTTTTGCCCAAGGGCAAGCTGTTCCCGCCGCGGCTTGAAAATTCGGAAGAAGACCTTAACCGCATGGTGTGGGGGAAAGCGCACGAGCTTTACGGCGACGATCTGCCGCAGCTGATCGTCGACCGGCTGAACGTCGAGCTCGGCAGCATTCTGGGCAAGTACGACGTCGTCTACATGTCGGCGCAGAAGCTCGTGCAGCGCTCGCTCGAGTGCGGCTACCTCGTCGGCTCGCGAGGGTCGGTCGGCTCGTCGCTTGTCGCGTACATGGCCGGCATCACCGAAGTCAACGCCCTGCCGCCGCACTACCGCTGCCCGAAGTGCCGCAACGTCGAGTTCCATGCGGGCGAGTACGGCTGCGGCGCGGACATGCCCGATAAAATGTGTCCTGTCTGCGGCACGAAGTATGCCAAAGACGGCTTCGACATCCCGTTTGAAACTTTCCTCGGCTACGGCGGCGGCAAGGTGCCGGATATCGACCTCAACTTCTCAGGCGAATATCAGGCGCGCGCCCACGCGCACGCGGTCGAGATGTTCGGCAAGACGCAGGTGTTCCGCGCGGGTACGATCGGTACGCTCGCGGAGAAGACGGCCTACGGCTTCGTCAAAAAATACCTTGAGGAAAACGGCATCGCCGCGGGCAACGCCGAGATCGACCGCCTGACGGCGGGCTGCGTCGGCGTGCGACGCACGACGGGCCAGCATCCCGGCGGACTCGTCGTCGTGCCGGACGACATGGATATCGAGGATTTCTGCCCCGTGCAGCACCCTGCGGACGACCCCGACAGCGACACGATCACCACGCATTTCGAATATCACTGCATGGAGGACAACCTTTTAAAGCTCGACATGCTCGGCCACGATGACCCGACGATGATCCGCATGCTCGAAAATCTGACGGGCGTGAACGCCCGCGCTATCCCGCTCGACGACCCCGACACGATGTCGATCTTCATCTCGTCCAAGGTGCTCGGCTATGAGAACGACGAGGTGCTCGGCCCCACGGGTGCCGTCGCGATCCCCGAGTTCAACACGCGCTTCACGCGCCAGATGCTCGTCGACACGCAGCCCAAGGACTTCAACACGCTGCTGCGCCTTTCAGGCTTCTCCCACGGCACGGACGTATGGCTCGGCAACGCGAAGGATCTGATCGTCAGCGGCACGGCGAGCGTTCTGGAGACCGTCGGCTGCCGCGACGATATCATGCTCTACCTCATCAGCCGCGGTATGGACGCCAAGCTCTCGTTCAAGATCATGGAGAGCGTCCGCAAGGGCAAGGTCAAGCGCGGCGGCTTCCAGGACGGCTGGGTCGAAACGATGCAGGAGCACGGTGTGCCGGAGTGGTACATCACGTCCCTGAGCAAGATCGCCTACCTGTTCCCGAAGGCGCACGCGGTGGCCTACGTCATGATGGCGTTTCGCATCGCGTGGTTCAAGGTGCACGAGCCGCTGGCGTTTTACAGCGCATATTTCTATCGCCGCAGCCAGAAGGATTCGTTCGACGCCGACATGATGACGCGCGGCCTCGATTACACCCGCCGCAAGATCAACGAGCTGCGCAACAAGCCCACGCTCACGGCCAAGGAGGAGGACCTGCTCGTGACGCTGGAGGCCGTGTACGAATTCAACCTCCGCGGCTTTGAGTTCGCGCCCATGAGCCTCTATGAGAGCGACGCGACGAAGTTCCTCATCCGCGACGGGAAGCTCCTGCCGCCGTTCGTGGCCATCTCCGGTCTCGGTGAGAGCGCGGCGTGGAATCTCGTGGCCTGCCGTGCCGACGGGCGGGAGTTCGTGTCGGTCGAGGAGCTCTCGGCTGCCTGTCCGAAGGTCAGCCAGACGCACCTGGAGCAGCTGCGCAATATGGGCGCGCTCGGCGAGATGCCGGACAGCAGCCAGATGAGTTTGTTTTAAATTCGTCATTTTTTTGCAACTTTTGTTTGCATCATGCGCAAATCCCTGATATGATAAAACCGTATCCCTGTACGATTCGGCACGACCGAAAGAGGAGGTAATGCAATGAAACGTTTCCTGGCGCTGCTGCTGACGCTGGTCATGCTCGTGTCCGTCTGCGGCCTGCAGGCGTTCGCCGCTGACGGTGACACGTCTGCGGACACCGGCGACGAGCTGGTCGTCTACACGCGCTCCGGCGCAACGCGGACATTTCATGTCGGCGACACTTTTTCGTATACCTACTGGTTCCGGCTGACATCCGGCTCCGTCAACAAGATCACGGGCCATGTGCTGTATGACAGCCAGTGCCTGTCGGTCAATGCCGACGGCTGCAAGTTCCCGAACATGACCTCGCCCTCGACGAAAAACAACGCGGGCGACTTTGAGTTCCACGATACGTTTACGACATCGCAGGGCGGCGAGTTTGCCACCACGTCGCCGCAGATCATGGCGAACATTTCGTTCACCGTCACGCGCGGCGGTACGGCGTACCTGACGACGCTGCTCGAGGAACTGGAGATCCGCAAGTCCAACGGCAAAGAGTCCGAGCTCGTCACGAATTTCAAGAATAAGACGTGGTCGCCGGCAATGTATTCCACGTTTGACTATCTGCAGGACGAAAAGCCGTCGCTGGCCTCCACGCCGCTGAGCGCCTCGTCCGACGTCGCGTGGTTCTATGCCGTCGATGCGGAGACCGGCGCGCCGATCCCGGCCGGGGTGACGTTTGAACTCACCGGCACGTCCGGCAACGGCGAGCACATCAAGCGCACGGCCGTGTCCGACGCCTATGGCTTCGTCGGCTTCGGCACGGTGCCGTATGGCGAATCGTATTACATCCAGACGCGCACGGCGTCCGACGCTTCGGTGGCGTATATCATCAAGGACGGCGCGCGCATTTTGCCCGACGTGGAAAACGGCAAGCTGCGGCTCGATCACACGCTGCACTACAAAACGGCAGCGCCCAGCGAGCTGCGCTCGGTCACGGTCACGTTCGAGTGGACGAACGAGCAGATCGCACCCGATGAGGTCTATACCAAGGACCGGCCGACGAGCGTGTACATGGAGCTGAGCCGCAACAACGATGCCGTGGTCGTGGCGCACCATTCGTCCGATCCCGCGGACGGACAGGCCGTCTTTGACGATCTGCCCATCCACGATGACTACGGCAACGAGATCACCTATGTCCTGACGACAACGACGCTGCAGCATTACGATGCGCAGATCACGCGCACGGATACGGGCTTCCACATCAATTTCGTCTATCTCAATGACCATAACTGGGAGACGACCCGCACCGAGCCTACCTGCACGGTGGATGGCTCCATTGTCTCTGTGTGCAAGGACTGCGGCGCGACCGACCGGGTCGTGCTGCCCGCGACCGGCCACAAGCTGGTTTCTTCCGGGCACGATGCCACCTGCACGCAGGACGGTTATCAGCGCTACATGTGCACGCAGTGCGACTATTGGTATGAGAAAAAGACCCCGGCGCTCGGCCACGACTGGAGCGACTGGGATGTCCTTCTGGAAGCCGGCAGCAAACGGGATGGTATCAAGCAGCGCACATGCATGCGCTGCGGTGAGGTGGAGACGTATGCCATCCCGAGCGACCACCACGAGCACACCATGAAAAAGCACGTCGTCCAGCCGACCTGCACAGAGCAGGGCTACACGGAGTACCGCTGCATCAACAAGGCGGGGCTGCCGTGCGGCGAGCGCTACATCGTCGAGGGCAGCCGCACGCCGGCGCTCGGCCATGATTACAGCGGCGACAGCGGCGTCACCACGATCATCGAGCCGACGTGCACCACGACCGGCCTGAAGGAATACCACTGCACGCGCTGCGGCGACACCTATACGGAGATCCTTTCGCAGCTGGGGCATGACTACGAGCTTCAGGCGGATAAGAGCAGAGAGCCGGACTGCACGCAGCCGGGCTCGGAGTATTATGTCTGCGGCCGCTGCAAGGATGTCAAGCTCGTGCGCAAGCCGGCGCTCGGCCACGACTGGGGCGACTGGATCGTTGACCAGCAGGAGACCGATCAGGCAGATGGCCTGAAGCACCGCATCTGTAAGACCTGCGGCGAGCGGCAGGACGCCAAGATCCCGAAGCTGGAGCACATCCACAATCATCTCCCCACGAAGGTCGAGCCGACCTGTGAAGAGCAGGGCTACACGCGCTACACCTGCGCCTGCGGCGATACGTATATTGAAGAGAGCAGCTATGTGCCCGCGCTCGGCCACGCATGGGCTGAGACTGCACGGCAGGAGCCGACCAACAAGACCGTCGGCGTGATCACCTACACCTGCCAGCGCTGTGCCAAGCTGCGCTATGAATTTCTCCCCAAGACCGAACCGGTCGAGACATGGAAAAATCCCTACCGCGACGTGCGCAGCACCGCGTGGTACTATGAGGACGTGGCCTATGTCACGCAGAACAAGCTCATGGTCGGCACCTCAACGATGATGTTCTCGCCCAATGCCGTGATGAGCCGCGCCATGCTTGTCACGGTGCTCTACCGGATGAACGGCTCGCCGAGCGTGGCGGGCATGACCGCACCGTTCACGGATGTGCCGTCCGATCAGTGGTACACGGACGCCGTCATCTGGGCGTATAACTGCGGCGTCGTCGACGGCACGAGCCCGACGCAATTTGCCCCCGCACAAAACGTCACGCGCGAGCAGATGACGAAAATGTTCTACGGCTATGCCGAATTCATGGATTACAACACCATGGCGGTCGCCGACCTGAGCGCGTTCGCGGACGGCGGGAGCGTTTCGTCCTGGGCGCAGACCATGATGGGCTGGGCCGTTGCCAACTCGCTTATTAAAGGTGTGCAGGATGGAAACGCGACGTATCTGCGCCCGCAGGGCGTTGCCACGCGCGCCGAGGCGGCAGCGATCCTGCACCGCTTTGACCAGTGGCGCGTCAATGCCGTCGTCACGGGAAAATAAAACAGGAGGAGATCATACCATGGCCAATCTTGTCATTACAATCGGAAGAGAGAACGGCAGCGGCGGCCGCCAGCTCGGCAGCGAACTGGCAGCGGCGCTGGGTGTCAAGTGCTATGACTCGGAACTCATCAACGAGACGGCGAAAGCGAGCGGCTTTGCCAAGAGCTTTGTCGAGACGCATGAAGAGCAGCGCCCGGGCAGCTTCCTGTATTCGCTCGTGACGGGCGGCGGCGTTGTCGCCGACGAGCAGCCGTTCCCGGTGCAGATCTTTCAGGCGCAGTCGGAGGTCATCCGCACGATCGCCGCGCGCGAGTCGTGCGTCATCGTCGGCCGCTGCGCGGACTATGTCCTGCGCGACGATCCGAACGTTGCGCTCGTGAACCTGTTTGTGCACGCGCCGCTGGCTGCCCGCATCCGCCGCGAGAGTGCACGCACGAACACCACGCCCGCGGAAGCGGAAAAGCGCATCCGCCAGGTGGATAAGGAGCGCGCGGCGTACTATAACTTCTTCTCCTCCAAGCGCTGGGGCGATGCGCAGGCCTATGACCTGTGCGTCAATACCGACGGGCTGGAGATCAGCGAAGTTGCCAAGCTCGTGCTCCGCTATCTGGAGCTGCGCGGTCTGCGCTGAATCAGCGGAATCATAATATAAGGAAAACCCGGCAGACGCTCAGGCGTCTGCCGGGTTTGTCATGTTGGGGAGATAGTCTGCGAGCTGCGCGTCCGGCACCGGCCGGATATCCGCCCCGGCCAGCGCGGGGCAGAGGTCGGGCAGGCACGCCGGATCTGCGATGAGCGCATCTTTCTGCGCGCGCGTCAGGCGCTTGATGCGCGCCTCCAGCTGCCGGGCGGTCGTGGCGGTGTCGGTCGTCAGCAGCAGCGCCAGCGCCGTGACCGGGTGGCTGCGCGTGTACTTCGCACAGCCTGGCAGACGCTCCACGTGCTGCCGCAGGCGGCGCGCAATGTCCGGCGTCATGCCCGTGTAGAGCGAACCGTCCGCGCAGCGCAGAAGATAGACATAGTGGCGCTTATCCATAAAAACGTCCCCGTTTCCCGTGTAAAATGCGTGAAAAGAGCATAGCACAAAATTGTCAATTTTTCAAACGCGCTTCTTTGCTGCATTGTGCAAAAACGCGAATTGGGCCGAAAATATTCATCCGTATTTTGAATATTCGCGTGTTTTGTGAATATTCAAGGGAGAAATCCGAATATTCATGCACGAAAATGCTTGACAGCCTCACGCTCGCGTGCTATCATACGACCATACCAAACGGGGCGCGAGCCCCAATCTATTTTGTTTGAGGAAGAGGCTAATAAAATGAAGAAATTTGTTGCACTGCTTCTGGCAGTCCTCATGGTCGCATCTCTGTGCGCCTGTGGCCAGAAGGATACCCAGACGGGTTCGGACATCAAGACCGTGACCGCCGGCAAGCTCACCATGTCCACCAACGCGCAGTTCCCGCCGTACGAGTCCGTTGCGGACGACGGCAAGGGCTACCTCGTCGCCAAGACGAGCGTCGATGGCTCTGCCACCTTTGCCAACGTGTACAAGGCCGAGCCCGTGAGCTACAGCGTGACCCGGGACGTCAAGGTCTCCAAGACCCTGACCGGCCGCGGCCTCAGGGCCGGCGAGTTTGAGTTCGAGCTGGTGGAGAATGGCAAAGTCGTGGCGACCGCCCCCAACGACGCCGAGGGCAACGTGAACTTTGACGCCCTTGAGTACGACGAGGCCGGAACCCACACCTATGTGGTCCGCGAGGCCAAGGACAGCCTCAAGGGCGTGACGTATGACTCCTCCGAGCACGTGGTCACCGTCTCCGTCACCGACGACGGCTCCGGCAGGCTCTCTGCCAAGGCTACGTCTGCCGACGGCCAGATTGTCTTTAAGAACGCCTACTCCGCCGCTCCCACCTCCATCACCTTTGGTGGCACCAAGGTCCTGACCGGCGCCGAGCTCGCTGCCGGCCAGTTTGCCTTCCAGCTCAAGGACGCCCAGGGCAACGTGGTTGCCACCGCCACCAACGCGGCTGACGGCTCCCTGGTCTTTGAGCCCGTTAGCCTTGACGCGGCGGGCGAGTATCACCTCACTCTCTCCGAGGTCAATGACGCCCAGAACAACGTGACCTATGACGACCACGTCTACCAGCTCGACGTGACCGTGGCCGATGACGGCGAGGGCAGCCTCTACGTGGCCTCCTACACCGTCGACGGCGGTACTGACCTGCCCGTCTTTGAGAACGCCTACGTGGCTCCCGAGGCGCCGAGCGAGCCTGCGGCCCCGCAGGCCCCGGCGGCCGTTCCCAACACCGGCGACGCCACTTCCCCGGTGCTTCCGCTGGCGATTGGCGCCTGCGCCCTCGCGGCCGCGTGCGCCGCGCTTCTCCTCGTCCGCCGTAACAACCGCTAACAGCAAACCCCGCCTGGCGAGAGGCCCTTCTCGCCAGGCG
>ENA-OUQG01001573-OUQG01001573.1-human-gut-metagenome-genome-assembly--contig:-NODE-1573-length-12103-cov-4.760292_pt1 | contig 12103 bp, 9 predicted proteins | sample MGYA00237943_ERZ548823 | MGnify/ENA primary metagenome ERZ548823 (study PRJEB26490, sample SAMN05194731) | human gut metagenome | biome: terrestrial biome; feature: human-associated habitat; material... | reverse complement strand
GGTGATAAAGAACGTATTGTATACTTTGATGCCCGGACAAAGATTCATTTGCAGAACTATATTGACAGTCGAACTGATGATAATCCGGCATTGTTTGTAACCTTAGATGCACCACATCAACGATTGAAGATCAGCGGCGTTGAGATTCGGATTAGAAGTTTGGGAAGAAGCATCAATGCTGAAAAAATTCATCCTCATAAATTCAGAAGAACTATGGCAACAAGAGCAATTGATAAAGGTATGCCGATTGAACAGGTACAGAAAATTCTGGGACATGAGCAAATAGATACAACGCTCAGATATGCAATGGTTAATCAAAACAATGTGAAGCTATCGCATCGAAAGTATATTTCATAGATTGATTTGTAACGCAAAAAGCGTTACAATAAAGAAAAATGGAGGTGTATTCTATGGGAAAAACAGCAACATTAAATATAAGAGTAAATCCAGATGTAAAAGAAAATGCAGAAAGTGTATTGGCACAATTAGGGATACCAATGGCTACTGCTATAGATATGTATTTAAAACAAATATCATTAGTAGGAGGAATTCCCTTTTCTGTTGTATTGCCAAAAGCAGCTAGTTCAGTAAATGCAGATATGATGTCTGTTACGCAGATTCATCAAAAGTTAGAAAAAGGATATGCAGATATAGAAAAAGGAAATGTTGAGGATGCAGCTAGTGCGTTTGTGGCATTTAGAGAGAGGCATTAATGAAGCAATATAAGGTAGAGATTACAAAAGAAGCTTTGCAGGATATGGAAGATATATACAATTATATTGCTATAGATTTGCTGGCTTCTGAAAATGCAATGGGACAATATGATCGTATTGCGGATGAAATACTTACATTAGACACTTTCCCGGAACGATTTAGGATTATGGATTCGGAGCCGGAAAAGAGAATGGAGTTGCGTAGAATGCTCGTCGATAATTATTCAGTGTTTTACACAATCCGTGACGAAAGGGTAGTTGTAACGGATGTGTTATACACGGCATCTGATATAGAAGCACGTTTGAGAGGCGAGATATAAAAGCTCGTGTTTATTTGAAGTTGAAGGAGGAACAAGTATGGAAGGCAAGATGACAAAAATTGAAAAAATAATGGCTATTTGTTCATTGTTAATCCTAATCACTGCGATTATTGTAAGAGGTGTTATAGGAGTTAATGATTCAGGAGTTTTAGTTATTCTCTCTTTTACAGGACTCCTTATGTGGTTAATTTTTCTGATATGTGCTTTTTTTCCATCAGACTGGAGGATGACTGAAAAACAAAAGGCTAAAATCATGAATCGAGTGGAATATCAAAATAAATATAGGAGAACTCTTATTATTATTGACACGATTTTAGCAGTAATTTTTGCTGTTATGATAATGACATTAGGATAGGTGAGAATTTCAGTTTGCAACTCAGTAATAACAAAAGCAGACCGTGTCCATGAGCACAGCAGTAGCTAGTTTTATTGCAGCCAAACGATTAGAAGGATATGGTTGCGGATGATGGTATGTTATATGAGACAACGAAAAAGTAGCAAATCGATGTAGAATGAAGAAAGGTACAAGGGCAGGGGTTATGAACATATGGACAATACTTGGAATCGGTCAGACAGACGATAAGGGTGCAATCAAGCAGGCGTATCGTGAGCGGTTAAAATCTGTGAATCCGGAGGAGGATGCAGATGGTTTCATGGAGCTTCGGAATGCCTATGAGGAGGCGATTGCAAGCTGTGACAGGCAGGAGGCGCTGCCGGAGGATATGGATGACGAAGCTTCGGAAGGCTTACAGCCGCCGAGGACGGAGCTTACCGATAAATTAGAACAACTATACAACGATTATCCGAACCGTATCCGTGTGGATGCGTGGAGAGAGCTTTTTCGTGAGGATGCATTTGTATCGCTTGACACAGAGGCAGAAGCATTGGAGGAGCTGCTTGTATTCATGATGGGTCATTACCGGATGCCGGATGCGGTTTTTCGTGAGATTGTGGACCGGTTTGATATCGCCCTGCGCAAAGAAGACCTGCTGGTGAAATTCCCGGAGGATTATATTTCCTATATTCTTGGGGTAGCGGCGCGGAAGCAGGACAGCTTTGCTTATGAATATCTGACCGGAGATTATACATATGCTGATGACTATATTGAGCAGTATATGAAGATTGAACGGATGGACAAGCAGGATGAGCCGACACCGGAGAACCGGGCGGCGCTCCACAAGGAATTAGAACGACTGAAAAGATTGCCGCTTACACATCCACATGGCGATGTGCTGGAGATCTATGTGCAGATGAAGGATACGCGTTTTCAGGAAAAGGATGCGGAACAGCCACTTCCAAGAGCGGAAGCGGAGGCTGTATATGAGGCGCTTTTAAGCAGGATCAATGCGAACCTTGAGCGATACCCAAAGGACGAGATGACGCAGTTTATCAAGAGCGAGATGTTGTACCGTCTGGAACGATATGAGGAGGCGAAGCAGACCGCAGAAGAGATTCTTGCGGAGAATCCGGATTATGAAGACGCACAGTATTGCTTAGGGGATATATATTATGCGATGGGGGATCTGGAGAAGGCAAAGGATATCTTCGAGGAGCTGATGCATAACAATTATGGGGATATGGCGTACCTTACCCGGCTGCAGCAGGTAAATGAAGCAATCATTGACAAATGGAAGCAGGATGTGGACAAGCATCCGGAAGATCATCAGAAAAAGTTAGATCTGGCATGGTGCTATTATCAGAATCAGCGGGAGCCGGAAGCGTTGGAGGTGTTCGATACATTTGAACCGGAGGGCGATGAGATCTTCTTCTATTGTAATGCGAAGGGCAGATGTTATCTGGCAACCGGACAGACGGAGAAGGCACTGCCATTGTTCTTAAGATGGAAGAAGGCAATTGAGGATATACAGCCGGAAGAAGGCGGCTATACAGAGGAACAGAACAAGCGCAGAAAGCGGTATCCGTATGCACATACACTGATCGCAAGCTGTTACTATAACCTGAAAGAGTACGAGAAAGCGAAGGAATATATACAGCTTCCGGTCGAGACGGAGCATGAGGAGCAGATCACCGGACTGATCCTGAATCTCCGGATTCTCTATGAATTGCAGGAGTATGGCAACTGTATGAAGGCGTGCGATGCGATGTTAGAGCATATTGATTATGAATCTATGGTCTATGAGGATGAATACTGGGCGCATTGCTACCGGGCAAAATGCTGTTATATGTTAGATTACCTACAGGAATGTATCTATTCGGCGGAGAAGGCGATACGGATCTATCCATATGGTGTGGAGCCGTACATACAGGAGATACTGACCTTCCAGCAGGCAGAGCAGTACGAAGATGCCGAAAATGTAATGGCACAGTACCGGGAGTTCCGTCCGGAGAGCGATGCGATGGATTATTATGAGGCATTAAACCTTCGTGCACAGGAAAAATCAGAGGAAGCGTTGAAGCTTTTAGAGAAAGTAGAAGCAAATTATAAGGCGGATGAATCCGATCTGCCAAATTATGAAGATCTGTTGTTAGAGCTGGCAGATCTCTATGATGAAGCAAACCGAAATGAGGAGTCCATTGCGGTTTATAAGAAGGTTGCGTCTATCAATCCGAAAAATCCAGATGTGTTTGGATATCTGGGATATATGTATCGGAAGGTTCATGAGACGGATCTTGCAATCAAGGCGTACGAAGATCAGATCTGTGTACGACCGCATGCAGCATATTATACGAATCTTGGATTTATCTACTGGGAGCGGCGGGATTACGAGAAAGCGTTAGAGAATTTTGAACAATCACTGGCAATCGCGCCGGAGCGGTCAGACCGGGATATCCGTAGAAAGACAGAGGTCATCCGCTTTAAATCCCGTGTGCTGCTCTGCCTGAACCGGATTACAGAAGGGTGTCAGATTCTGTTGGATGCAATTCATAAATACGGAGATGACATGGATCCGCAGCTTCGTATCGAGGCAGGTCTCGCACTCACACGAGCAGACCGCTATCCGGAGGCAGAACAGCTGCTGGAAAGCTATGCAGAGGAAGGCACGGATGAAAGTCTGCGGTTTGACTGCGCGAGTCTTCTGATGGAGCTTGCCGGGGAAGAGGACGATACGCTGATGATGGATCAGATGTATCAGCTTGGCATGAAATTGAAGCCGGATAATACGAGCATCTACAGTAAGTACGGCAGAGTGCTTATCATGAGTGGCAGATATGCGGATGCAGTCGATGCATACAAAAAGGCAGTCAACTTAAATAAAGAAACCAATTATTATGGGGAACTGTTGCAGGCACTCTATCTGCGGGATGGAGAGATCAAGTCCGAGTATGCAGAGTATTTAAGTAAAGCAGTGATACCGGAGGAAGACCGGAAGACACCGCTTGATTATATCAAGCTTGCAAGATACTGCCGGGTGATCGGTGATTATGCAGATGCGGAGAAATATTTGAAACAGGCGGTTTCGATGAAGGTTTGTTCAAGCTGTGGGTATCATGGCTGCGAGGAAGGTTATTATGAACTTGGAATCCTGTATGAGGTGATGGGAGAGCGGAAGATGGCCATTGAAGCCTATGAGAAAGCCATCGAGGCGCATGGACACTGTTATGTCTATGAGAAACGGCTGCAGGATCTGCTTGAAAATAGCTAAAAGATATGAATAATATAGCTTAAAGGTATCACGCACATGAAATTTGTACTTGTACATTTCGTGTGCGTGTGTTATTATTGCGACGAATTGAATTCATAATATACGGTGCCGTGGAGCTTTTTTTGTTTGAAAAGCAGACATGTGTTAAAAGGGAAGCAGGTGGAAGTCCTGCACGATCTCGTCACTGTAAGCCGGGAGTATACATTCGATATCGGAAGATAACCACTGGCCGCAAGGCTGGGAAGGGGAATGTGTATGAGGATCGGTAAGTCAGGAAACCTGCCGTGTATTGGTACAGGAAAAATTTCCAGATCACGAGTAATTGGTCGTACCGTTGTAGATTAAGTTCTATGGCCTGTTGCTCCGTCAGTTTGTGATTTCGCTGGCGGCTTTTTTTCTGTGCGTCTGAATTGATTCTTAACAAGTGACTGGATAAAAAACAAAAGGAAAGAGGTACAGAAAATGAAGAAATCGAAATTAAGCGCAGTATTCCTTACAGCATGTATGGCAGCAACTCTGCTTGCAGGATGTGGAGACAAGAAGACAGAGACAACAGAGGCAACGACGGAGGCAACCACAGAGGCAGCTACAGAAGCTGCAACGACAACGGAAGCAACGGTTGCAGATGCAACTGCATCTGAGGCAGAGGACGATGAGAATTATGAGACAGGAGATGCATCATTGGATAATGTTCGTAATCAGGATGAAATTGGCGACAACGAACTGCTTGTTGTAAGCTTTGGTACAAGCTTTAACGACAGCCGTCGTCTGACGATCGGTGCAATCGAGGGTAAGCTTGATGAAGAATTCGGTAAAGATTATTCCGTCAGAAGAGGCTTTACAAGCCAGATCATCATTGATCATGTAAAGAGCAGAGATGGAATTGCCATTGATAATATGACAGAAGCGCTCGACCGCGCGGTGGATAACGGAGTCAAGAATCTTGTAATCCAGCCGACACATCTGATGAATGGTCTGGAATATACAGATGTTGTAAATGAAGTTGGCGATTATGCAGATGCATTCGATCAGGTTGTAATCGGTGATCCGCTTCTTACAAGTGATGAGGATTTCGATGAAGTTGTAAAAGCTATCACAGATGCAACAGCTGAGTATGATGATGGTGAGACAGCCATCTGCTTCATGGGACATGGTACAGAGGCAGACAGCAACGAAGTATACCAGAAGATGCAGGATAAGCTGACAGACGCCGGCTTTGAGAACTATTTCGTAGGTACGGTTGAGGCAACTCCTTCTGTGGATGATGTACTTGCGAAGGTACAGGCAGGCGATTACAAGAAAGTTATTCTTGAGCCATTGATGATCGTAGCCGGTGACCATGCAAACAACGATATGGCTGGTGATGAGGAAGGTTCCTGGAAGACGACCTTCGAGGATGCAGGTTATGATGTAACATGTCTCGTTCGTGGTCTTGGTGAGCTTCCGGCAATTCAGGATATCTTTGTAAAGCATGCACAGGCAGCTATTGACAAATTAAACAAATAATAGAATAAACGCGAGGAATGAATCGTGAAGAAATGGAATGTAAGTCTTGCAGCAGGCGTGGTACTTGCCTGCCTGCTTGCAGGATGCGGAAAAAATGATACAACACAGGAGACAACTGCCGCGGCTACGACAGAAGCCGTGACAACAGAGCAGGTGGCTACAGCGGATGCACAGATTGCAACCGGTTCGGATCTGGCATCTGCAAGTGACGTGGTAGAGGATTGGATGGTTCCGATTCCGGCAGAGAATGTCGCAGATGGTGAATATGACATCGAGGTTGATTCAAGTTCTTCGATGTTCAACATTACTGCCTGCAAGCTCACGGTAGCAGACGGCAAGATGACCGCCGTTATGACGATGGGAGGAAAAGGCTATCGGTATCTGTATATGGGTACCGGCGAAGAGGCGGTTGCTGCAGATGAGTCAGAGTATATCCCATATGTAGAGGATGCAGATGGTGCGCATACATTTACAGTTCCTGTGGATGCGCTGGATGAGGGCATTGCTTGTGCCGCATTCAGCAACAAAAAAGAAAAATGGTATGAGCGGACGCTGGTATTCCGTTCCGATTCACTTCCGGCTGATGCCATAGATAATCCGTCGATGAAAACGGCAGAGGATTTAGGAATCGCCGATGGTGAATATACGGTTGAGGTAACCCTGTCCGGAGGCTCCGGCCGTGCAACGGTGGAAAGCCCGACGAAAATCAAGGTGGAAAATGGAATCGCGACTGCAACGATTATCATGAGTTCTTCAAACTATGATTATGTGATTGTCGGTGAGGAGAAGTATCTGCCGGTCAATACGGAAGGAAATTCTACATTTGAGATTCCGGTTACCGGATTTGACTACAATATGCCGATTTCAGCGGATACGACGGCGATGAGTACGCCACATGAGATCGACTATACATTATATTTTGATTCTAAAACAATAAAGTAAGGGTGTTGAATTTGAGACGAGGAAGAAGAATTCTTTTTTTACTCCTGTTCGCCCTGTTATGTACGTTCCCCTGTGCTTGTGCAACACAGGGGAATGTTGCATATACAGAGGATGCAGGAACAAAAGAAAAAGTGACAGATGCATCTGCATCGGATGCAGATATCCGCTGGGATAACTTGAAAATAGAAAATAGTATGGATTTAAGCTATGCGACACAGTTTTCCGTGGATTATTATACGGGAGGGTATAAACTTATTTCCGTTTCTGATATCGGTGATTACCTGCTTGTGCCGGATGGGAAGAATGTACCGGAGGGACTTCCTTCGGATATTACAGTGATTGATGGAACACCGAAACACGCATATCTGGCTGCAACGTCCGGCATGGACTTCATTGTGAAGATTGGACGTCTTAACAACCTTTCCTTCTCAGGCACGAAGGAAGATGGCTGGTATATCCCGGAGGCAAAGCAGGCGATGCAGGCAAAGACGCTTGCCTACGCAGGCAAATACAATGCGCCGGATGTAGAGCAGATGCTTGCCGGGGATTGTGATCTTGCTATTGAGTCGACGATGATCTTGCACAATCCGGAGGTAAAGGAGCAGTTAGAGGCGTGTGGAATCCCAGTGATCGTGGAACATTCAAGCTATGAGACACATCCGCTTGGCAGATTGGAATGGGTGAAATTCTATGGGGCGTTGTTCGATGCGGAGGATGCTGCAGAGCAGTTATTTGAGACAGAGACGGCGAAGACCGCAGACGTTCTGAACGAGACTCCGACCGGAAAAACCGTTGCATTTTTCTACGTGACGACAAACGGTGGTGTCAATGTGCGTAAGTCCGGTGATTATGTATCGAAGATGATCGAACTCGCCGGAGGAACCTGTATTACGTTCGATGATTCGGACGAGGAAAATGCACTTTCGACTATGACGATCCAGATGGAAACATTCTATGAGCAGGCGAAGGATGCGGACTATATCATCTACAACAGCACAATTGACAGTGAGCTTACGTGCGTATCAGAACTTTTGCAGAAGAATGCACTATTTGCGGATTTTAAAGCCGTTAAGGAAGGACATGTGTACGGAACCGGAAAAAATATGTTTCAGGAGACGACCGGATATGGTACGATGATTGCGGATATGCATGCGATATTTACCGGACAGGAGATAAAGAGCGATTATTTTTATAAGCTGACAGAGGAATAAGCGGAATCGTGAAATCGGTGCATGGAACATGTACTATATGAATTGTGAAATGGAATAAAGATGAAGACAAAAAAGACGCGAATCATAATTACATATATCGTATTATTTACGCTGCTGCTTGGTGCAATTCTGCTATCACTTTATATCGGCAGTGTATCGATCGCCCCGCGGCAGGTATTCTCCGTATTAACCGGACACGGAACCGATGCGAAAGCGATGCAGATTATTCTTTCCATCCGTCTGCCGCGTGTGCTTGCGGCAGCAATCTTAGGAGGTGCACTTGCGGTATCGGGATTTTTGCTGCAGACATTTTTTAGAAATCCGATTGCAGGTCCGTTTGTGCTCGGAATCTCTTCCGGGGCGAAGCTGGTTGTTGCACTTGCGATGATCGTAGGTGTCTCACATGGTATTACAATGAGTTCGTGGTTTATGATCGCGATGGCATTGATCGGATCGCTCCTTTCGATGCTTTTCGTATTGGCGGTATCAAAGAAGGTGCAGGAAATGTCTATGCTGGTTGTATGTGGCGTGATGATCGGTTATATCTGTTCGGCAATCACGGATATTGCTGTGACCTTTGCAGATGATTCGAATATCGTGAATCTGCATAACTGGTCGCTTGGAAGCTTCGCCGGAATATCCATGGCGCATGTAAAGATCATGACAATTGTTGTTGTAGTGGCGGTGGCTGGTTCTTTTCTGCTATCTAAGCCGATCGGGGCATATCAGATGGGAGAAAGCTATGCGCAAAATGTCGGTGTATCGATCCGCCCGCTTCGTGTGATGCTGATTTTATTATCCAGTTTATTATCCGCCTGTGTGACGGCATTTGCGGGACCAATCTCATTTGTCGGAATCGCGGTGCCGCATCTTGTAAAGAGTATGGTAAAAACGACAAAGCCAATCGTGATGATACCGGTCAGCTTTCTTGGCGGTGGTGTGTTCTGCGTGCTCTGTGATTTGCTGGCACGGACAATCTTTGCTCCGGTCGAGCTTTCCATCAGCTCTGTGACAGCGGTATTTTTAGCACCGGTTGTAATTTACATGATGGTGAAGGAGAGGGGGCGCAGACATGGCTATGCACAGTGATGATGATTATATGGTTACGGAAGAGGCGAGTGTAGGCTATCAGAAGCGGACGCTCATAGACCATGTGAATCTTCATGTGAAAAAAGGAGAGATTCTTACCCTGATCGGACCAAACGGCGTGGGCAAATCGACGATTCTGAAAAGTATCATCCGGCAGTTATCCCTGATTGCAGGAACAGTCAGCATTGATGGGAAAGAGTTGTCTTCTTATGCACCGAAGGAGCTGGCGAAGAAGATGGCAATCGTGATGACAGAGCGGATTCATCCGGAACGATATACCTGTTATGATGTCGTGGCGACCGGTCGGTATCCGTATACCGGGAAGATGGGGATGCTGCAAAAAGAAGATGAAGAAAAAATCGAAGAAGCGATGCGGCAGGTGCAGGTGGAAGCGCTTCGGGATCAGGATTTTGAGAGGATCAGCGATGGACAGCGCCAGCGTGTGATGCTGGCGAGAGCAATCTGCCAGGAGCCGGAGATTTTAGTGCTAGATGAACCAACCTCGTATCTGGATATCCGCTATAAGACGGATTTCCTGTGGCTGTTGCGGTCGCTTGCAAGAAAACGGCAGATGGCAGTTGTGATGTCCCTGCACGAGATTGATCTGGCACAGAAGATCTCAGATCAGGTTGTCTGTGTGAAGGAACATCGTGTCGATCGGGTCGGCACGCCGGAAGAGGTGATGACGACCGAATATATACAGGAACTCTATGCGATGCAGGATGGCGTCTATGATGCGGCGTATGGTAGTGTGGAATTTCCGAAGCCAACCGGGGATGTCCATACCTTTGTGATCGGTGGAGGTGGATACGGAATCCCGCTATACCGGAAACTGCAGCGGCAGGGTATCCCATGTGCAGCGGGGATTTTACCTGTGCATGACCGGGAGTATCCGGTTGCGAAGGCGCTCTGTGAGAAGGTACTGGAAATCCCGGCCTTTACAATGCCGGAGGATACGATGCTTGCGCAGGCAAAGGCATTGATCGATGCCTGTGAGACGGTATATTGTCCATGTATGGAGTTCGGTGTGTGCAATTCGTACAATCAGGAGCTGTATTTTTATGCAAAAAAGCAAAATAAGTTGAAAAATCTTTCAGAATAGACTTTGAAAGCCATCTCTAAAATGCTATAATAACATGAAGTGAGTTTAAAGGTGGAGGAACAGATGGGAGCATCATTAGAAGAAGAGATTAAGAAGAGAAGAACATTTGCGATCATATCCCACCCGGATGCCGGTAAGACGACTTTGACAGAGAAGTTTCTGCTCTATGGAGGTGCGATCAATACAGCCGGTTCGGTAAAGGGAAAAGCAAATTCCAAATACGCAGTTTCCGATTGGATGGAGATTGAGAAGGAGAGAGGTATTTCCGTTACCTCATCCGTGTTGCAGTTTAATTATGACGGATATTGTATCAATATTCTGGATACACCGGGACATCAGGATTTCTCGGAGGATACCTATCGTACTTTGATGGCGGCAGATTCCGCGGTCATGGTAATTGACGCATCAAAGGGTGTAGAGGCGCAGACAATCAAGCTGTTTAAGGTTTGTGTGATGCGCCATATTCCGATTTTTACATTTATCAACAAGATGGATCTTGAAGCAAGAGATTCGTTTGAGCTTTTGGATGAGATCGAGAATGTCCTTGGAATCCGGACATGTCCGATCAACTGGCCAATCGGTGCAGGAAAGCGTTTCAAGGGTGTTTATGACCGGGATACAAAGAAAGTATCGATGTTTCAGGCAGTGTCTGTTGGCGGTGCGAAGTCGGCGGCAGAGACAGATTACGATGTGACAGATCCGGCGCTAAAAGATGCTGTCGGCGATGAACTTTATGCACAGCTGATGGACGAGATCGAGCTTCTGGATGGCGCAAGTGCGGAGTTTTCTCAGGAAGAGGTCAGCAAAGGACAGCTGACACCGGTATTTTTCGGTTCTGCTCTTACCAACTTTGGTGTGGAAACATTTCTGGAGCATTTCCTGAAGATGACCACTTCTCCGCTTCCGAGAACTGCAGACTGCGGACCGGTAGATCCTATGAGTGATGATTTTTCAGCCTTTGTATTTAAGATCCAGGCGAATATGAACAAGGCTCACAGAGACCGTATCGCATTTATGAGGATCTGTTCAGGCAAGTTTGATGCGACCAAAGAGGTTTATCATGTGCAGGGAGACAAGAAGATGCGACTTCTTCAGCCGCAGCAGATGATGGCAGAATCCCGTCATGTTGTGGAGGAGGCTTATGCAGGTGATATCATCGGTGTCTTTGACCCGGGTATTTTTTCTATTGGAGATACCATCTGCGCACCTGGAAAGAAATTTGCCTTTGAGGGGATCCCGACCTTCGCGCCGGAGCATTTCGCACGTGTGCGTCAGATCGATACCATGAAGAGAAAACAGTTTGTAAAAGGTATCAACCAGATCGCTCAGGAAGGTGCAATCCAGATATTCCAGGAGTTTAATACCGGTATGGAAGAGATCATTGTGGGTGTTGTTGGTATCCTGCAGTTTGATGTCCTGAAATACCGTCTGGAGAATGAGTATAATGTAGATATCCGCCTGGAAACACTTCCATATGAGCATATCCGCTGGATCGCCAACAAGGAGACTGTAAAAGTAGACAAGATCGTGGGAACTTCTGATATGAAGAAAGTCACAGACCTTAAGGGAAATCCGTTGCTGCTCTTTGTCAATGCATGGAGTGTTGGCATGGTTG
>ENA-OUQG01001565-OUQG01001565.1-human-gut-metagenome-genome-assembly--contig:-NODE-1565-length-12143-cov-3.936880_pt1 | contig 12143 bp, 10 predicted proteins | sample MGYA00237943_ERZ548823 | MGnify/ENA primary metagenome ERZ548823 (study PRJEB26490, sample SAMN05194731) | human gut metagenome | biome: terrestrial biome; feature: human-associated habitat; material... | reverse complement strand
GACAAAGATCGCCTCCCATACATTCACAAAGTGTATCTGCAATCCAAAGATCACAGCACGCATTTCCTGTTCCACAAGAATCCGTATTTCTTCCATAACCTGCTCCATATGGATTGTTCTGATAACGCTGTCCACTCCACTCTAGCTGGTTTAACAATCGACGATACTGTTGATTGTTCGGTTCCATATTTACAGCCTGATTCACTTGATCACGTGCAATCAGGTTATTCCCCATATTTGCATTAGCAACGGCACTTAAATAGTACCACTGGGCATCTCGGTTGTTCATTCCATTCAAAACATTCAACGCTTCCGGATATCGTCTTGCATTCAAATAATTATAGACAGCCTGTATCTGTGGATTCTGTTCTGTTCCATATCCACTATTATAGCTGTATCCTCCGCCTTGATAGCCGCCATTAGACTGATATCCTCCCTGTGCACGCTGTCTCATAATCTCATCATAAGCTTCCTGCACTTCTTTAAATTTTTCTTCTGCCAAATCTGCCAGCGGATTATTCACATTCGCATCCGGGTGATATTTTCTCGTCATATCACGATATGCTCTTTTCACTTCATCATCTGAAGCATTTGGTGAAATCCCAAGTACTTCATATGGATTCTTACTTGTCATTTAATACTCCATTCTATTATGTTTCTATCAATGTAACGTTACAATCATATACTACTTTTTAAAAAAAGTCTACTTTCTATCCGCTTTTTTCTCTTCTTTTTCCATCTGTTTTTTTCGATATTTCGTCCAGACACCTGCGTATAAAATATTTCGCAATATCTCCACATCAACCAGACACGGTAACTGCTCAAATGCTGTACTGCATTCCGCAATCATCATTTGAAGCATCTGGTAACATTTTTCTTCAAAATTTTCTTCAAAACGCAATATCTTCAACGGATTATAGCATTTCTCTTTCATATCCTTTTGCAAATCATCATATGCATCCATAATATAAATGAATTTTCCAAGGAAGAACCCAACCTTTCTAAGCGTCGGTTCCCACATATCTTCCTTATACACAAGTAATTCTTCCATCAACCTTCCAAAACACCCTGCCGGTAAATCTATGTTCTGACAATTTTCCTTTTCGTACTCTGCCAACTTTTTTAGTTCTCTGCGAATCACTTGGCTTTGTCTTTTATATTTTTTCTTTAGCTTTTCCATGAAGCGTTTTCGAAGCAAGTAATCCACTTACTTTCTTTTCATCTTGCCAGTTATCTATCATGTGATAATATGCAAGCAGCACATTCATATCTGCACAATATTCTGTAATCTCATTCTGGATCATCCACTGCTTTTTCACCGGATGAGTCTTACATCTATGTGAAGAAGTCAGGCCTTTCACCTCATACAAGGACGTCAAAAGTATCACTGCAAATGTCATATCATATGTCAATGTCAGCTGACCTACATTCCCATGTCTCTCCTTTAAAGTCCGACACAATCCACAATAATATGAACGATATTTTCTCCAGTCCTTCATCTTCAATTCAGGTTCACAAATTGTCACATATCCAAACATTTTTTATTCCTCTTCTGCCCATCCATAAGAACGCTCTACCGCCCGCTTCCATCCACGGAGCATTTTGTCTCGTTTTTCACTTTCAATATTTGGCGTAAATGTGCGGTCAATTGCCCAATTCTTTACTACTTCTTCTTTATCTTTCCAATATCCCACTGCAAGTCCCGCAAGATAAGCTGCTCCCATCGCTGTTGTCTCTACACATTTTGGTCTGTTAACCGGAGCATCACTGACATTTGCCTGTGTCTGCATCAGGAAATTATTTGCACTTGCGCCTCCATCTACCTTTAATGTTGCCAGCTGCAAATCCGCATCTGACTTCATCGCCTGTAATACATCATTTACTTGATATGCTAAAGATTCCAAAGTTGCTCTTACAATGTGGTATTTATTTACTCCACGAGTCAATCCGACAATCGCGCCCCTTGCATATTGATCCCAATATGGGGCTCCCAACCCGGTAAATGCAGGAACAACATAACAGCCATTTGCATCTGGAACCTTCTGAGCCATATACTCTGTGTCAGATGCCGAATCGATCAATCGCAACTCATCTCGAAGCCACTGTATCGCTGCTCCTGCTACAAATATTGAGCCTTCCAGGGCATAATTCACCTTACCATCAATTCCCCAGGCAATTGTTGTAACCAGGCCATTTTCAGAAAACACCGGTGTCTCCCCTGTATTCATCAACAAAAAGCATCCTGTTCCGTATGTATTTTTTGCTTCTCCTTTTTCAAAACAAGTCTGACCAAATAATGCCGCCTGCTGATCTCCTGCCGCTCCTGCAATTGGGATACGTCCGCCGAAAAATGATGGGTCTGTCTCGCCATAAATCTCACTGGATGGTTTTGCCTGTGGAAGCATGCTTTTCGGAATCCCAAGTTCCGCCAGGATTTCTTCATCCCATTCTAAAGTATTAATATTGAACATCATTGTCCGGGATGCATTGGAATAATCTGTTACGTGAACAGCGCCCCTTGTCAGCTTCCATATCAGCCAGGTTTCTACTGTTCCAAACAAAAGTTCTCCACGCTCTGCACGCTCTCTTGCGCCCTCCACATTATCTAATATCCATTTTACCTTTGTTCCGGAAAAATATGCATCAATGACCAATCCTGTTTTCTTACGAAATGTCTCTGTAAGTCCTTTTTCTTTCAATTCATCACAATATCTGGATGTACGTCTGCATTGCCACACGATTGCATGATAGATTGGTTTTCCGGTATTTTTATCCCACACAATGGTTGTCTCACGCTGGTTTGTAATACCAATTGCCGCAATTTCTTCTGCCGATACACCAATTTTATTCATTGCATCACGTGCCACCTGCAGCTGTGTTGACCAGATTTCTCCTGCATCATGTTCAACCCATCCCGGTTTTGGAAAATACTGTGTAAATTCTTTTTGTGCTACACTACACATCTCGCCTTTTTCATTAAATAAAATGCATCTGTTGCTAGTAGTTCCGGCATCTAACGCCATAATATATTTCCCCATATTTTTTCTCCTGTTCTATCTAATCCGTTCTTTTCAATCTATTTTATATTATAACGTATTGCATAAAAAAAGACCAGCATGTTTCCATGCCGGTCTCTCTTTAATCACCGATTCTCATCGAGTAATTTATTCTTATTTCTCTTCTTCTCCATAGAGTGTGATTAACTTCTTCAGGTAATCATATCTCTCTGCTGCTTCCTGCTCATTGATTGCGAACAGTTTGTCAGCTTTTTCTGGATTAGCTCTCTTCAGAGCGTTGTAACGAACTTCTCCGTTCAGGAAGTCCTGATATCCTTCCATCTTAGGCTCTTTACTATCAAGAGTAAACTTATTGCCTTCAGCAGCTGGATTGAATCTGAAGTTGTTCCAGTATCCGCATTCTACTGCTAACTGTTCCTCTGTCTGAGCTTTGCTCATACCCTTCTTGATACCGTGGTTGATACATGGAGCGTATGCGATGATCAGTGACGGTCCCGGATATGCCTCAGCCTCTGCAATTGCTTTTACAGTCTGGTTGAAGTCAGCACCCATAGCGATCTGTGCAACGTATACATAACCATAACTCATTGCGATACCAGCAAGGTCTTTCTTCTTGGTTTCTTTTCCGCCTGCTGCGAACTGTGCAGTAGCACCAGTCTTTGTAGCCTTGGAGGACTGTCCACCTGTGTTGGAGTAAACTTCTGTATCGAATACCATTACGTTGATGTCACGTCCACTTGCAAGAACATGGTCAACACCACCGAAGCCGATATCGTAAGCCCATCCGTCACCACCAAAGATCCACTGGGATTTCTTGGACAGATAGTTTTTCTGAGCAAGGATCTCTTTAGCAGCGTCGCATCCACATGCTTCCAGAGCTGCGATCAGTTTGTCTGTTGCTGCACCGTTGGTTGCTCCAACAGCGAATGTATCCAGCCATTCCTGGCCAGCTTCTTTAACTGCTTCGTCTTTGCCATCTGCTACAACAGCTTCAACTTTTGCTTTAAGGCCATCACGGATAGCTCTCTGTGCAAGAAGCATACCATAACCAAACTCAGCGTTATCTTCGAACAGTGAGTTAGCCCATGCAGGTCCCTGTCCTTTAGCGTTTGTTGTGTATGGTGTAGACGGCGAAGAGTTACCCCAGATAGAGGAACATCCTGTAGCATTTGCAATGTACATTCTGTCACCAAAGAGCTGTGTGATCAGCTTAGCGTATGGTGTCTCACCACAACCTGCACAAGCGCCGGAGAACTCAAGGAGCGGCTGTTTGAACTGGCTGCCTTTTACAGTTGTCTCTTTATATTTAGCGATAACGTCTTCCTTCTGAGGAAGTGTTACACCGTAATCGAAGAATTTCTGCTCTTCTGTGTTAGCTTCAAGCGGAGCCATCTCAAGAGCTTTGTTGCCTTTCTTTCCTGGGCAGACATTTGCGCAGGAACCACATCCTGTACAGTCAAGAGCGGATACAGTCATTGTGAATGTATAGTCTTTCATTCCTGTAAGTGGAAGTGTCTTGATTCCCTCTGGAGCGTTAGCTGTCTCATCTGCTGTCATAGCAACCGGACGGATTGCAGCATGCGGGCAGACGTATGCACAGCGGTTACACTGGATACAGTTGTCCGGAACCCATACAGGAACGTTAACTGCGATACCACGTTTCTCATATGCAGCTGTTCCGGATGGTGTTGTACCATCTACATAATCCTTGAATGCAGATACAGGTAAGGAGTTACCTTCCTGAGCATTAACTTTAGCCTGGATATTGTTAACGAAATCGATAACATCCTGACGTCCTTCTGTTGCATGAGTCATATGAAGACCTTCGTCCTCAGCGTTCTTCCAGCTTTCCGGAACCTGGATCTCTACAACCTGTTTAGCACCAGCGTCGATAGCTGCCCAGTTCTTCTGAACAACATCATCACCTTTACGTCCGTATGTTGCCTTAGCAGCAGCTTTCATAAGGTCGATTGCCTGCTCTTCCGGAATGATTCCTGTAAGTTTGAAGAATGCAGACTGAAGGATTGTGTTGATACGTGTTGGTCCCATGCCAGTCTCAATACCAATCTTAACACCATCGATGGTGTAGAATTTGATATTGTGGTTAGCGATGAAAGCTTTTACCTGTCCTGGTAAATGTTTCTCAAGACCTTCCATATCCCATGAGCAGTTCAGAAGGAATGTTCCTCCGTCTACTAACTCCTGAACCATGTTATATTTATTTACATAAGATGGATTATGACATGCTACAAAGTTTGCTTTGTGAATCAGGTAAGTAGATTTGATTGGCTTCTTACCGAAACGCAGGTGTGACATTGTAACACCACCGGACTTCTTAGAATCATAATCAAAATAAGCCTGTGCATACATATCTGTGTTGTCACCAATGATCTTGATAGAGTTCTTGTTAGCTCCAACAGTACCATCTGCTCCAAGTCCCCAGAACTTACAGTTGATTGTTCCCTCTGGTGTTGTAACCAGCGGAGCTCCAACTTCCAGTGACAGATGTGTAAGATCATCCTCAATACCAATTGTAAATCTCTTTCTGTCAACATTGTTAAATACAGCAACGATCTGAGCCGGTGTTGTATCTTTAGAACCTAATCCATAACGTCCACAATTAACCGGAATACTATCAAACTTAGATCCTTTCAGTGCAGATACGACATCCAGATATAATGGCTCTCCTTCTGCTCCTGGCTCTTTTGTTCTGTCAAGAACATTGATATATTTTACAGTGTCCGGAATAGCGTCGATAAGTGCCTGTGCACAGAACGGTCTGTAAAGACGAACCTTTACAACTCCGACTTTCTCTCCGGCTGCTCTTAAGTAATCGATTGTCTCCTCAATAGTATCACAGACAGATCCCATAGCGATGATGACTTTCTCAGCATCCTCTGCTCCATAATAGTTAAACAGTTTATAATCTGTTCCAATCTTAGCATTAACTTTGTCCATGTACTCCTGAACGATTGCCGGCATAGCATCGTAGTATGGGTTACATGCTTCTCTTGCCTGGAAAAAGATATCCGGGTTCTGAGCTGAACCTCTCTGGCATGGGTGATTAGGATTCAGAGCATGTTTTCTGAATTCATCGATTGCATCCATATCTACCAGATCTTTCAGATCTTCATAATCCCAAGTCTCAATCTTCTGAATCTCGTGTGATGTACGGAATCCATCAAAGAAGTTGATAAATGGAAGTTTTCCCTTTAATGCTGCACAATGTGCAACTGGTGTCAGATCCATAACTTCCTGTACACTGGACTCACACAGCATAGCTGCACCAGTCTGACGACAGGCGTAAACATCAGAGTGATCTCCAAAAATTGAAAGTGCATGACTTGCAAGTGCACGAGCTGATACATGGAATACTCCAGGAAGCTGCTCCCCTGCAACTTTATATAAGTTAGGAATCATCAACAGCAATCCCTGAGATGCTGTAAATGTTGTTGTAAGTGCTCCTGCTGCCAAGGATCCATGAACGGCTCCTGCTGCACCAGCCTCTGACTGCATCTCTGTTACCTGAACAGTCTCTCCAAATATATTCTTTCTGCCTTCTGTAGCCCACTCATCTACATGCTCCGGCATAACAGATGATGGTGTAATTGGGTAAATAGCTGCTACTTCAGTATATGCATATGAAGCATGTGCTGCGGCCTGATTACCATCCATGGTTTTCATTTTTCTTGCCATTTTGTTGTTCCTCCTTAGACATTATTCAAGAAAACTAATTCTTTACATATATCTTATATTATAGTCCGGCACTTCTTAAAAGTCTAGATATTCTCCGTTTCTTTTTGTTCCTTTTTTGATACAAAATTAACGACGCTTCTAATTCTAATGCGATAACACTAAAAAAGCTGCCTAACAAGCAGCTTTTTTCTTAACCTTTATTCGATTATATACAATCAAAACAAATGATACAACTACAATGGTTCCGGCAAGAACCTGTGATACCGGAATTTCTGTCCCCGGAATCCAGAGTTGGTCTGTTCTTAATCCCTCGATCCATACTCTTCCTGCACCATATCCAAACAGATACATCAAGAATACTTCTCCTTGGAACTTTTTATGTCTGCGATACAACAACAGTAATATCAACAAGGCGAGACACCACATAGACTCATAAAGATATGTCGGGCTCACTTGAATATAAGATACCCCATCCACTGTTTCCATGTGTTTTCTCATTAAATCCGTGATATCCGAAGATCTGACTGCATCTACCGGAAGTTTCATAGCAAATAATCCATCTGTATACTCACCAAATGCTTCCCTGTTAAAGAAATTTCCCCAGCGTCCGATTGCCTGTCCAAGTACAAGTCCAAGACCTGCTGTATCAAAGATCTGTGCTGCTGATAATTTCTTCACTTTTGCAAATACAATTACTGTAAGAACCGCTGCGATCACACCGCCGTAAATTGCAAGTCCTCCCTGTCTGAGGTTAAAAATACTAAGCAGGTCATCTTTGTACATATCCCATGAAAAAATCACGTAATATGCCCTGGCACCGATAATTGAAATGATTACTGCACAAATAGACAGATCATAATAATCTTCTTCTTTCTGTCCAGTTCTTTTTGCTTCATATACTGCCATAAAAATTCCGGCAAGAATCCCAGCACCTATGATCATTCCGTAATAAGCAATATCAAATCCAAATACCGTAATATGATTCCCTACTGAAGAAAGATGTATTCCCAGATGTGGAAAATCAATCGTTCTAGTCATTTTTCATACTTCCTTCCACACTGTGATTATACATTAAATCGGAATAACATAATATCGCCGTCTTTTACTACATATTCTTTTCCTTCCAGACGGATCAGACCTTTTTCTTTTGCAGCTGCATGACTTCCACATGCAATCAAGTCATCATAAGAAACAACCTCTGCTCGGATAAATCCACGTTCAAAATCAGAGTGGATCTTTCCTGCTGCCTGCGGTGCCTTTGTTCCCTCTGTAATTGTCCATGCACGGACCTCCGGTTCACCTGCAGTCAGATAACTGATCAGTCCGAGGAGCTTGTAGCTTGCCTTGATCAGTTTCTCAAGTCCTGACTCAGTAAGACCAAGATCTTCCAGGAACATTTTTTTCTCATCATCATCTAATTCAGAAATCTCAGCTTCAATTTCTGCACATACTACAAATACTTCACTTTCTTCTTTTGCTGCATACTCTCTGACTGCCTGAACTCCTGCATTGGAAGCTCCGTCATCTGCAAGATCATCTTCTGATACATTTGCAGCGTAGATGACCGGTTTATATGTCAGAAGATTATAACTCTTAAGCCACTCCTCTTCTTCCTCATCTTCTACTGCGTCAAATGTCTTGGCAAGTCTTCCATCTTCCAGATGTGCTTTGATCTTCTCAAGAAGAGCCAGCTCTTTTGCTGCTGCCTTGTCATTTCTTGCAACCTTAGTTGTCTTTGCAATTCTTCTCTCCAGGATCTCAAGGTCTGAGAAGATAAGCTCCAGATTAATTGTCTCAATATCTCTGAGCGGATCAATACTTCCATCTACATGTACAATATTACTATTCTCAAAACAACGTACTACATGCACGATAGCATCTACTTCACGGATATTTGCAAGGAACTGATTTCCAAGCCCTTCTCCTTTTGATGCTCCCTTTACAAGTCCTGCAATATCTACGAACTCAATTGCAGCCGGGATGATCTTCTTCGTGTGATACATCTCGCCAAGGACATTCAGTCTCTCGTCCGGCACAGTTACAACTCCGACATTCGGGTCAATGGTACAGAACGGATAGTTTGCAGACTCCGCTCCTGCTTTTGTCAGTGAATTAAACAGTGTACTTTTTCCTACATTTGGCAGTCCTACAATTCCAAGTTTCATTTCTCTATAGTTCTCCATTTCGTTATTTTATTAGATTTCATACTTATTCAATCTTATCACACATGTGTAAAAAAGTCTATATCCCCATAAATCCGATATCCTGCTTACAGTTACCCCCGGGGGATCATTTCCGAATTGCAATGATATCTTCTACTTTGATTTCTCAGGCATCTTTCAATATAAATTTATGAATGATCTCCGCCACTCCGTCATGGTTATTATCGTGTTCCGTCACATAGTTTCCATATTCCGCAATTCCCGGAAAAGCATTGCACATGACAGCTCCCACATGGGCCGCTTTCAGCATTTCCACATCGTTCTGTGCATCTCCGGCGGCTACAGAATTCTCAATCGGGATTCCCAGATAATCGCAGAACCATCGAACCGCAAATCCCTTGGATATTCCCTCTGGTACGATTTCCTGATAACAGTCATTAGAGAAAAAGCTGTGTACTTCTCCTGCATACTGCGAAATCACTTCTTTTTGAAAACAAATATTTTTCTCTTTTTGTTCTGCCGGTGTGATCGCGATCAGTTTATACGGATCCTCCGGCACAACATCTGCCGCACATTCTACAACCTTGTAGGGCAGCTGATTGATCTTTGCATATCTGTGAAGTTCTTCCGTATCCCTGGCAGAAAGAATATGTGTATCTGAGTAACTCTGAATATGCAGATCACGCTTCATAGCTTCCCCGATGATCTTTGCCGCAGTTTCCTTTGAGAAGGTTTTACCGTAAACGGTCTTTTCATGATATGGATCATAGATCTGTCCTCCGTTAAAGCAGATCACATAGCAGCCTTCTTTATCCAGTCCGGCTTTTGCCGCACAGACACGCGCACTCGCCAGAGGACGCCCTGTGCAGACTACGATCTTATGTCCACATGCCAGAGCTTCATCAATTGCCGCCTGGTTTCCCGATGTCACTTCCTTATGATCATTCAGTAAAGTTCCATCCAGATCCGTAAATAGTATTCTTGTTTCAACAGACATTTTGTATTGTTCCTCCATTACTTCCTCTATGCTGTATTCTTTAACACAGCAGATCATTCCAAATAATATCTAATTTTCTCCTCGTTTAATTTTTCACCGATGATGATCAGCACATCCTGTCCTGCACCGATCGGTTTTAAGCTTATCTCGTGCTGCGTTGCATTCAGTTCCAGCCAGTTTTCTCCATCCTGCAAAAATCCTTTAATACGAAAAACTCCACCGCAGGCAGGATCTTCAAAGATTTTTTTTGCTGCATGTTTTGCTTTTGATACATCAATCTTCTCATCCATAAAAAATAATGTCTGAAAAATTTCGTCCTGATCTACATACAGTTTCTCATAATCCTCGACCAAATAACCGGACTCCAGGATTTTTTTGAATTCTTTTTCTGTGAAGTCTTCCCAGTCCTTGCAGATCACTTCGTCTTTCAAAACTCTCGAACAGTGAATCTCCTGCAATGCACGGTTCAGATGTGCAACTGTCTGTCGAATTTCTTCTGCAGATGCATCCTGTGTTTTGCTTAAGAGTACACATCCTGCGTTGGCAACTTCCGAAGCCAGCACGTAATCCGCTTCCTTTGAAAGTGTTTTTTCCAGACTCGCATCCACAACTGTGATCACATTCCCAATCTGGTACCAGCGGTCCAGTGGTTCTTCATGAAGTGCATCAAAGAAATCATCTACATCGAAGATTCCGGACGGTTCGATCAGAACTCTGTCGTAACCACACATTCCCATTGCGATCAGTTTTGTTTTGAAACGTCTTCTGTAACAGTCTTTATCGCAGCCACCGGCTACCATTTCCAGCTCACAGTTCTCACCTTCCAGCTCACGAAGAAGCATCATATCCACATTGATGGCTCCGAAATCATTTTCAAGGATGCCGATGTTCTGTCCCTGCTCCATCAGATAACGGGCATATTTTTTTATAAATGTGGTCTTACCAGAGCCAAGAAAGCCCGTGATCAAATCTACCTTTACCATTGTCTTTTTTCCTTATCATTCTTAAATATTTAATTCTTTTCGAATGTTTTCTGCAAAAATACGGTGTCCTTCTTCCGTAAAATGAACTCCATCGTAAATTGTCGGGATTTCCCATCCACTGGCATCTGTAAAAGCAATCCCAAGGCGCTTTGCAATCCTTTTATATTCTTTTCCCAGATTGCGGGATTCCGTCAGAAGTTCCGGACGGTCCACCCACTGTCCTTCCTGCATTGCCGGCGGTGCGATCAGACGAAGGCGCATCTTTCTGCTTGCAAGTCCTGCTTCTTCCATCATTCGCTTCAGAAAGCGTTCCATCCTCTTTGCCACATCCGCTGCTGTAAAATCCGGATTTTCCAGAAGATCATTTGTTCCAAGCATTACCAGAAGCCATACCGAATTCGGCTTTCGATGCCAGTCTCGAACCTGCTGACAGGCAAATTTTACAGTGCTGACCGTATGTGGTATGCTTCGTCCATTTACACCATGATTTTCGACTTTCCAGTCTGTCTCTGTATCCAGTATTCCTGTCCATCGGACCTCTTTGGGATATCTTCCTTCATTTGTATCATGCGGATCATATCCATATGTATTGGAATCTCCATAACAGATCAATGTTCCTGGCATGTTTTTATCCTCTTTTCTTGCATATTTTCACTATTGTTCTCTACAGTCTGCTCAGAAATGTCCACCTGTATACCAAACCCAGGCTGCCAGACCAAATTCTATGAGCATGATCAGCGGAATACCTATATAAAATTTCGGTTTTCTTGTTTTGTGATGAAAAATACTCATCCCAAGTAAAGCTCCGATGCTTCCGCCTATAACTGCAGCCCCCATCAGAACTTTCTCCGGGATCCTCCAGGCATGACGCCGTGCTCTGCTCTTATCGTCTCCGTACAACAGAAAAGTAATGAAATTGACTGCCAGTAAATATATGACCATATTTTTCATCATGTTCCGCCTCCTTGCCTTATATTATACATTACTTTTGCATGAATGGCAAAAAAACAGCCGGGTTTTATCCCAGCTGTTTTCCCATTTTTTTCAATTTTTCCCTTCGTTCGCGGTAATCCGGCAGTTCTTTTTCCACAACTGCCCAGAAACGCGGCGAATGATTCATTTCTTTACGATGTGCCAGTTCGTGGACAACCACATAATCAAGAAGTTCCGATGGCATCAGTACCAGCTTCCAGTTGAAGTTGAGATTTCCCGCAGAGCTGCAGCTTCCCCAACGGGTTTTCTGTTCCCGGATCGTGATTCTGTTATAGGTAACTCCCATCCTTTCTGC
>ENA-OUQG01001564-OUQG01001564.1-human-gut-metagenome-genome-assembly--contig:-NODE-1564-length-12144-cov-4.542228_pt1 | contig 12144 bp, 7 predicted proteins | sample MGYA00237943_ERZ548823 | MGnify/ENA primary metagenome ERZ548823 (study PRJEB26490, sample SAMN05194731) | human gut metagenome | biome: terrestrial biome; feature: human-associated habitat; material... | reverse complement strand
CATGATTTTGGTGAAAAACCTATAACTATAGCTGCAACATGCGGACGTGATGCATTTACAGAGAGTCGTTGTAGTGACTGCGGATTGATTAAAGCAGGAACACGCAAGACTCAGAAAGGTACTGCTCACGAACATCATTATATTGAGTTTAATGAAGTATACTATACAAAAGATGATAATAAAAACTTCAACACAGGTGTTAACTACGTGTGCCCAGAGTGCGGAGACTGCATCACAAAACCTGTAAAATCAAAATTAAGTGAAATTATGGGTACAGAGGATGATTACGCTGAACGCCTTGCAAAATATAATGCAGCAGCTGAGGATGCAAAAGAGGGTCATGCTTATACAGCAACGGACGCTACACTGAGTGCTGATCATACTCAGATTACATTCCAGAATCTGAAATGTGATTCCTGCTACGCAAAGAAAGACAAATTGGATTGTCTGCTTAGCAAAGATACAGATGCTGGTAACAAAGCAAATTATGATTCCATTGAGAAGACATTAGATGCAAAAGCAACCGTAGATGTTGATCCGAAAAAGACAACAACTGTTGGGAGTTGTGAAGATGAAAATGGAGCAACAACCATTTATACCAAAGCTGGCAAGACAGATGCTGGTGTGAAATACACAGCAACAGCAACTGTTCCAGGTAAAAAAGGACAGCATACTTATGCTGGAACATTTAAATGGTCTGATGAAAAAAATGCAGATGGCAAGTATGATGTCACTGTAACAGATGTAAAATGTGACGTTTGCGGAAATGAGCCAAAAGCTGAACAGATTGGAACGCCAGTAGTTGCGAAAGACGATTCACAGAGCAAAGCAGCAACTTGTGAAGAGGACGGAGTAGAGGTCTGGATTGCAACTGTAGAAGTGAAGAATGCAGATGGAAGTGCAACAATCGGTACTCTTACAAGCAAGAAAGAAGTAAAACTTGATAAACTGAGCCATAAATATGGTGATCCTGTGTGGAATTGGGCAGATGATAACAAGAGTGCGACAGCAACCTTTACATGTGCAAATGATGCTAATAAAGATCATGTGAAGACTGTTGAGGCTAAAGTAGAAGAAAAGCCAGAAAGTGCAAGTTGTACAGAACCAGGAAAAGTTACTTATAAAGCAAGTGTAGAATTTGATGGTAAAACATATGAAGACAGCAAGTCTGCAGATGTACCGGCACTTGGTCATGATTACAAAGTTTCCGAGAAAGATGGATGGAAATGGACAGCTGACAAAGAGAAGGGATATACAGCAAAAGCAACATTTGTATGCAGCCGTTGTAAACATTCTAAAGAAGTAGAGGCAGAAGTAACACCAGAAGAAAACGATGGTCAGGTTACTTACAAAGCAAAAGCCACATATACAGATGAAAGTGGTAAAGAATTTACAGCAACAGCTGAAAAGAAGACAAAACTTTCTATCTACTACGAAGTTCACCGTCAAGATTATGGATGGGAAGTAGACGCGAAAGATGAGGCTGACCTGAGTAAGTGGAAGAAAGATGGAATGGATTCCGGAACAGTTGGTGAATGTAAACGATTAGAAGCTATTAAGATTAAATTACCAGACGGTGTATCAGGATCTGTTCAATATCGTACACATATCCAGGATATTGGATGGGAAAGCAAATGGGCAGAAGATGGAGCTCTTTCGGGAACAAGCGGAAAGGCAAAACGTCTGGAAGCAATCCAAATAAAACTGTCAGGTAAAGTCGCTGATAAGTATGATATCTACTATTGTGTACATGCTCAGAATGTTGGATGGCTCGGATGGGCTAAGAACGGTGAACAGGCCGGAACAGCAGGATACGCTTACCGACTGGAAGCAATTAGGATTAAGTTAGTTCCGAAGGGTGAAAAACCACCTAAAAAAGTAGGCTCTACAGATAAGGCTATGGAAGCAAGACTTGTTGGTTACCAGACACATGTACAGGATATTGGAACACAAGATTATGTATATGATGGAGCAATGGCAGGAACAAGTGGACAGGCAAAACGTATGGAGTCTATCCGTATTAAACTTCCATCAACAATGGCTTCTGAGGGAAAAATCGAATATAAATCCCATATCGAGAATATCGGATGGGAGAAGAGCTGGAAGAAGACCGGAGAATTATCAGGTACAAGTGGAAAGAGTCTTAGATTAGAGGCAATTCAGATTAAACTTTCAGGAGATATTGCTGAGAAGTACGATGTATATTACAGAGTACATGCTGAAAACTTCGGATGGCTTGGATGGGCTAAGAACGGAGAAAAATCAGGAACAGAAGGCTATGCTTATCGTTTGGAAGCACTTCAGATTAAACTTGTTCCAAAGGGAACAGAAAATCCGGAACTTCCGACACCTGCATCTGCGAAGAAAGAAGCATTTATCAAAAAATAAAATACTTTATTGATTTTAAGAAGACATGGCCGAAAGGTCATGTCTTCTTACTGCGTACGCAAGAATGCTTTGAAAATTTTCTTGTGAAGTGTTCATATCTGATATATAATATTTTAAATCAAAAACTTTAAAAAATGAAAAACTTGAAAAAAATGAATAATTTGAAAAATAGAATAAAACAGTTGAAAAAAAAAAAAAATAATGGTATTATTTAACATAGTACTAGATGATTAGGGATATATGCTAAGGATAATATAATAATAGGGGGAACCAAAAGTGAAAAAGAAATTAATGAAAGTACTTGTGCTTTCACTTGCAACAACACTTACAGTGGGAATGACATCTGTAAGCACATTTGCTACTGATAAGAATATCAGCAATTCGCTTTCCGGTGTGTCAATTCCATCTGTCTCAGGCTATAACATTGAAGACTCAGGATTGAACAGTAAAGTGATTGCTACATTAAAAGAAAAGGCAGCAGAGCTTCAGAACAGTGGTGTATATGCAGATGCTACAAAGAGTACATACATCAAGTTCAACGGAAGTCCGGTACAGGAAGTGACTTATGACGGTAAGCCACATGGACTTTCTGCAGGAGTTTATGCTACTATTGGCAATAGCAAGGTTGCAGAAGCAGATATGTTTTATGTAGGTGTATTAGCAGATGATACATATTATGCATCATCAGAGGCTCCAACAGAAGAAGGATATTATTATGTCGCTGCCACTTATCCAGGAAGCGATGAGTATTACCCGATTATTGCTTATGGAATTGTTGTGATAAAAGCAGCTGAGACACCGGATAAACCAGATCCAGGTGAGAAACCAGATCCAGGTGAGAAACCAGATCCAGGCGAGACTCCGGATTCGGGTAATAGTGGTAAAGATGATAACAATAAAGATGACAACAAAGGTGCAATTGTAGATAATAATAAAAACAATACAAACACACCTACCATCAAAAAAGTGTCTGATACAACAGATAATGCGAAAAAAGCGCCTAAGACTGCTGACACAGCAAACTACGCTCTTTATCTTGTAACTCTTCTTGTAGCAGGAGCTGCAACAGTCGTTACACTTATGATGAGAAAAAGAAGAAAATAATTTTACAAATTAAGTGGTTAATTTTGTACAGAATTCCGAACAGGTAGAGATAATATGTCTGTTCGGAATTTTTTTTCTCTTTTTGCGGTTTTAGTGTATTAAAGTATTGAAATCTGTTAAAAAATAAGCTAATATAAAAAGCATAGATTTTTTGCAGTACTAGTCTAGGAAGGAAGATACATATGAATTTAAAAATTGGCGTGATCAAAGGGGACGGAATTGGCCCGGAAATCGTAACAGAGGCGATGAAAGTATTAGATAAAGTAGCCAAGCGTTACGGTCATAATATAGAGTACAGACAGTTACTGATGGGGGGAGCTTCCATCGATGTGCATGGTGTTCCTCTTACCGATGAGACAGTAGCAGAGGCAAAATCCTGCGATGCAGTTCTGATGGGATCTATCGGTGGAAACACAAGTACATCACCATGGTATAAATTAGAGCCATCTAAAAGACCGGAGGCAGGACTTCTCCGTATCCGTAAAGAGTTGAATCTTTTTGCAAACTTAAGACCGGCAATTCTTTACGATGAATTGAAAGGAGCATGTCCGTTAAAAGAAGAGATCACAGAAGGCGGATTTGATCTGATGATTATGAGAGAGCTTACCGGTGGACTTTACTTTGGAGAGAGAAAGACAGAAGAAGTCGACGGAGTGATGACTGCATTTGACAGTCTTACATATAACGAGAATGAAATCCGCAGAATTGCAAAGAGAGCATTTGACATTGCAATGAAGCGCAGAAAGAAAGTTACAAGTGTAGATAAAGCAAATGTTCTGGATTCTTCCAGACTCTGGAGAAAAGTAGTGGAAGAAGTTGCAAAGGATTACCCGGAAGTAACTTTGGAGCACATGCTTGTAGATAACAGTGCAATGCAGTTGGTAAAAGACCCGAAACAGTTCGATGTTATCCTGACAGAGAACATGTTCGGAGATATTCTTTCTGACGAGGCAAGTATGATCACAGGATCCATCGGAATGCTTGCAAGCGCAAGCCTGAACGAGACAAAATTTGGCCTTTATGAGCCAAGCGGCGGATCTGCACCGGATATTGCAGGACAGGGAATCGCAAACCCAATTGCAACAATTCTTTCCGCAGCAATGATGTTAAGATTTAGCTTTGACCTTGACAAAGAAGCAGACGCAATTGAGGCATCTGTGGCAAAAGTATTAAAAGATGGATATCGTACCATTGATATCATGTCTGAAGGAAAGACTCAGATCGGAACAGCCCGGATGGGTGATGAAATCGCAACAAATATATAGAATAAAGTGTGGTATGAAAGAATAATACAAAAAGGAGAACAAAAACATGAGAAGTGATACAGTAACAAAAGGAAAACAGCAGGCACCACATCGTTCCCTTTTTAATGCACTGGGAATGACACAGGAAGAGATGGACAGACCATTAGTTGGTATTGTAAGTTCATATAATGAAATCGTTCCAGGACATATGAATTTGGATAAGATCGTAAATGCAGTAAAACAGGGTGTTGCAATGGCTGGTGGAACACCAGTTGTATTTCCGGCAATCGCAGTCTGTGATGGAATTGCGATGGGACATATTGGAATGAAGTATTCTCTTGTAACAAGAGATCTGATTGCAGACTCTACAGAGGCTATGGCAATGGCGCATCAGTTCGATGCACTTGTTATGGTTCCGAACTGCGATAAGAACGTACCGGGACTTCTGATGGCAGCAGCCAGAATTAATATTCCGACAATCTTTGTCAGTGGAGGACCGATGCTGGCAGGACATGTAAAAGGCCAGAAGAGAAGTCTTTCCAGCATGTTCGAGGCTGTTGGAGCGAATGCAGCAGGAACACTTTCTGATGAAGATCTGTGCGAATTTGAGAACAAAGTATGTCCAACATGCGGATCTTGTTCTGGTATGTATACAGCCAACAGTATGAACTGTCTGACTGAAGTGCTTGGAATGGGACTTCGTGGAAACGGAACAATCCCGGCTGTATATTCTGAGAGAATTCGTCTTGCAAAACATGCAGGTATGAAGGTTATGGAATTATTGGAGAAAAATATCCGTCCAAGAGATATTATGACAGAGGATGCAATCTTGAATGCATTGACGGTTGATATGGCACTTGGATGTTCTACAAACAGTATGCTTCACCTTCCGGCAATCGCACATGAGATTGGTATGGATTTTGAGATTGATTTCGCAAATGGAATCAGTGAAAAGACTCCAAACCTTTGCCACCTTGCGCCGGCAGGTCCGACTTATATGGAGGATCTCAATGAGGCAGGTGGTGTCTATGCGGTTATGGCTGAACTGAACAAAAAAGGACTGCTTCATACAGACTGCATGACAGTTACAGGTAAGACAGTAGGCGAGAACATTGAAGGAGTGCAGAACAAAGATCCAGAGGTTATCCGTCCAATCGACAATCCGTACAGCCAGACAGGCGGACTTGCAGTATTAAAAGGAAATCTTGCACCGGACGGAAGTGTTGTAAAGCGTTCTGCAGTAGTAGATGAAATGCTTGTACATGAAGGACCGGCAAGAGTCTTCGAATGTGAGGAAGATGCAATCACAGCAATCAAAGGCGGCAAGATCAACCACGGTGATGTTGTTGTTATCCGTTATGAAGGACCAAAGGGTGGTCCTGGTATGAGAGAGATGTTGAACCCGACTTCTGCAATCGCAGGAATGGGACTTGGTTCCAGCGTTGCTCTGATCACAGACGGACGTTTCAGTGGAGCTTCCAGAGGAGCATCTATTGGACATGTTTCACCAGAGGCTGCAGTTGGCGGACCAATCGCACTTGTAGAAGAAGGAGACATCATTAAGATTGATATCCCGAACATGAAGCTTGAGTTAGATGTATCTGATGAAGAACTGGCTAAGAGAAAAGAAAAATGGCAGCCAAGAGAGCCGAAGGTTACAACCGGATACCTTGCAAGATATGCAGCTATGGTTACATCCGGAAACCGGGGAGCGATCCTGGAAGTACCGAAAGCTAAATAATGATAGAACAGGAGTTATAAAGTATGCAGTTGACAGGATCAGAAATCGTAATCGAATGTTTGAAAGAGCAAGGCGTGGATACTGTATTTGGGTATCCTGGCGGAGCAATTTTAAATGTGTACGATGAATTATATAAACATCAGAATGAAATCAAGCATATCCTGACTTCCCACGAACAGGGAGCAGCGCATGCAGCAGACGGATATGCGAGAGCAACAGGTAAAGTTGGTGTGTGTCTTGCAACGAGTGGACCGGGAGCTACGAATCTTGTAACAGGGATTGCTACGGCATATATGGATTCCATTCCGATTGTTGCAATCACATGTAATGTAGGAGTTTCCCTCCTTGGAAAAGACAGTTTCCAGGAGATTGATATTACAGGAATTACGTTACCAATTACAAAGCATAACTTTATTGTAAAGGATGTAAATAATCTGGCAGCGACGATCCGTAAGGCATTTGCCATTGCGAAAAAAGGTCGTCCGGGTCCGGTTCTGATTGATATTCCGAAAGATGTCACTGCAAATAAGGCAGAGTATGTAAAAGAAAAGCCTGTAGCTGTAGAGCCATCACAGAATATCTGTGAAACACAGCTTGACACAGCAGTAGAGATGATAAAGGAGGCAAAGAAGCCTTATATCTTCGTTGGTGGAGGAGCAATTTTATCCGGAGCCAGCGAAGAACTTTATACATTTGCAAAAAAAGTGGATGCACCGGTAACAGATTCTCTTATGGGAAAGGGAGCATTTCCTGGAACAGATCCGTTATATACAGGAATGCTTGGAATGCATGGAACAAAAACTTCCAATTACGGTGTCAGTGAGTGTGATCTTCTGATTGTGATCGGAGCAAGATTCAGTGACCGTGTAACCGGAAATGCACAGAAATTTGCACAGAATGCAAAGATTATCCAGATTGATGTAGATGTTGCCGAGATGAACAAAAATGTGATGATTTCTGCAGGTGTTGTAGGAGACATAAAAGTCGTTCTTGACAGATTGAATGAGCGCCTGGAACAGCAGAATCATGCAGAATGGGTGACTAAAATTCAGGAATACAAAGAAAAATATCCACTAGTTTATCATAAAGATGTATTGAGTGGTCCGTTCGTAGTAGAAGAGATTTATCGCCAGACAAAGGGCGAGGCTATTATTTCTACAGAGGTCGGACAGCATCAGATGTGGGCAGCACAGTTTTATAAATATACAAAACCAAGAACATTCCTGACATCAGGAGGACTTGGAACCATGGGATATGGTCTTGGCGCAGCTCTTGGAGCGAAGAGTGGAAGAGAAGACAAAGTGGTTGTCAATATTGCAGGAGATGGTTGCTTTAGAATGAATATGAATGAGATCGCAACTGCAGTCCGTCACAATATTCCAGTGATTCAGGTAGTCATCAACAACCATGTTCTTGGTATGGTACGCCAGTGGCAGAATCTGTTCTACGGACAGAGATACTCTGCAACGGTACTGAATGATGCAGTAGATTTTGTAAAACTTGCAGAAGCAATGGGTGCAGAAGGCATCCGCGCAACAACACAGGAAGAATTTAAATCAGCTTTTGAAAAGGCAATGAATCTTGGAAGACCGGTTGTCATCGATTGTCAGATTGACAGTGATGATAAGGTATGGCCAATGGTTGCGCCTGGAGCGGCAATCAGTGAAGCGTTTGATGAAGCAGATTTGAAGAATAAATAATAAACAAATTAACAGCTCAAAAAGAGCAAGGGAAATGGAGGCAATACTATGAGTAGAGTGTACAATTTTTCAGCAGGTCCGGCAATGTTACCGGTGGAGGTCCTTAAAGAAGCAGCATCAGAGATGCTGGATTATCAGGGTTCAGGAATGTCCGTGATGGAAATGAGTCACCGCTCTCAGGTATTCCAGAATATTATCGATGAGGCAGAAGCAGATCTTAGAGACTTACTGAATATTCCGGACAATTATAAGGTACTGTTCTTGCAGGGAGGCGCATCCCAGCAGTTCGCTGCAGTTCCTATGAACCTGATGAAAAATGGTGTCGCAGATTATATTGTGACAGGTCAGTGGGCGAAAAAAGCAGCACAAGAGGCAGAAAAATACGGCAAGGTGAATGTCATTGCATCTTCCGCAGATAAGACATTTTCTTATATTCCGGATTGTTCCGATCTTCCGATTGATGACGATGCAGATTACGTATATATCTGTGAGAATAATACAATCTATGGAACGAAGTACAAAGAACTTCCGAATACGAAAGGCAAGACGCTGGTTGCAGATGTATCTTCCTGTTTCCTGTCAGAGCCTCACGATGTAGAAAAATACGGTGTTCTCTATGGTGGAGTACAGAAAAATATCGGACCTGCCGGAGTTGTGATTGCAATTATCCGTGAAGATTTGATCCGTGATGACGTACTTCCAGGCACACCGACTATGTTAAAATATAAAACACAGGCGGACAAAGGTTCTCTTTATAACACACCTCCGTGTTATGGAATTTATATTTGCGGCAAAGTCTTCAAATGGTTGAAAAAACAGGGCGGACTTGCTGCAATGAAAGAACACAATGAGAAAAAAGCAAAGATTCTGTATGATTACCTGGATCAGAGCAAGATGTTCAAAGGAACTGTTGTACCAAAAGACCGTTCTCTTATGAATGTTCCATTCGTAATTGGTGACAAAGATCTGGAGGCTAAATTCGTCAAAGAAGCAGATGCAGCCGGATTTGTAAATTTAAAAGGGCACCGTACTGTCGGAGGTATGCGTGCTAGTATTTACAACGCGATGCCAATCGAAGGCGTGGAAGCATTAGTCGAATTCATGAAGAAATTTGAAAAGGAGAACGCTTAATATGTACAAATATCATTGCTTAAATCCAATCGCAGATATTGGATTGAATAACTTTACAGAAGATTATACAAAGATTGATACTGCAGAAGGTGCAGATGCGCTTCTCGTAAGAAGTGCAGTTATGCATGACATGGAGTTTGACAAAAACTTAAAGGCTATTGGAAGAGCAGGAGCTGGAGTTAATAACATTCCTCTGGATACATGTGCAGAGCAGGGAATCGTTGTATTCAACACACCGGGAGCAAATGCAAATGGTGTAAAAGAGCTTGTGATCGCAGGTATGCTTCTTGCGTCTCGTGATATCATAGGAGGAATCAACTGGGTCCAGGAGAATGAAGAAGACGGCAATATCTTAAAAGATGCCGAAAAGGCAAAGAAACAGTTTGCCGGCTGCGAAATCGAAGGTAAGAAGCTGGGAGTCATTGGACTTGGAGCCATCGGTGTTCTTGTTGCTAATGCAGCTGTACATCTTGGAATGGAAGTTTACGGATATGATCCATATCTGTCTGTGGATGCAGCATGGAGACTGTCCAGAAATATTCATCATGCAAAGACCGTTGATGAGCTTTATAAAGATTGTGATTATATCACAATCCATGTGCCGGCTATGGATAGTACAAAAGGTATGATTGACAAGAATGCGATTGGTCTTATGAAAGATGGCGTTGTCATTCTGAATTATGCAAGAAATGTCCTGGTTGATGAAGAGGCAGTAGTAGATGCACTTGTTTCCGGACACGTTAAGAACTATGTGACAGATTTCCCGACACCAATCGTGGCAGGAGTCAAAGGTGCAATTATCACACCACACCTTGGAGCTTCTACAGAAGAGTCTGAAGATAACTGTGCGAAGATGGCAGTTGCAGAAGTAAGAAATTATCTGGAAAATGGTAACATCCAGCATTCTGTAAACTACCCGGACTGCGACATGGGAGTCAAAGGTGAAAATACAAGAATTACATTACTTCACCATAATGTACCGAATATGATTGGACAATTCACGAAGATCCTTGCAGATGATAATATGAATATCGCAGATATGACGAATAAAAGCAAAGGTGAGTATGCATATACGATGATTGATATAGATTCTGATGTGACAGACAGTGTTATCGAGGATCTTACAAAAGTCAAAGATGTGTTAAGAGTACGTGTGATTCGTTAATTGGTACAATTGTAGGTTGATCAAACATAATCAGAATATAAAAAGGAATAGTGATGGAAGAGATTCTTGTAACTATTCCTTTTTTGACGTTCAAAAGTTCATAGTCTTATTTCCAATCATGAAAAAATAGAACCGCCAGCTATTAACTGGCGGTCTATAAAAATGTACAAATATCTGATTATGAGAAAAATCCTATAAATTTTTCTCTGCTAAATCTTTTCTGTGTCTTTCAAGAAGAGCGTGTAATCTGTCAGTCGGACTTAATACAGAACTGATAGATACATCGTGGTTCATGGAATCGATGATCAGCGCGATGAATTTACTCATATCTGCAACTGTGAAGTATTCTCTCTCATAGAATGCAGGTGGGAGGTAAGTCAGGTTCGTAGTGATCACGCGATCAATATAACCTTTCTCATGGAATTCGTCAAATTTCTCAAATCCATCTGTGAAAAGACCAAATGTTGTACATACAAATACCTGTTTTGCACCACGGTCTTTCATCTGTTTAGCTACGTCCAACATACTTTCGCCGGAAGAAATCATATCATCGATGATGATGACAGATTTCCCTTTGATATCAGAACCTAAGAACTCATGTGCTACAATTGGGTTCTTTCCATTTATGACTGTTGAATAATCACGTCTCTTGTAGAACATACCCATGTCAACTCCGATAACGTTGGAGAAGTATACGGCACGGGACATTGCACCTTCATCCGGACTGATGATCATCAGGTGATCCGGGTCAACAGAAAGGTTTGGTTCTGCGCGAAGCAGTGCTTTCATGAACTGATATGGCGGGTTGAAACTGTCGAATCCGTAAAGCGGGATTGCATTCTGTACACGCGGATCGTGGGCATCAAATGTGAAGATATTGTCTACGCCCATGTCAATCAGTTCCTGAAGTGCCAAAGCGCAGTCCAGAGACTCGCGTTTTGTACGTTTGTGCTGACGGCTCTCATACAAAAACGGCATAATAATGTTAAGGCGGTGTTCCTTACCATTAGCAGCGGAAATCAGACGTTTCAGATCCTGATAGTGATCGTCCGGTGACATGTGGTTCACATATCCGTTGACGGAATATGTCAGGCTGTAATTACATACATCTGTCATAATAAACAGGTCTTTTCCACGGACGGATTCGTTCAGGACACCTTTTGCTTCACCACTTCCAAAACGTGGGCAATGTGCATCTACCAGATAATTGTCCTGAAGATAAGTTGCATACATTGGTGATTTTAATTCTTCACGGTAAGAGGACTGTCTGAAGTTGACAATATAGTCATTCACTTTCTGTCCCAGTTCTTTGCAGCCTTCCATAGCAATGATCTTCAGAGGGGCTCTTGGGAAAAGCTTTTCCATCTCCTTGATATCATTACTGTTACTGTTAATCGTAATGTTGTTCATAACGCTCTCCTGTTACATATAAATATTTCATTTTTTTTAATGATATTTTGTTCTAACATAACTCACATTACAGTTATATCATTTTTACCTATGTAAGGTCAATGGTATGTTTTCTATTTTATAAACTTTACAAGTTGAAGCAGATATTGTAAAATCAAGTGGATAAGATGAAAAATCGAATATTTACAGAAATGGAGATAAATATATGAGTAAACCAGTAGTAGCGATTGTGGGTAGACCGAATGTGGGTAAGTCCACACT
>ENA-OUQG01001549-OUQG01001549.1-human-gut-metagenome-genome-assembly--contig:-NODE-1549-length-12200-cov-20.412762_pt1 | contig 12200 bp, 7 predicted proteins | sample MGYA00237943_ERZ548823 | MGnify/ENA primary metagenome ERZ548823 (study PRJEB26490, sample SAMN05194731) | human gut metagenome | biome: terrestrial biome; feature: human-associated habitat; material... | reverse complement strand
TGTGCAGACCGCACAGACGCTGAAATCTGTGTTCGGAAAGCGTCATGTGTATCGGTTTGGCGGAGATGAGTTCATTGCGGTTCTGCCAAACATCACACATCCGGCGTTTCAGAAACTACTGGAAACGGCAAAAAGCCAACTGGGTGCTACCGCGTCCCTCGGTACGACGATAAGCGGCACAAAGGACACGGATTTTGAGTCGCTTCTGAAAGCCGCAGATGCGGAAATGTATGAAAACAAGAAGCAATACTACATCGTGACAGGAAAAGAGCGGAGAAAGCACAGCTTGTGAGAGGGAAAGACCGTGAACCTGATAATTGAATTATAAAAAAAGGAAGAGATATTACAATCGTTGCTACCGGAAGCACGAGCCATTGGAATGCGCCTGCCTGTGCTTCTGAAATACTTTCCGCAGAAAAAAACCACGACACCATGATATTGAATGCCCATATCACCAGATAGGATAAAATCAATATCAGCTTTGATAACTTGACCTTGCTTTTTACTACATTTGTGCTTTCTTCGATATAATCCAGATAGTTTTTCATAGGGGAATCTCCTTTCAAGAGGTAGTCGAGACTGACGCCATATAAATCGCTCATTTTAAGCACACTTACAATATCAGGGTAGCGGAGGTCTGCCGGAAAATGAGCATTGGGAAGACAACCTACTACCGTTATTGGCGTAAGGTCAAGAGTGCCCCGCAGAGGGAGCGTCACACAGAGCTTTTTGAGGAATTGCAGGCCAAAATAGAAGCAAATGAGCTGAGTATTTCTGCAGCTTGCAGGCAAATGAATATCGGTGCGGGGACGTATTACAGGATGCGGGATCAGTATAAAAAAGAACGCAGCGTTCCAAATGTTCCAAATTTAGAATGATGTGGTTTTGCAGTCAACAGGAGATAGTGATTCGGCAAATTGGGGAGGTATGGAACGACACTATAGGTGAGAAGCCCTCTTATGGTCGGAAATGGAGGGCAGGAGATCAGTGCGCGCCTGCTTCAATGAGAGTAAACATACATTTTTCTGATGCTGACAGCGGCACTGCTGGCATTGCTGATGAAATGTCTGTACAGAAGGCGGGAAGCCCTGATCACAGAGATCATGGTGAAGGCAGCACAACAGACACAGCAGAACCCGCAGGAGACACAGTTCCCGAAGGAGGACTGAGTAATCTCGATTCCATCTTCCCCGCTGTGGTTGCTGTTCCTGCGGAAGTAGTGGATCGACTTGATGAGCTGTTTACTGATACAACTGATGAACCCACCACAGACAGTAAGCAGGCCGAACCTCAGCCTACAACGGGAAAAGTTGAACAGGTTATCTGGGATGAACAGCCCACATCTTCCCTCTCCGAAGCAGGAATTTCTGGCGCTGATACAAATGACAAAGTGAAACCCGAGCCTGATGCAAACCCTGAGGGCAGCAACTCCAAGAGGGTCAAGCAGAAGAAGTCCAAGGCCAAGACAAAGTAAAATCCCCTCATTGGCATAAGTCCAATTATATAAATTGACCACTCGACATAGTTCCAAATATATAAACCGCCCACCCTACTATAGTGGGCAATGAGCCGGTTGTTGTCCAGATAATCCGCCAAATCTGTGATTTGTGAGAACCCCTCACATTTCATAACGATAAAAGCACAGACCATGGCTTCTTTGGGGAAGCCCCGCCGCCCGGTTGCCGCCCTGGGCAGCGTGAAGTCCAAGCTGCTGAAAAGCTTGTCGTAGAACGCAGCGGCGCTTTGGGATGTGAACAGCGTCACATCCTGAATGATTTCCTGTCGGCAGATAGCGGCCAGCCCCTTTCCGGTTGGTGTGTTTCACAAATTCATTTTACCAGAATGGGGCGCCGCTTTCTATATCAATGGAGTGATTTTCGGTTTCAGCCATGGCCGGGAACCATTGCAATCACTGCGTTTCTTGCGTTTTGCTCATGGCGGTGTTATGAGTATTTCGTGAGGTGATCCTATCCGGTTCCCGCGCACGAGAGGACTTCCGCCGCACAAGCGACGGCACACGCCAAATGCCGGAAATGCCAGAAAGGACTTTACTTATGCGGCGCAGCCCTGTATAATCGTTTCAGATAGAAAATCGTCGAAAGACTATGCTGCAGGGCCATATGTCTGAGCGGGAGAGCCCCTATGATCGACCGACCGCACCCTTAAGGCAACACCGCGCAGTGAAAGCTGCGGTATTGCCTTAGCAGGACTGCGGTCAGTTTTTTTCTCTGTGAAAGGAGGGAGCATCGGTGAACCGCGTGTTCCGCGAGGAAAAGAAATATCTGATCTCGCTGCCGGAGGCGCTGCAAGCCTGCCATCGGCTCGCGCAGGTCATGCACGAGGACCCGCACAACGGCATAAGCGGCTACCCTGTCCGCTCGCTTTACTTCGATACGCTCGACGACAGGGACTTCCACGAAAAGGCTGCGGGCGTAGAGCTGCGGCGCAAGCTGCGCCTGCGCTGCTATGATCCGGCGGCAGACTTCGCCATGCTGGAGATGAAGCAGAAGCAGGGCGCAAGTCAGCTCAAGCGCTCACTGCGCGTGACACGGGAGGATGCCCAAGCGCTCACGCGCGGCGACTACGCGCCGCTGCTGCGGTATCCGGAGTCTTTTGCCGCGGAGTGCTACGCGCTGATGCACAGCCGGTGCTATCGCCCCAAAACGATCGTAGAATACAACCGCAAGGCATTTATCGCCAAGGAGAACAAAATACGCATTACCTTTGACAGCCGCATTGTTTCCGTCGAGAGCTGCTTCGACCTCTTTTCGCCGCGGCTGAACATGAACCCCGTGCTCGATCCGTACTGCGTGGTGCTTGAGGTCAAGTACAACGGCTTTCTGCTCGATTATCTTCGCGAGCTGATCAACAGCGTGGATCGCAGTGAGCTTTCTGTCAGCAAATATGTGCTTGCCCGCCAAAACGGATGTCAGACGAGGCTATAGGAGGAAAACACCATGAGACAACAGATCCTGAACCTTTTTACCACACCCCGCGATATGTCGTGGGAGGATATTCTGCTCAATATCGTCCTTGCCGCCGTGCTGGGCTTTTTTATCTTCCTGTCCTACGCCATCTCCCACCGCGGGACGATCTACAGCCGCAAGTTCAACGCCTCACTCGTCATTCTCGCGGTGCTGACGGGGACGGTCATGACCGTCATCGGCAACAACATCGCGCTGTCTCTCGGTATGGTGGGCGCGCTGTCCATCGTCCGCTTCCGCACCGCCATCAAGGACTCGCGCGATACGGTTTATATTTTTTGGTCCATCATTGTCGGCATCTGCTGCGGCGTGGGCGATTATGCCGTGGCCTGCATCGGCAGCGCCGTGACCTTCGCGGTGATCCTGCTGCTCGGCTGCATCAAGAGCGATAACCGGATGCTGCTCATCATCCGCGCCCACCGCAGCAAGCAGGAGCCGATCAAGGCGCAGGTCTACAAGCTCTTTCGCGCCAAAGCGACGCTGCGTGTGGAAAACACGACGGAGGATACGGTCGAACTGATCTACGAGATCACGCAAAAGCTCCTGCGCCGCGCGGAGCAGACAACGCCGGACATTCCCGGCAGCATCTATTCGCTGGGAAGCATCGACTATGTCAATCTTGTCATGCAGAACGACGAGGTGTCGAACTGAGAAACCGGAAAGAGGGGAGCGGAGACGAACATGAAATACAAGCGAATGGCTCTTGCGGCCTGTGCGCTGCTGCTTCTCCTATCCGCAACAAACCTGTCAGCCGTGCTGACCGATGAGCACCCACGCTATCATCAGCATCTTGAGCGCCCCGCCTATACACCCTGCGCCGAGCATGACGGCGAGACGCTCTGCACGCATCTGCCGCTCGTTCTCATCGACACCGGCGGCGCGGAGATTCCCGGCGTTCCCATCCAGAGCGGCGGCAGCGGCCGTGAGGACGATGCTTTCACCACGACCGCAGACGGCAGTACGCTGCTGCGCGCGTCCGTCTCGGTGGTGGATCATGCCGAGGGCAACAATCACCCCGCCGACACGCCGACGCTTCAGAGCGTCATTGACATTCGAGTGCGAGGCAACTCCTCGCGCTATTTTGATAAGCACAGCTATCTTGTCAAGACGCTGACGGACGACGGTGCGGCCTCGCGCGATGTCGCCATGCTGGGCATGGACGCGTTCGACGAGTGGGCGCTGCACGGGCCGTACCTCGATAAGACGCTCATCCGCAATTATATGTGGTACAATCTTGCGGGCGAGATCATGGACTACGCGCCGAATGTGCGCTTCTGCGAGGTACTGCTCAACGGAGTGTATCAGGGGCTTTATGTTATGACGGAGACTGTCAGCTCCGGCGCGGATGCCCGCTTGAAGCTCACGGAGCCGTCGAAGGACACGGTGCAGACGAGCTATGCTCTGCGCCTTGACCGCGGCAGCGGCAACGAGGTCAAAAACATCGAGACCTTCTCCCAATACGCCCTGCGAAATCTGCAGGATATAGACATCGTCTATCCGGGAACAAAATGGCTTACGCCGGAGCGCGCGGCGTGGATCGCACAGGATTTCTCCGACTTTGAAAAGACACTCTACTCCTATGACTATGATACCGAGCCCTATGCATGGTGGGAGCAGGCGGACATGAGCTCTTTCGTGGACTACTTTATCCTCAACGAGTTTACCTGCAACTATGATGCGGGCTGGCTTTCCACCTATATCTACAGGGATGTGCGCGGCAAATACAAAATGTGCATCTGGGACTTCAACTCCGCCTGTGACAACTACAGTCATCCGGTCGCAGAGCCGCAGCATTTTGAGCTGCAATACAATGTCTGGTACTATATGCTCAGCAAAGACGAGAAGTTCATAAACGCCGTCATCGACCGCTACCGCGAGCTGCGTCAGGGCATCCTCAGCGACGAGTATCTCTGCGCCTACATAGACGACGTTACCGCGTGGCTCGGCGATGCCGTCGAGCGCAACTTCTCCGTCTGGGGCTACACGCTCGAAAAGGATATGCTCTCCCCCGCGTGGCGCAACCCGCACTCACACGCGGCTGCCGTCGCGCAGATGAAGCGCTTTTGCATCGAGCGCGGCGCGTGGATGGACGAGAATATCGACATTCTTCGCCAGTACAGCCACGAATCCAAAAACAAGAAATTCAACCACTGAGCCACCACACCATCGAGAAAGGAGGGCGGCGGCTTGAAAAGATTTCTCATCGTGCTCACCGCCCTGATCTTAGGCTATCTCGCCTACGACACCGCGCGCTACTACCTCGGCTGGTACATCGACCTTCAGCCGGACGCGCCGGTCAGCGCTTTCATGTCCACCGACGCGCAGCACCTTTATATGGACCGCGGCGCGGGACCGGAGGAGTTCACCGTCAAGGGCGTGAACCTCGGCGTGGGCATCCCGGGCGAGTGGGCGACGGACTACGCCGTCAGCAAGGAGACCTATCTGCGCTGGTTTGCCCAGATGCAGGAGATGGGCGCGAACACCGTGCGCGTCTACATTACGCTCCACGACGACTTCTACAACGCCTTCTACGAGTACAACACCGCGCGCGAGGAGGCGAACGAGGAACCGCTCTGGCTCATCCACGGCGTATGGGTGAACGACTATATCCAAAACTCCCACCGCGACGCCTATGACAAGGACTTTCTTGAGACCTTCGTCAGGGACGGGCGCACACTGGTCGACGTTCTGCACGGCAACAAGAAGATCTCGCTCGGGCGGGGCACGGGATCGGGCTTTTACAATAAGGATGTTTCCCGCTGGGTCATCGGCTATATTCTCGGCGTGGAGTGGGAGGATGTGACCGTCACCTACACCAACCACAAATACCCCGATCTGCCGCCCTATCAGGGAACGTACCTCTCCGCGACGGAGGACGCCTCCGCCTTTGAATCCATGCTCGCGCAGGTGGGCGACCGGATCGTCTCATATGAAAGCCGCCGCTACAAGACCCAGCGCCTTGTGGCGTTTTCCAACTGGCCGACCACCGACCCCTTCCTCTACCCGGAGGATATCACGACTTTCTTTATGAAGTGCGCGCAGGTGGATGTGGAGCACATCCGTGCGGAGGACGCCTTTCTTGCCGGGCAATTCGTTTCCTATCATGTCTATCCCTACTATCCCGACTATCTCAACTATATCCTCAACCCCGCGGTGATGGACCGCACGCCCATCTGGGACGGCAAGGCCGTCATCTCTCGTGTGGAGACCGGTCCCGGCACGCCCATCGGTTCCGTGCTGCGCCGATCGGACTTCTACGATGAGACCGGCGCGGCGAACACCTACCTTGCCTATCTGCGCGCCCTGCGGCGGCATCACACGATGCCCGTCGTCATCTCCGAGTTCGGCGTTTCCACCGGGCGCGGCATGGCGCAGATCGACCGGAACACCGGACGCAATCAGGGCCATATGTCCGAGCAGGAGCAGGGGCAGGCGCTCGTGGACTGCTGGCGCGACATCACCGCGGCAAACTGCGCGGGCGGCTGCGTCTTTACCTGGCAGGACGAGTGGTTCAAGCGCACCTGGAACACCATGCACGCGGTGAACCTGCAGCGCACGCCCTACTGGAGTGACTACCAGACCAACGAGCAGTATTTCGGTCTGCTCTCCTTCGACCCCGGCGAGGAGGAAAGCGTCTGCTATGTGGACGGCGACCTCTCGGAGTGGATGGAGGAGGATAAACTCTTCGATACCGGCACGCGCGCCCTTTCGATGAAATACGACGAGAAGTTCATCTATCTGCTCGCCTATGAAAAGGGCTTTGCGAACGGACAGAAAACGCTCTACATCCCCATCGACACCACGCCCAAGACGGGCAGCACCTACTGCGAAAACTTCGGCCTGCGCTTTGAGGACCCGGTGGACTTCGTCCTCGCCATCGACGGCAGAGAGAACAGCCGCCTCCTGGTGCAGGAGCGCTACGAGGTGCTGCGCGCCATGTTCTACCATGAAACGCACGACGAGGATGCATACCTTGACCCGCCGGACGCGGACACGCCGCTGTTCAAGCCCATCGAATTGATGCTCCAGACGGCGACGCCGCTGCTCACGGGCAACTGGCAGGCAAGCTCTGAGACCTACGAGACGGGCGATCTTGCCTACGGCAACGCGAACCCCGCCGCGCCGGACTACGATTCCCTCGCGGACTTCATCTTCGCGGGCGACTATGTGGAGCTGAAGCTTCCCTGGCAGCTTCTGAACTTTTCAGACCCCTCGCGCATGACCATCCACGACGATTACTATGAAAACTACGGCGTGGACTACATCACCATCGACACGATGTACCTCGGTCTTACCGACGGCGCGGCGCAGGAGCGCACGCCGCTCTATCCCGCGGCGCTCAAGGGCTGGGGCAATACGGTCAGCTATCACGAGCGGCTCAAGCCCTCGTACTACATTCTGCAAAAGCTCTGGCAGTAAAACACACAAGAAAGGAAGAACGCCGGTGTTTGTTCAAATCCTGATCTACGTCTATCTCGGCATCTGCGCCGGCATGATCCTCTTTAACATTGTAACGGCGCTCCTTTCGCAGCGCAGGGAGCATCGGTCCTTCCGCGACGGCATCCGCCTTGAGCTGACGGTCTCGCAGGAGCTTGACCGTCTCGCGGAGACCGGAGCGGTCAGCGAGAGGCATCTGCGCTTCATGGAGCGCAGACTGCGCCGCGTGAACGGCATGGCGGCCTTTGACGCCGCGCTGGAGCGCCTGTGCGTGAGGCGGCCAGAGCTGACCCGCTCCTATCTGACGGCGCTTAACGGTGTGACGATCACGCTGGCAGAGGATTACTGCCGCCGCGATGAGATCGAGGCGGCGTATTTTCCGTATATCATCCGGAAATACCGGCTTCTCGACGGGCAGGAGAACGAGGCGCTGAAAACGATGCTGCTCGACCTGTTGCATGAATCGAGCATCTACTGCCGCGAGAATGCCATGCAGGCGCTCTACACGGCGGGCGATCCCGCCGTCCTTGTGCGTGCGCTGCGGATCATCGACGCAAGCAGCCTCTATTATCACAGCAAGCTCCTCTCCGACGGCTTGCTGAACTACACGGGCGACACATGGGAGCTTGCCGACGCGCTTTTGGAGGCGTTTGATGCGTTTCAGCCGTGGATGCAGGTGACGCTGCTCAACTATTTCCGCTTTTCCTCCGGCGCATACTGCGAGAAAATACACGCGCTCCTCAACGATCCCGCGCAGGACGACGAGGTGCGCTTTGCCTGTCTGCGCTATCTTGGCCGCTATCCCTATCCGCCCGCCTACGCCGATCTGCTGCGCTATGCGACGCCCTCGGAAAACGCGCGCTGGGAGTATGCAGCCATCGCCTCGTCGGTGCTGGCGAGCTATCCCGGGGCGGAGACTGCGGCGGTGCTGGAGAGGAACCTCTATCATCCCAACTGGTATATCCGCTTCAACGCGTCAAAAAGTCTGGAGCAGCTCGGCTTCGGCTACCGCGATCTGATCGATGTGATCGAGGGGCACGACCGCTACGCCTCCGAGATCCTGCGCTATCGCTTTGATGTGCGGGAGCTGGAGGAGCGAAAGGAGGACGCAGTATGTACGACGGTATAAAGCTGTTTCTTGAGTGGGTGGGCTATTTCTTTATCGCTTATCTGATCGGCTACTCGACCTTTCTGTTTCTGTCGGTCGTCGTCGGCTCACTTGAGCTGTACAAGCACCGCCGGCAGGAAATGCTCAAAAGCATTCTGCCCTCGGATTACTACCTGCCCATCAGTATCATCGTTCCCGCCTACAATGAGGAGGTCACCGTGGCAGACACCGTGCGCTCACTGCTTGCGCTCGACTACCGCTCCTATGAGATCATTGTGGTGGACGACGGATCGAAGGACCGCACCTCGGAGGTGTTGGCCGAGACATTTGATATGCACCTTGTTCACCGGCCCATTCGCCGGCAGATCAACTGTCAGCGCGAGGAATACGTCTATGAGACACGCGCACAGAAGGTACCGGTGACGCTCATCCGAAAAAAGAACGGCGGCAAGGCAGACGCGCTGAACATGGGCATCAACGCCGCAAATTTCCCGTACTTTATCTGCATGGACGCGGACTCCGTTCTGCAGTACGACTCTCTGCGCCGCATCGCCCAGCCGATATTGGAAAACGGCAATGTGGTGGCGGTTGGCGGCATCGTCCGCATCTCCAACGATGTTGAGCTGGAAAACGGACGGGTGAAGCATTACCGGCTGCCGCGCAGCATCCTCGCTTTCATGCAGGTGCTGGAATATGACCGTTCGTTTCTTGCCTCCCGCATTCTCTTTGACCGCTTCAACGGCTCACTCATCATTTCCGGCGCGTTCGGACTGTTCAAAAAGGACACGGTCATCGCCGTGGGCGGCTACGACAACAAGACCATGGGCGAGGATATGGAGCTGGTGGTCAAGCTGCACGAATACTGCACAATCAACGGCATCGACTATGCCATCCGCTACGCCACCGACGCCATCTGCTGGACGCAGGTGCCCGAGCGGCTGCGCGATCTGTGCAAGCAGCGCAAGCGCTGGCATCTGGGCCTGTTCCAGAGTATGTACAAGCATCGCGTCATGTTTTCCAATCACAGGTTCGGCGCGGTGAGCTTTGTATCCTATCTCTATTTCCTCATTTACGAGCTGCTCTCGCCGTTTATCGAGGTCTTCGGCGTGTTCACGATGGTGCTCGCATGGTGGTGCGACCTCATCAACGTGCCGTTTATGCTGCTCTTTTTCCTGATCTACGCCGTGTTCGGCTCAGTCCTGACGCTTACCGCCTTTTTCTCGCGCATCTACACGGCGGACCTCACGCTCTCGTTCGGCGACGGCCTCAAGGCCGTCTGTCTGTGTCTCTTTGAGCTGGTGTTCCTGCGCTTTATTCTCGCATGGGTGCGCTGCACGGCCTTTATCGGCTATAGGAAGAAAAAACTCAGCTGGGGGCGCATCGAGCGCCGCAAGATCGATCTGAAGTAAAAGGGGGCGCAAAGCGTGCGTCGTAAGAACATTCTAAGGGGCCTTCTGTGTGCCGCGGTGCTGCTCGGCGCGGCGCTGGTCGGCGCGCAGGAGGTCAGCGCGCGGGAGACGGTGCTCATCGCGGGCAACGCGGACCTCTATCCCATCGAGTCCTACGACAGCCGCAGCGACTCTTATGTGGGGCTGCTGCCGGAGCTGTACCGCCGCGTGAGCGAGTGCACGGACTACGACCTTGTCTATCTGCCGTACAGCAAAAATACCACGCAGGCGCAGCAGGCGGAGAACCGGCAGGCGGATATCATCTCCGCCTTTCCCGCCGGAACGGTGGACAGCGCGTACCTGCGCCGCAGCGAGCTTTTCTGCTCACTGCCCGCGTCCGGCAAGCCGCAGAAGATCTGCATCGGCTTTGCCACCGCGCTGCCCGAGGCGCAGGCGGAGGAGATTGCGCGTGCGCTCGACGGCATCGGTGCGGCGGAGCGCCTCGGCATCCTTGCCGTCAGCGTGAAGGACGGCGGCGCGTCGCTCTATCGCACGCGCTGGCTCGTGACGCTCGCGGCGCTGGGCGTGATGATCCTCGGCGCGGGGGGCGCGCTGGGCGTCCTTGTGCGCAAAAAGCGCGCGGAGCTGAAGGCGAACGCCCTCATCGACCCGCGCTACGGCATCGGCAACGACGGGTATTATCTGAACTGCATGGAAACGCTCATCCCCGCCCCGCTCAGAAGCATCGTCTATGTCTTCTGCATCGGCTGCGATATGCCCTCGCTCGAACGGCGCTTTGGCGAGGCGGAGCGCGAGGAGATCTTCTCCCGCGCGGCGGAGTATCTGCGCCTTGACTGCGGACGCGAGGAATACCTCGCCTGCGTGGGGCGCGGGATGTTCGCGCTCGTGTGTCAGTGCGGCAGCCGCGAGGCGGCACAGCAGCGCGCCGAGGGGCTTATCCGCGGGCTGGACGGCTACCTTGCGGGCTTCCGCGCCGAATATGCCGGCGCGTTCCGCGCGGGCATCTGCTCGCTGTCGGAAAACCCCGACTGCGACGCCGAGGCTGCGCTCTACAACGCGCGCCAGGGCTGTGCCCACGCGTTCCGCACGGAAACGCCCTGCGCGTTCAGCACGCGCGGCATGATCGACGAGAGCGAGCAGCTCGAGCGTCTGCGCGGCAGCATGAGCAAGGCGGTGGAAAAGGGTGAATTTGAGCCGTACCTCCAGTTCGTCGTCGATCGCGCCGGCACGATCACCGAGCTGGATCTCTATATGCTCCGCTGCGCGTGCGTGCAGCTCCAGACGTGGAAGCGGGAGGGGCGCGGGACGCTGTGGCTCTCGTGCAACTTCACGCGCCAGTCCATCGCAGACGAAAAGATCCTCGCGCGCGTGCACGAGATCGTCGAGCAGTACGACTTTACGCGCGACCGCCTTGTGGTGGAACTGACGGAGGACTCCTACGCGCACGACCGCGAGACGGCGCTGCGGACGATCGAGGGGCTGCACGCGATGGGGCTTCGCATCGTGCTGGACGATATCGGCGCGGGCTATTCCTCGCTCTCCGACCTGAGCACCTACCCAATCGACGGCGTGAAGATCGACCGCAGCATCGTGATCGAGTCCGCCTTGCCGCGTGCCCGCGCGCTGCTGGAGGGCATGATCCGTCTTTCGCACGACATGGGCATCCGCGTGCTGTGCGAGGGCGTGGAGGACAAGGCAACGTGCGACGCCGTGCTTGCGGCGGGCTGCGACTTCGTTCAGGGCTTTTATTTCTCGCGCGTCCTGCCCGGGCGCGAAGCGGAATCCTTCCTGCGCAGCCTGGCGGCGCGCGACAGGGAGGAAGGATAAAGGAGAAATGAACATGGTCAACAAAAAACGAGTAGGCATGATGGTGGCGGTCACGCTCCTGATCGGCGTGCTGCTCTTCTGTTCGGTCTTTTTCCTCGTCCGGCGGGCGAATCGTGAGATCACACAGCGCTCCTTTGACGAATTGGCTACCGCGACGCGCCAGATCGCAAAGGATCTTGTCGACGCGGCGAACGCGGACCAGACCATCCTCTCCGCCATGGCGGAGCTGATCGCGGGGCATGACGAGCGTGACAATGACGCGGTGCTGCGCATCATGAAATCCTTCAGCCTCAGTGAGACCTTTGTCTCCACCGTCGCGCTGCTGCGGCCCGACGGCACGCTGCTGCTGACCGACGGCACCCGCTACGACGTTTCCGACACATTCGATTTTGAAACAGAGGCGGCGCGGGGCGCGTACATCTCAGACCGCGTGAC
>ENA-OUQG01001545-OUQG01001545.1-human-gut-metagenome-genome-assembly--contig:-NODE-1545-length-12223-cov-4.823718_pt1 | contig 12223 bp, 9 predicted proteins | sample MGYA00237943_ERZ548823 | MGnify/ENA primary metagenome ERZ548823 (study PRJEB26490, sample SAMN05194731) | human gut metagenome | biome: terrestrial biome; feature: human-associated habitat; material... | reverse complement strand
AGGCGAGGATGGCAAACCGGAGATCGTGCCGGAGGAAGCGGCCATCGTAGAACGGATTTTTGAAATGCTTCTCGCTGGACAGCCAGTGGGACTTATCGCGCAGACACTCCAATCCGAGAACATTGAGATTCCCGGAAAGGACCTCAGCTTCAGCAAGAACATGATTATGAACATCCTGCGGAATGAAAAATACTGCGGTGACAGCATTCTTCAGAAAACCGTGACCGTAGACTGCATTTCCAAAACACGCAAAGCGAATCACGGAGAAGCGCCGATGTACCTTGTCGAGAACAGCCACCCGGCGATCATCAGCCGCGACATTTTCCACCGCACACAGGAAGAACTGGCGCGGCGAAAGGCTCTACGACCAAAATCGGATAAGACGTCTATTACCCAAAGCGGGAAATACTCCAAATACGCGCTGAGCGAGGTGCTGCACTGCGCCGAATGTGGCAGCCGCTACAAGCGTGTGACATGGAATATCCGCGGAAAGAAGAAAATCGTCTGGCGCTGCGTCAGTCGATTGGATTACGGAAAGAAATACTGCAAGGATTCCGTCACAGTGGAGGAAGCCGCCCTGCATGGGGCCGTTGTCCGGGCGCTGAACCGCTTTCACGCGGAGGACGAGTCCACATACCTGACGCTCATGAAAGCCACCATTGGCGAAGCCATCGGCATAAATGGCGGTTCGGAGGAAATTGACCTACTCACGCGCCGCATCGACACGCTGAACAAACGGATGCTGGATCTTGTCAACGAAACCGTTGCGGCTGGGAAAGACGTAGAAAGCAGCGAGGATGAATTCAAAAGCATCTCCGATCAAATCGAGCAGCTTAACCGCCGCATTGCCGCAATTCAGGAGAGTGTGCGCGGCGATGCCACGCGGCAGGCGCGGCTGGAGGAAATTCAGAACATCATCGCCGAGCGCAATGCGAATGAAACGCAGTACGATGACAGCATCGTGCGCCAGATGATCGAGTGCATCAAGGTACATAACGATGGAAAGCTGACGATCATTTTCGGCGGCGGGTATGAGATCGAGGAAACACTATAGAAAGCCAGATCGCAAGACACAGAAAAAACTGGAGGTATGCGCACACTTTTGCAAGAGTTTTCTCTGAGAGGTTGGTATCACATTTTGATACCAGTCTCTCAGAGAAAACAGATAAATATTTTTCACAAAGTGAGCTTTTGACGGATTACCCTGTATAATAAAAAGGAAACTGACAAAGGAAACAGAAAATATGATTTATTACATTGCAGATATGCATTTTGGACATACGAATGTGCTCCGTTTTGATAATCGCCCATTTCCAGATACCGCACAGATGGACGATACTCTGATTCAAAACTGGAATGGCCGCGTCACGTCAGAGGATACAGTCTATGTGCTCGGCGATGCGTTCTGGAAAAACGAAGAAAACAGTATTCGGATTATGGAGCGGTTGCAGGGACATAAGCACCTGATTCAAGGCAACCATGACCGCGTGAAAGGAAAGCTCCGCCCTTATTGGGAGAGCATCGAGCAGTACGCGGAGGTCAACGATGAGAATCGGCTGGTGATTCTGAGCCATTACCCGATTCTGTTTTATAAGAACCAGCATTATGGCGCGGTCATGCTGTACGGGCATGTACATAATACGCGCGAATGGGAACTCGTTGAGAAGTGGAAGAAAGAGCAGTGGGCGATGGGCATTCCAAGCAGATTGATCAATGTCGGCTGCATGATGGATTACATGAGATACACACCGCGCACACTGACGGAGCTGCTGGACGCCAACCCGATGCCGGAGATCGCCAGAGATCGCAAGGACGGAAGCGCAGTTGAAAGCGCGGAGTAGCAGAACAAACGGGAAAGGACGTGGGATCTGAATGAAGGTTACACCGCTGAAAAAACAGAGTAAGAAAAACCAGCGTAAATTTCATGCAGCCAAGCGCGGCACATGGAACGGCGTTTCGCCGGTCACCCGCATTGTGCAAAGCAAGCGGCTTTATGATCGAAACCGTGCAAAGCAGGAGGATCGTCGGGATAAAGATTAGTGAGGCGATAGTGCGGAGTACGAAAAACCGCAAACTATGCAATATCTTTTTGGGTTGCACAGTGACCATTAAACAGTACGCTGCGCCAACGCGGAAAAAGATTGCCGAAAGTAGCTGAAACCCTTGAAAACACTGGAGAAATCATTGTTATCTTAAAGGGTGCAGCTTGCCATGAGAAGGCTCCGGAATCAGTAGATTTCGGAGCCTTTGATATTATACGCGGCGAGCAGAACAGGAGGCGGTCTGGGTGCCGGCAGAAGAGAATAAGAACCGAAGAGCGAGTTTTATGGAGATCATGAAAAACCGGATCCTCTCCGGCGAACTGAAGCCCGGAGACCGTCTGCCGCCGGAGCGGGAGCTGGCCGAACAGCTGGGTTTCAGCCGCGGCTCGGTCAACCAGGGGATGCTCGATCTGGCGCGCATGGGTTTTTTGCGGATCGTGCCGCGCAGAGGCGCGTTCGTGGCGGAATATGTTCAGCAGGCCACGCCGGAGACGCTGTCGGCCATCATGGGGTTTGATTCCGGTCTGATCGACAGCACGCTGTTCCGGGATCTGATGGATGCGCGGATCCTGATCGAGCGCGAATGCACGCGGCTGGCCTGCGCAAAGCTCACGCCGGCGTCGCTGCAGATGCTGCAGGCACACACGGAGGCGATCTATGCCGCCGACGATGCGCAGGCGGCGGAGGCCGTCTATCTGTATCACAAATGCCTGACCGAGATCTCGGGGAATCTGGCCTATGCGATGGTGTTCCAGAGCTTTGAGAAGATGATCCGCAATCTGATCCGGGAGCATTACAAAAATCGCGAGGAGCTGCGGCTGAGCATTCCGAAGTTCCAGCTGCTGACCGCGGCGATCGCGCGGCGGGACGCATATGAGGCGGATATGTGCATGCTGTCCATCCTCGGCCGGGCCTCCGACTATCTGGGTCCGTATCTGGAAGAAAAACAGAAATAACGAAAAAAAGCTGCCCGAAGGGGCGGCTTTTTTGCATATTCTACTTACAGCATCGACGAGCCGCCGGTCACGATCCAGCAGGCGAGCGAGGCTGCGGTCAGCGCGCCGACATAGACGCTGCCGGTGCGGCGGTAGGTGTAGGTGCACAGCACGCTGAACACCAGCACCTGCGGCACAAACAGGATCAGCAGCGACATGAACGGGCCGCCGAACGTCGAGCCGAACAGCAGATCTGCGCCCGGCGCGATGTTCATAAAGAACGGGATGTATTCGATCAGCACGATGATCAGAATGCCGCCGACCATCATGAGCGCGTTGCGCCACCAGCAGCCGAGGAAGCCCTTGAAGCCCGGCTGATATGTGGCTTTGCAGCGGGCGGAGGCCATGATCTTGCTGTTGTTCAGGATAAAGAACAGCGCAAAGACCGGAAGATAGACGCAGAACTGTCCGAACCGGGCTGCGTCAAAGGTCTTGAAGAACGGCCAGATGAACCGGAAGTCCAGCAAAAATGCCTTCTCGCAGAGAAACAGCAGCACGTACAGATACGCCAGCATGCACAGGACCAGCAGCGCGCAGCGGCCGAGCAGGCCCCAGCCCATGCGCCCCGACGCGGCAGCTGTGCCGAGCCCCATGCTCTGCCAGCCGTCCTGCGCGCCGCGCCACCACGCGCCGTTCGGCTTGACGGAGGCCTCGCCGGGCAGCGGCTGCACCGCCCTGGAGAAGAACGGCGTTGTGAGCAGCAGCTCCATCACGGCCATGAGCGATGCGACTGCCGCGAGCATGGCGATCAGCACGAGCGTCTCCTTCGTCATGGCGACCTGATCTGTCGGCGCGAGCGTCAGATCAAGGCCGATGGTATCGGAGAACCATGTCAGCGCCGTGGCGAGACCATGCGCGTTGTGGGTCGTAAGACGGTGGTTGGTGTTCAGCAGCTCCATGCGGCGGGCGGTGCCGTCTTCGAAGCTTCCATAGGTCGTGTTCCACGCGGCCTCGTCCGCGGTGCAGCCGAGGAACTCCGTGCGCAGATCGCTTTTCAGCAGCTCGTCGTCCACGACGTTTTTGTAGTCGCGGAAATAGCCGAATTCATCGTATTTTGCCTGCAGGAGCAGGACGTTGTTGAAGTGGATGTTCTCCGCGTCATACGCGCTGTCGCGGAACAGCTCGCCGCACTGCAAAACGACGGCCTTCGGTTCAACGTCCGTGCCGCAGAAATTCGCGGCGACCGACCACGAGGACCAGGTGCCCATCGAGTGGCCGCTGATCGCAAGACGCGCGGGATCGACATTGTCCATGGCCGCCAGCAGCGCGTAGGCATAGCTGCCGCCCGCGGAGCTGTCTGTCATGGAATTGCCGTCGGCGTCGGTCGTGTAATGCTTGCCGAAAAAGTTGAGGTTGGAAAAGTTCATCATGACCTTGTAGCGGGTCTGGCCGCCGATGGTCTTGAACGTGCCGTCCTCGACGCTGTCCTCGCCGTAGTTGACCGTGACCTTGTGATTGACGTAGCCGCGGTTGATCAGTCCGGCCGTCGTCGAGCCGTGGCCGTATTCGTCCAGACACAGGACTACCGCGCCGCGGCGGGCCAGCTCGATGGCGTAGGCCGCGCAGGTCGCATGGTCGTTCTGGTAGCCGTGCAGCAGCAGAACGCCGGGGGCCGGGGTCTCGGCCGTGGCGGTCTTCGGTGTGTACAGCTTGTACATGAGATCACCGACGTCAGTTTCAATCTATCCTTCCGTAACGGCGATGGTCCCGCTTCCGCGCTGGATGCGGTCAGCGGCGAACATGCAGCCGAAGACGATCGCAAGCAGCAAAACCAGCGCAAGCGCCGCTTTTTTCCGGGAATGTTTCATCATATCGCTCCTCTCTGATTCTGTGGCATAGCCACAGAATCAGTATAGCAGCACGCGCCTCACGGAAAAGCAATGAGAAATAGAAAAAATCTGATATTCGCCCGCAACAAAAGAAACAACTGGTTATACCACAAAACCGCCGCCCGGCCGGATCGGCGGGGCGGCGGCGATTCAGAAATATCCCGCCTCGAGCAGGAGCGTGAGGCAGGTGTTGATCTCTTCGTCGGTGAAGAGGGGGCCGTAACGGGCCTGGATGATGGTGGCTTCCGGCGAAAGCTCCAGATGCCCGGCCTGCTCCAGCGAGGCGAAGGCGTCGGAGGGGGCACGGCGGCGGACAAAGTCCCGCACGGTGGCGACGCTGCCGCGGGACTGCAGATTCCGGACGAAGCGCGTCACGGGGCTGTGGTACCGCGCGGCGGCCTGCTGCGCGTTCTGCAGCAGCTCCTGCTGCAGGGCAAGCTCGAGTTTGGTCTGTCTTGCTTCCATCGGCGGATCCTCAGCGCATGTTGAACTGGATCTGGTCGCGGCGGCCGAGCTCGGACAGGCGGGCCTCGATGGCCCCGGCGGTCCGGCCGTGGCGGCGGGCGATCTGCTCGACCGGCAGACCCGCGTCGTATTCCTCCAGCAGCTGCTGCTCCTCGTCCGGCCGCCAGCTGCGGCCGGCGTTGACGGCCTGCGCGCCGGTCTGGCGGGTCTGCAGCTCCTGCAGGACGCAGTGCAGCGCCCGGATAATTTCGGGGTGGTTATAGACGCTCTCGTCCGGCAGACGCGCGCCTGTGATCGGGTCGCGGCCGTCGGCGAGCCCGCGGAGCAGCTCCGCAGCACGCTTGATCTCCATACGCTCACCTTTTCTGTCAAGTTTCGGGCTTTTGCTTCTATTATAGTGTACGGAAGTCCGGACTGCAAGCCGTTTCGGCGTCTTTATGCCGGAAATGTTCCGTCCCGGATGTACGAGACCGCGTATTCCACGAACCGGCGGACGGCCGGCGGGGCCTGCAGCCGGGAGGGCAGGGCGATGCCGAGCTCGATCGACTCCTCCGGGGCCAGGGGCAGGATGACGGCGCGGGTCTGGATGCCGCCGGTGGACAGCCGGTTCAGCATGCTCACGCCGAGCCCGCTTTCGACCATGGCGATGGCAGCGTGGTCTTCCTCCGTCGTGTAGCTGATGCAGGGGGTGAGGCGGTATTTGTTGAAGACGTGCATGACGTCGGAGTCGTTGCCGCGGGCGGAGATGACGAGCTCCTCATTGCGGTAGGCGCCGATGGGGAATGCGCCGACGCTGGCCAGCCGGTGCTCCGGCGGGACGATGGCGACCATCGGGTCCGCGCGCAGCGGGATCCACTCCCGCCCGCCGCCGAGCACGCGGCTGTAGAAGCACAGATCCACCCGGTTCTGGTTCATCAGCTCGTCGAGCAGCTGGTGGTGGCCCTCCATGAGCTCGATCTGCACGCCGGGGAAATCCCGGTGGAACCGGCCGATGACCGGCGGCAGCCAGTGCGCGGAGATGCTGTAATACGAGCCGATGCGCACCTTGCCGGTCAGGACGCCCTGGATCTTGGAGCAGACCTGCCGCAGCCGGTCGTCGCACTGCACCAGATCGCGCAGCGGCGCGACGAGCTGTTCACCGTCCGTCGTCAGGTGGACGCCGCGCCGCGTGCGGACGAACAGCGGGAAGCCGAACTCCTGCTCCAGCGCGTTGATCAGGTGGACCACGCCGGAGGGCGTATAGTTCCACGCGGCGGCAGCGGCCGTAAAGCTGCCGCTGTCGGCGACGGAGAGGAAAATTTTATAGCGGTTGAGATCCATGACGCCTCCTGTTATGACAGATGCTCATAAGAAAGTGAAGAAAGTGTCGTTTTACTTTAGACTGATGGCATTATAAACTGTAGACGAAGAGCTGTCAAGGACGCCAGATTCTGCAGTGCACCAGAATGCGTCAGTTGACAAGAGCACACACGCTTGCAGGCCGGACTGGACCGCCGTCTGCTGCGTTATCGCCCTTGACCTGCGTCACCCATCGACGAGGATAACGACGCCAGCCGTCGTTTTGCCCCGTGAAAAACCGTGTGTGCTCTTGTCAGCTGACGCAAAGACGTTGATGACGACAAAAACGAAAAAGAAAGCGAGAGACCTGAAGTATGAATGTATGGCATCTGGTTTTGTGCGTAGTCATTCTTGCGCTGGCCTATATCTTCTTCCAGTACGCCCGCATCCGGAAGCTGCCGGAGGGGACGGACGAGATGCAGGAGATGGCCGGCATCATCCGTGACGGCGCAAGCACCTTCCTCAAGACGGAATTCCGCGTCATTGCGATCGTCGTGATCGTGGTCGCGGCAGTATTCAGCCTGTTCGTGGAAAAGACGAGCGGCATCACCTTTATCATGGGCGCGTGCATGTCCAGCGTCGTGTGCATCCTCGGCATGCGCAGCGCGACGTATGCAAACGTCCGCACCTCCAACCGCGCGCGCGAAACGCTCTCCATCGGCGAGACCGTCAAGGTCGCGCTCGGCGGCGGCAGCGTCTCGGGCCTGGCGGTGCAGGCGTTCGGCATGCTGGGCATGGTCCTGGTCCTGATCATCTGGAACGGCGTGGATCCGACCGCGGTCGGCACGGGCTTCCTGGCCAACCTTGAGTGCAATCCCACCATCATGCGTATCACCACGTATTCCCTCGGCTGCTCCATCGTCGCCATGTTCAACCGCGTGGCCGGCGGCAACTATACCAAGGCGGCCGATATCTCCTCCGACATCCTGGCCAAGCTCCGCCACGACATGCCCGAGGATGACAGCCGCGTGCCGAACGTCATCGCCGACTTCATCGGCGACAACGTCAACGACATTGCCGGCAACTGCTCCGACCTGCTCGAAAGCTTCGTCGCCACCATGGCCGCGGCCCTGATGATCGCGGTCACGATCTACAAAAGCGCGCTCTCCGGCGGTACGGAGGCTGTGACCGAGGCGACCTTCACCGCGACCACCGTCTTCCCCATCGTGCTGGCGGGCTGCGGCCTGTTCGGCTGCCTGCTTGGTCTTGGCTATGCCACCATCAAGAAGATGGGCGACAATCCCTCGCACGAGCTGAACCTCTCCACCTGGATCTCTGCGGGTCTGACGGTCGTGGGCGGCTTCGTCGCGGCGAAGCTGATCTTCGCGGACGTGCCCCTGTACGCGAGCTTCCGCTGCGGCTGGCTGTCGCCGTGGATCTCGAGCGTGCTCGGCATCGCCAGCGGCGTCGCCATCGGCTCCATCACCGAATACTACACCTCCACCGACTATAAGCCCACCCGCCGTCTGGCGGAGATCGCCACCGAGGGCGACGCGTTCGTCATCACCAAGGGCGACGCCATCGGCTCGCGCTCGTGCCTGCTGCCGGTTTTGCTGATCGGCGTGTCCCTGTTCATCTCCGGCAAGGTCTGCGGCACCTACGGCATTGCCCTCTCCAGCCTCGGCATGCTGGCCTTCGTCGGCGCGACGGTCTCCATCGACGCCTTCGGCCCCATCGCCGACAATGCCGGCGGTCTGGCGGAATCCTGCCATCTGGATGAATCCGTCCGCGCCATCACCGACAAGCTCGACGCCGTCGGCAACACCACCGCCGCCATCGGCAAGGGCTTCGCCATCGGCTCCGCCGCGTTCGCTACGGTCTCGCTGATCGTCGCCTACGTCGGCAACTACACGGCCATCAACGCAGAGCCGGTCCTCAACATGGCCTCCTACATCGTTGTCGCCGGCGGCATCATCGGCGGCGCGCTCATCGAATACTTCTCCGCGCTCCTGACCGACAACACCATCGAATCCGCCCGCCTCATGGCCGACGAGGGCGACCGGCAGCTGTCCCGCCCCGGCGTGCTTGAGGGCACGGTCCGCCCGGATTACAACCGCTGCATCGAAATGGCTGCCCGGCAGGCGCTCAAGAAGATGCTGCTGCCGTCCGTGCTGGCGCTGCTGATCCCGATCGTGGGCGGCTTCGTGTTCGGCGTGGAATTCGTCGGCGGTCTGCTCATCGGCGCGACCATCGTGGCCATCCCGCGCGCGATCTTCATGGGCAACTCCGGCGGCGCGTTCGACAACGCCAAGAAGTACATCGAGTCCGGCTCCCTCGGGGGCCACGGCAAGGGCTCCGACGCGCATAAGGCCTCCGTCGTCGGCGATACCGTCGGCGATACGAGAAAGGACGTCGTCGGCGTCGCGCTGGATATCTTCATCAAGACCATGTCCACCGTCGCCAACACCCTCGCCACCGTGTTCCAGCACATCACGCTCATCCGCTGAGCAAAACGAAAAGCCGTGGCCGGGCCCCGCAGACCTGCGGGGCCCGGTTTTTCCTGCAGAAAAGAAAATAATGGCGCGGGGTGCGAAACGTGTTGAATTTGCGGCGGAATCTGCTATAATTTTCGCAAGAGAGACTGCGCGCATCCGCGCAGAAGCAAGCGGAGGAGAAACATGAAGAAGCATCGCGCCCTTTGGGTGATCATCATTGTAATTGTGGTGCTCGCGGCAGCCGCCGCGGGCGTGTGGTTTTGGCTGCAGTCGCGGCTGGACGAGACGCAGCAGGCGCATCAGGCCGTCTATGCCAAGTATCAGGCCATGACGGCGGCCGCGGATCAGGTCACACTGACCGTGACCGAGGACGGCTCGGCCATCGGGAGCTATGACATGCAGGCGCTCGGTCTGCGCGACGATCTGCTGCAGAAGGTGAATGCGCAGTTCTCTGAGATCGACCGCATGCCGGACGCGCAGTTTGCCGCTCTGCCGCTGCAGGACCGGCTGGACTGGGCCAAGCGGGACCTGGGCGCCACGGATCGTGTCACGCCGGATCTCGGGCAACTGGAGCTGTCCGCCGTGCTCGCCGATCTGCAGAGCGTGAAGCGCACAGCGCCGGAGGACGCCTATATCGACTTGGTGGACGGCGTCTATACCGTGCACGAAGAGGTCGCGGGCGACGAGCTGAATGTCGCCGCCGTGCAGGAGGGGCTGCAGACTGCAGCCGCCGGTCTGGCCGTGACGCCGTCCGGCGCGCAGAACGCAACGTTCGAGCTGACCTCGGTCGACTGCTACGAAACCCCCGCCATCACGACTGCGACGCTCCGCGATACGCCCGACAGCCTCTTCCGCACCGCGCTGGCGGAGCTGGAGGTCAAGGTCGATTTCAACAAGGATTCCGAATTCCTGCCGCACGGCGAGGAGACGCTTACGAGCCACGATCTGGCCTCCATCCTCGATCTGGAGGCGGACGGCACGATCACCATCGATGAAAAGGTCCTCGCGGAGACGATCTCGAAGTGGGCAACGAAATATAATCAGTATGACGCGCCGTTCATCTTCGACTCCTGGGTCAAGGGTGTGATCCAGATCGACTTTGTCACCTGCAATTATCTCATCGACGCGCAGAGCGTCATGGAGCAGATCCGCGCGCAGCTGCTGACGATGGAATCCGGCGAGATCGACGCGGACGCCGTCTGCTACGACACGGACGGCAAGCCCTTCTCGCTGGGCGACAGCTATGTCGAGGTCGATTTTGACAACCAGCAGATGACGTACATCAAGGACGGCCGTCTGGTCGTCAACACCAACATCGTGACCGGCGCGCTCAACGGCCACCAGACGCCGACCGGCCTGTATGAGGCCCACGGCAAGGAGCACGACGTCTGGCTCAAGGGCGACGACTATCTGGTCTTCGTCAAGTACTGGGTCAGCGTGGTCGGTGATCTCATCGGCCTGCACGACGCGTCGTGGCGGTCGAACTTCGGCGCGAGCTTCTATGTCTACGGCGGCTCCCACGGCTGCGTCAACACGCCGGAGGAGGCCATGGCCTGGATCTGGAACCTGATCGAGGACGGCACGCCCGTCATCATGCACGGCGTCAACAAATGGTATGAGCCCGCCAACGGCAACCCGCGCGAGACCAAGGATCCCGTCCGCGGCACGACGAGCGAGACGAAGGTCGAGCCCGGCACGCGCGTGCTGTCGGAGGACAACAGCCGCATCGAGCTGCAGCCGGACGATGTCGTCCCCTTCGAAATGCCGAAGGACGCCAATGCCGACGACGCGGAGAACACCGCTGCCAACCCCAAGCCGGTGTCCTGAACGAGAAACGAAAAAACCTCCGCAGAGCATGCCCCTGCGGAGGTTTTTGTTTAAAGCAAGATGTCCATGTCCTGAGGACAGGAAAAGAAAAACAGCCCGCCGCAGGAAGACGTCTCCTGCGGTGGGTACAGACCCAGTATAGCATAGCGCCCCGCGCGTTGCAAGGAAAAATTCAGGCCCCGGAAAAATTTCGGATGCTTCCACAAGGAACCGGGTTTTGCCTGTTTTTATCTTCGTAAAAGTTTCATTCTTGACGTTTCAGGGCCGCGGGGGTACAATACGATGCGTATTTTGTTTTTTGGATTTTTTATGAAAGTAGAGGGATGCCGTGATGCGTGAATCCAACAATATTCCGGAGGTTTTCGGCAGTATGGTCTTCAATGAGGCTGCGATGGAGCAGTATGTCGCAGCCGAGGCTGTCGCCGCGTGGAGGCAGTGCCTCGAGCAGGACCAGCCGCTGACGCTGGAGGTCGCCAATGAGATCGCCGCCGGCATGAAGCAGTGGGCGCTCGAGCATGGTGCGACGCATTTCACGCACTGGTTCCAGCCACTCAACGGCGTAACGGCCGAGAAGCACGACAGCTTCATCAGCCCCGTTCCCGGCGGCAAGATCACGATGGAGTTTTCCGGCAAGGAGCTCGTCCGCGGCGAGCCGGACGCGTCCAGCTTCCCCTCCGGTGGCCTGCGCGCCACCTTTGAGGCCAGAGGCTACAGCGCCTGGGACCCGACGTCCTTCGCGTTCATCAAGGACGGCAGTCTCTGCATCCCGACGGTCTTCTGCTCCTACGGCGGCGACGCGCTGGACAAGAAAACGCCGCTGCTGCGCTCCATGGAGGCAGTCAGCCGCGAGGCCGTACGCATCCTGCGCCTGTTCGGCGACGAGCAGACCCACCGCGTGACGCCGCAGGTCGGCGCGGAGCAGGAGTATTTCCTGATCGACAAGGCGCTCTATGAAAAGCGCGAGGATCTGAAGTTCTGCGGCCGCACGCTCTTCGGCGCGAAGCCGCCCAAGGGCCAGGAGCTCGACGATCATTACTTCGGCGCCATCCGCCCGCGCGTCGCTGCCTATATGCAGGACCTCGACCGGGAGCTATGGAAGCTCGGCGTGTTGAGCAAGACCAAGCACAACGAGGTCGCGCCTTCCCAGCACGAGATGGCCCCCATCTACTGCGACTGCAACGCCGCCAACGACCAGAACCAGCTGACCATGGAGGTCATGAAGAAGGTCGCCGACCGGCACGGGCTGGTCTGCCTGCTGCATGAAAAGCCTTTCGCGGGCGTCAACGGCTCCG
>ENA-OUQG01001544-OUQG01001544.1-human-gut-metagenome-genome-assembly--contig:-NODE-1544-length-12225-cov-6.765078_pt1 | contig 12225 bp, 10 predicted proteins | sample MGYA00237943_ERZ548823 | MGnify/ENA primary metagenome ERZ548823 (study PRJEB26490, sample SAMN05194731) | human gut metagenome | biome: terrestrial biome; feature: human-associated habitat; material... | reverse complement strand
GCTGCGAGGTGCTGGTCTGCACCCATGTAGACCGGGAGCACATCCACTCCCACTGTGTCATCAGCTCCGTCAACTTTGAGACAGGCAAAAAGCTGCACATGGCGAAAGAGCAGCTGCAAAAGTTGATGCGGCGCAATGACATGGTCTGTCAGGAGATGGGTCTTCCTGTCTTTGACGCGCCAACACAGCAGGCCCGCGGCATGGGCGGCGCGGAGTATCACACAGCGCTGAAGGGTCAAAGCTGGAAGCTGCGGCTCATGAACACCATCGACGAGTGCATGAAATACGCCGCCGACAGGGACGCCTTCGTTTCGCTGATGGAGTCCGAGGGCTACGCGGTGTGCTGGGAGAGCAGCCGCAAATACATCACCTACACCACGCTGGACAGTATGAGGTGCCGCGACAATAAATTACACGAAGAAAAGTATTGCAAGGAGGCCATGGAGCATGAATTCAGAATACGGGCAGAGATTGTCTCTGCAAGAGCTCAAGCAGCGCAACTCCCAGCAGGCAGCGCTGCCGATGCAGGCACCACCTCCCGAAGCACGTCCCACAAAAGCGGACTGGGAGCGAATGATGAAATACATGGATGCACTGTGGTACCATGCGGATCGGCAGACAGCTCTGTTGGAGAGCGTCAGCAGGCAGATGTCGCAGCTTCCCACGCGGACGCAGCTGGACGATCTGCTGAAGATGGTGCGGCATCTGGAGCAGATGACCGAACAGGCTGGGAAGCCGAAAGAGAATTCTTTTTCTCTGCACAGAATCAGACTTCCCAGACTGCATCTGCCACATGTCAGTATTCCGGCATTGATCTCTCTGCTGATGGCGGCGGCAGCACTGCTTCTGCTCTGGTGGGGCTTGGGCACCGTCTGGAGCAGCTCCAGCCTGCTGAGCCTGTGATGCCTGTACAGCACTACACCGACAGAAAGGCCTTGCAAAAAGAACGGGAAAAGAAGATCGCCCTCGGTCACAAGACTGATGACCACGAGGACGAGGTGAGTTATGACTGGCAGCAGACCATGTGAGGTCTGCTACTTTTATTGCCCGAATTGACTTCGGGAGAAAGGGACGCTATGGGTAGAAAGAGAAAAGAATCCAATATTGCAAGCGTCATGTACTCCTATGTGGGTACGGACGATCAGTTTGATGATTTTCTGAAAATGATGATCCACGACTATCTGTCTGTGGATCATCCATATACAAATCGAACCGCCGATTTTGTTGTTAAAGTAGAAACAGAAGTCGCTTGATTTGTTTTGATAGCTATTGCGAAACTTGTGTGCTATGGTGTGTCGTGCATGATCGGCACACCATAGCGGAAAGGAACGATTATGAAAGTTTGGCTCTATTACCGGCTGTCCAGAGATGAGGATGAAGAACTGAACTCTCTGAACAACCAGAGAAAAATCATATACAACTTTGCCGTCAGCAACGGTCACGAGGTGGTCGGAGAATCCTTCGATGACAATGTCAGCGGTATGCACTTCAACCGTGAGGGAATCGACAAAATCTATGAAGTGGTCGAGGCGGGCAAGATCGAAGCCATCATTGTCAAAGACCTGTCTCGCCTGGGCCGTCACCGGACGCAGACTGCACTCTTTATCGACTACCTCCGTGAACATGATGTGCGGGTTCTGTCCGCAACGGAAAATATCGACACTTTTAATGAGAACGATGATCTCATCATCGGCTTCAAGGGGCTGGTCAACGACTTCTATGCCCGCGATGGCAGCCGTCGTGTGCGGACCGGTTACCGGCAAAAGCAAAAGGAAGGTATCGTAACCATCCCACCCTTTGGCTACTTCAAGGATAAGAACACAAAAAAGGTCGTTGTCGTAGAAGAAGCCGCCGAAACGGTCCGGCTGATCTTCTCCGCCTATGTCGGCGGCAGCGGCATGAAGGCCATCGCCCGCACACTGAATGAGCAGCGGAGAAAAACGCCTGCGCTCGTGCAGCTGGAGCTGCTGAACAAGAGTCTGCCGAACACGCAGGATGTCATCCTTAAGAAGTATCTCTGGGACGCAACCATGATAGCCCGTATTCTCAGGGACGAGAGCTATGTTGGAACGCTCATCTGCCACAAAAGTGAGCGGAACAAAATCAACAAAACCTTCCGCTTCACAGAGCCGGAAGAACAGTTCCGCCATGAAAACTATCTCCCGCCGATCATCACGCCGGAACTATGGGAGCAGACGCAGATGATGCTGGCGGAGCGGAAACGGCTGAACGTGCGCGCCGCGCCCTCGCAGGAGATCCTGCGTTACAGTGGACTTCTCCGCTGCGAGGACTGCGGCAGAGCCATGTTCGGCAAGCGCATCCACCTGAAAAGCGGCGAACGGGTCACCTATGTTTGCAGTACCTACAACCGCTTCGGGAAGGAGCATTGCTCCCAGCACCAGATCGAAGAAGCTGCACTGGACAAACTGATTATGGACGAACTCAAAAATACCAAGGTGCTGTATCAGCAGAACTGGGATGCGCTGGAGCATCTGATCGCACAGTGGACACCAAAGGCAGAACTGACCGGTGCGCAGATTGTCAAGTTAGAAAAGCGGATTCGATGCTTGGAAGATGAAACGGAGGCAATTTTAATGGAGCGGATACGGGATCGGGCGAACGCTGAACGCTACGACCGCATGATTCAAAAACGCGAAGAAGAAATCGCTGCGGCAAAAAAGCAGATCGAAGAACTGCAAAACATCTCTGCTGTCCTGCGGGAACGGCAAACGAAGCTCAAACGGGATATCGGCATGATCGACGACATTCTGGCTGAGGGCACCATGACGGAAGCGCACCTTCGGATGCTGGTCGAAAAGATCTATGTGCAGGAGACGGACGGGAAGCTCAGCCTGGACATTCAGATCAAAGCACCGTTCCGCACACATCTGGATGTCTATGAAAATGGGACGCTGACAGAGCGATACGGTGCGCTGGATTTTGACTGGGATCGGCTGGCGCGGCTGCTCTACGGCGACGGGCTTGCGGGGTAAACGGTTATGACAATGCGGGTTTGGCTCTATGCGCGGCTCTCCAACGACGATGATCCGGCGCAGAATTCCCTGCAAAACCAACAGGAAATCTGCCGCGCCTTTGCAGAAAAGAAAGGCTGGTCAATCGCCGGCAGTTCCGCTGATGATAACATCAGCGGCATGAATTTCAGCCGCCGTGGGCTGGATATTCTCACGGCGGCTGTTCAGGCAAAACAGGTTGACGCTGTCCTTGTGAAGGATCTGTCAAGGCTGGGCCGTCACCGAACCCAAACCGCATTGTTTATCGACTTCCTGAGACAGCAGCAAGTGCGGGTTATCTCCGTAACGGAGGGGGTGGATACCTTCTGCGAGGAAGACGATCTTATGATCGGCGTCCGCGGCTTGATGAATGATTATTACGCAAAGGATATCGGAAAGAAGATTCGTGCGGGCTACCGGCAGAAGCAGAAAGAGGGACTGGTAATCACGCCGCCCTTCGGATACTGGAAAGACAAAAATACCGGACAAATCAAGGTTGACACAGAAGCGGCGGTCACGGTGCGGCATATCTATTCTCTGTACTTGCACGGTTGTGGGCAGAAAGAGATCGCCCGCAGGCTCAACAGTTTCGGACGCAAAACGCCCGCGCAGATCATGACGGAGCGACTTGGTTACGAAGGCCAGAAGCCGCACAAGACCCGTGACGGGCAGTTTCTCTGGACGTATGCCAGTGTGAAAAACATTCTGGTGGAGGAGGCGTACACCGGCGTGCTGAACAACCACCGCAGAGAATATCTCGGCGGCAAAGCGCGAGCCGTCAACGAAACAGACTGGCTTCGCCACGAGAATTTTTATCCGGTTATCATTGAGAAAGCAACTTGGCAGCAGGTTCAGATACGGCTGAAGCAGCAGGCGCGTCCGGCGGTCAATAATCGCACTAAGCATCGCTATGCTGGACTGCTGGTCTGTCAGGAATGCGGGAACGTGTTCAGCCCCATGATCCGTTGCTGGAACGGCAGCCGCCGTGTGGAATACGTCTGCTGGGGTTACCACCGGAACGGGAAAGGTTATTGCAGCTCTCACCGCATTCACGAGGAGGTTCTGGATAAAGCTGTCTGGAATCACGCGAAAAAGCTGCGGGAACAATACGCAGCCGAACTAAAAAAGGTCACACAGTTGCAAAAACAGTGGGCATTGAGGAAACCTGTCCTCGACGCCCACTGTTTGACTTTGCAGAAAGAAATTTTGAGATTGGAGCAGGAAGTCGACGCACTGGTGATGGAAAAGTTGAAAGGCGACGGGCGCTCATCTGTTCATGAAATCAGCATTTGAACATGAGGTGGTGGCATCTTTATAAAAATTGCAAAAAGAAAGAAAAGCACGGCTCTATTCAGCAAATAGAACCGTGCCGTGTTCGTGGTGCGCCCGACAGGACTTGAACCTGCACGCTCGCGCAATGGAACCTAAATCCATCGTGTCTGCCAATTCCACCACGGGCGCATATACAGGCGAGCTGCGGCGTAAGCGTCCGCCGGTCGCCTGATTTTTACTTCAAAAACGGAGCCGGGTCAAAGGTATAGACGTCGTCCTCTCCGCAATAGCCGCACACGCCCATACGCGGAGAATTAACGATTGGAAGCGCAGAATCGTGCGGATGGCTTTCCATGCAGTCTTCGCAGAAATACGGATACTGATCCGCCCATTCGCATTCGCAGCATATCCAATCGGCTTCCTTTCCGCATTTCCCGCACAGGAAGCGGATCGGCTCATTTCTCCCGAGCAGACGAACGGATCTGCGCTGCTTCGGGCGCAGCAGTGTTCCCACCACCGTGATCGTCAGCTCCGTTGTAGAGCCGAAATCATACTCATAATGGAGCTTGAGCCCATCGCGCAGCATCCCGACCATGGTGTTTTTCGAGAGTTGCTCATAGTTCCCCACAAAAAATGCGCTTTCGTGCCCACAGCATTCCAGCCAGATATCCCGCAGAAACCGATCGAGCGTTTTTAGCGTGGCGCTCACCGGCATATCCAGATACAGCCAATACGCCTTTTCGTCTGCGCCCTCCACCTTCAGCAGCTTGCACGTCTGCGCATCGCCGGCAGCATCATTGTGCTTTTCCAGCAGATGCTTCTTAAATGCTGTTTTGGAAATCGTTTCCCCGCAAAGATAGCAGTTTCCTTTTGATGCCGCTTGCGCCATAAGCGTCTCCCTCCAAGTGCTTGTCAACGACGGTACATAAATCCCGCGTCAACACATAACAAAAACCTTTCACCCAGGTGACAGCACCGAAATCCGGCGTGTCTGCCAATTCCACCACGGGCGCGGGCGGCAGCCGGGGGCGGCTGCCGCTTTATTGTAGCATATCCGCGTTTCGCTTGTCAATCGCGCAGCTGGCGGCTGGCGGCGTAGGCGGCGCGCAGCGCCTGCTCATACTGGCTGTCGTTGACGAGCAGCAGGACGCATTCGCCGCACTTGAGCAGCAGGTGCACCGGCACGCCGCCGGACTCGACCGCCTGCACAAGCGCGGGGACCGACGCCGTGCTGCGGCACAGCGCGGCGAGCACGCTCAGATTCTCCCGCAGCGTGCAGCGCTTCGGCTGCAGCGTCTGCTGCGCCTGCTCCTGCAGGCGGTGCAGCGCCTCGGAGCCGGGTGCCATCGGCAAAATGGCCGCCGTCTCGCCGCAGACGCTCTGCAGGGAAAACGGCGCGATCTCCGCCTGGCGGCAAAGCGCCGCCAGCCCCTCCTCCGCGCCCGTCAGGCGCAGCAGGGCCAGCTGCCGCCGGCCGGCAAAGCAGATCTGCCGCGCGCCGGGCTCAAGCTGGGTGCGGACGAGCGTGCCGGGGGTCTCCGGCTCGAGTGTGCTGCAGATGCGCAGCGGGATCTGCGCGCGCTGCACCGGCGCGACGGCGTCCTCGTGCAAAACCTGCATGCCGATGCGCGAGAGCGTCTGCAGCTCCTCATAGCGCAGCTGCTCCACCTGCGCCGGGCGCTGCACGAGCGCGGGATCGGCCGCCAGCACGCCCGGCACATCCGTCCAGTTTTCGTACAGATCCGCGTGCAGCGCCGCCGCGGCCAGCGCACCGGTCACATCGGAGCCGCCGCGCGGGAGCGTATGGATCTGGCCGTCCGGCAGCGCGCCGTAGAACCCCGGCGTCACGATCTTCCGCCCGTCGGCGAGCGAGCCCAGCGCGGCATAGGACGCAGCCGGGCGCACGCGGCCCGCCGCGTCGAACAGCAGCCAGTCTTTCGCGTCGACGAAGTCGAAGCCCAGCAGGTCCGCCATCAGCCGCGCCGAGAGATATTCGCCCCGCGAGACGATCCAGTCCCGCGGCGTGCGGCGGTCCATGGCGGCGTAGATCGCCTCGAGCTCCGCCTCGATGGGCAGCGTCAGCGCGCAGCCGTCGCGGATCTCGCGGTAGCGGTCGGCGACTCTGCGCCACAGGTCCCAGCAGCTCACCTCATACTGCAGGTGCGCATGGCAGAGATACAGAAGATCCGTGATCTTATGGTCGGCCGCGTGCCGCTTGCCCGCGGCCGACACCACGACCACCCGCCGTGCCGGGTCGGCCAGCACGATCTCACGCACGCGCGCAAAGCCCGCGCTGTCGCACAGCGACGAGCCGCCGAATTTGGTCACTTTCAGCATGAACTCCCCTCCTTCCGGGAATGATGACGTTCGGGGAGACCGGGCCGCGCTCGCAGCCGGCTCCCCTGTGCATCCTATGCCGCGGTGTCGAATTCTGTCCTGTCCGCAGGGGCGAAATTTTTCGGAAAACGGGAGCAAATTCTGCTTTACTTTTTCCATTTGGTATGCTATTCTAACGAGGTAGCGCCCTGCGCTTACGACCCGCTTCCCAGTTTCGGGACACTGCCTGCTCACACGCAGGTCTTCTGCCTGCCCGATACTTGGATCCCGGGAATATTTTGAAAGGTGGAAACACAACTATGATGCGCAAAGAAGAAAAGACTGCCATTATCGAGCAGTACGCGACCCACGCCGGCGATACCGGTTCTCCCGAGGTCCAGATCGCTGTCCTCACCGCCCGGATCAACACCCTGACCGAGCACCTGCGGGAACACAAGCAGGACAACCACTCCCGCCGCGGCCTTCTGATGATGGTCGGCAAGCGCAGAAGCCTTCTCGACTACCTCGCCAAGAAGGACATCAACCGCTATCGTGCAATCGTTGCAAAGCTCGGCCTGCGTAAGTAAGTCATAAGAAAGGGCGGTCGGGCGACCGCCCTTTTTTACATCAACCCATCCACATGCGTGGGTTCCATTTAGCAGTTGAAAGTAGCGTCTGCGGGCGGACGCCAGTTTCAAGTGCTAAACCTCCCACGCAGCAACACAAAGGAGGTTCTTTCATGATCACCCATAAGCAGTATCCGAATCACCACATTTTTGAGACCGAGATCGGCGGCCGTACCTTCACGGTCGAGACCGGCAAGGTCGCAGAGCTCTGCAACGCAGAGGCCATCTGCCGCTACGGCGATACCGTCGTGCTCGTGACCGCCGTCGCCTCTCCCCTGCCGAAGGCCGGCATCGACTACTTCCCGCTGACCATCGAGGTCGAAGAGCGGATGTACGCCGTCGGCCGTATCCCCGGCTCCTTCAACCGCCGCGAGGGCAAGCCCTCTGACCGCGGCGTGCTGATCTCCCGCCTCATCGACCGCCCGATGCGCCCGCTGTTCGACGAAGAGCTGCGCAACGACGTCGTCCTGACCAACACCATCCTCGCGCAGGACTATGACAATCCGGTCGAGATCGTCGCCTCCATCGGCTCCTCTCTCGTCATCGCCTACTCCGACATTCCCTGGAACGGCCCGACCGCGACCACCAATGTCTGCTATCTCGACGGCAAATATATCGTGAACCCGTCGCAGGACGAGCGCAACGCCTGCGAGTGCTTCGTGACCATCGCCTCGACCCACGAGAAGGTCGTCATGATCGAGACCGAGGCCAACGAGGTCAAGGAAGACATCCTCATGGAGTGCATCAAGCTGGCCCACGAGACCAACGTGCACGTCGTTGAGTTCATCAACACCATCGTCGACGCCATCGGCAAGCCGAAGTTCACGTTCGAGAAGGCCGCCGTCAACCACGAAATGCTCGACGATCTGTGCGAGTACGGTCTGGACAAGATCGCCTACGCGCTCGACACCGACGACAAGAATGTCCGTGAAGCCCGCCTGACCGAGGCCGTCGTCGACTTCAAGGAGAAGTTCGGCGAGAAGTACGCCGACGACTGGGATGTGCAGATCGACGTCTGCCTCTACAAGATGCAGAAGAAGATCGTCAAGAAGTGGCTGCTCGAGGGCAAGCGCGTCGACGGCCGTACCCCGGACGAGATCCGCCCGCTGGACGCCGAGGTCGGCGTTCTGCCGCGCGTCCACGGCTCGGGCCTGTTCACCCGCGGTCAGACCCAGGTCCTCTCCGTCTGCACGCTGAACACGCTCTCCGCCGCGCAGAAGCTCGACACCATCTATGACGAGACCGAGCGCCGCTATATCCACCACTATAATATGCCGCAGTGGTCCACCGGCGAAGCCCGTGCGAGCCGCTCCACCTCCCGCCGCGAGATCGGCCACGGTGCGCTGGCTGAAAAGGCCCTGCTGCCCGTGATCCCGTCTGTCGACGAATTCCCGTACGCCATCCGCGTCGTCTCCGAGGTCGTCTCCTCCAACGGCTCGACCTCCCAGGCTTCCATCTGCGGCTCCACGCTGGCTCTGATGGACGCGGGCGTGCCCATCAAGCGCCCCGTCGCCGGTATTTCCTGCGGCCTCATCTCCGACAAGGAGACGGGCACCTGGAGAACCTTCACTGACATTCAGGGCGTTGAGGACTTCCACGGCGAAATGGACTTCAAGGTCGCCGGCACAACCGAAGGCGTCACCGCCATCCAGATGGACCTGAAGAACGACGGTCTGACCATGGAGATCATCGCCGACGCGCTCGAGCGCTGCCGCAAGGCCCGTCTTGAGATCCTCAACGAGATCATGATCCCCTGCATCGCCAAGCCGCGTGACCATGTCTCCGAGTTCGCGCCCAAGATGCTCACCATGAAGATCGACGTCGACAAGATCCGCGAGGTCATCGGCAAGGGCGGCTCCATGATCCAGAAGATCGTGGCAGAGTCCGGCGCGCAGGTCGACATCGACGACGACGGCACCATCCACATCGCTTCTCCCGACGCCGCCTCCTGCGACGCCGCCAAGAAGATGATCGACGACATCTGCTTCGTCCCCGAGGTCGGCAAGCTGTACTACGGCAAGGTCGTCCGCATCCTGCCGATCGGCGCGTTCGTAGAGCTCGCCCCGGGCAAGGACGGCATGATCCACATCTCCAAGCTGGAGAACCGCCGCGTCGAGAAGGTCGAAGACGTGCTGAACATCGGCGACATGACCTGGGTCAAGGTCACCGAGATCGACGAGAAGGGCCGCGTCAACCTCTCCCGCAAGGACGCCCTCAAGGAACTCGCCGCTGCTGCAGATAAGAAATAAGCATGATAAAAAACCCCCGCCGGGCCCGAACAGGCCCCGCGGGGGTTTCTCGTTCTTCTGAGGCAGAAAGGCTCCCCTGGAAGGGGAGCCTTGGGGTCACGTTGCTGCCAGTACGAAGGTGATGAGCGTTGCGCAGATGGCGCAGGCGATCATTTCGTAGCGGAACTCCTGTCCGTCGTGGATGCGCTGGATGGCGCGGAAGGCGAAGATCGTGCCGATGAAGGCCGCGGCCAGCGCCAGGATCACGAAAACCAGTCTCATCCGTCCAGTCTCCCGCCGCAGGCCGTGCAGAACCGCGCGCCCTCCGCCGTGACCGCCGCGCCGCAATGCGGGCAGGTATTCGCATTTGTCTCAGCCGCAGGCGCCTGCGGGGCTTCCGGAGCCTCAGGCGCGGGTTCCGTCGTTTCCGGCGCTTCTTCCGGGGCAGGCTCCGTGACGACTGGCGCGGCCGGCTGCGCGGGCTGTGTCTCAGGCGTATGGACCGAGGCCGGGATCACGGGCGGCACCGGAGCGGACGGCTGCTGCGGCGCAGCTGCGCGCCGGTTCTGGATCTCCACATAGAACGCCGCGCTCAGAATGCCGAAAAACAGCGGAGCCAGCAGGCTGTAGGCCAGATTGAACACGAAGCGCACGATCTTGAACAGCACGCCGAGGTACGGGATCGCACCGAGCAGCGACAGCACCGCGATCCCCACGATCCACGCGCCGGTCGCCAGCATGTCCGCGCCGAACATTTTGCCCTTGTAGCACATGGTCTCGGCCTTCGAGACCTTGATGGCCTCGGTGGGCTTCACATCGTCGCGCGTCATGAGGATATAGGGCGTGAACCGGTATTCATACGCCCGGATGACGCCGAAGACGATGCCGACGACCGGGATCAGCGACCACAGGAAGATCCACAGATACATCCACGCCATGCCGCCGAGCACGTGCCAGACGCGCTCCTTGCGGAACGCGGAAAACAGATAGGCCGTCTTCGGCTCCAGCCCGGTGCGGTAGGTGTTGAGGTAGATCATCGCCATCGAAGCGTCCAGCAGCAGCGCCGCGCCCAGCACCGAACCGACGAGTGCAGCGGCCATGTTCGGCAGGGTTTTCCCCTGCGCGCGCAGCAGGCTGCTCAGCACCAGCGCGCCGCACAGTGGCGGCCCGCTGACGAAGACGGCGCGCGCGTAAGGCAGACCGGCGGCGACGGCGCTTTCCGGCGCGCCGAGCAGGCGCAGAACCGGCGCGGCGAAAAGAAGCCCGGCCGCCAAAAGCAGGGCGGAAAGCCCCAGCGCGGCGAAGAACGCCGTGGATGCGGCGCGGCGGGCGGCCTCGCGCCGCCCCTGACCGATGCAGCGGCTGACAAAGCTGCCCGCGCCCATGCCGAGCGTGAAGCCGACGGTCTGCTCCAGCAGGATCAGCGCGAGGCTCGCGCCGACGGCGGCGGAGAGCGACGCATCCCGCGCGGAGAGGACGAGCGCCTCGAGAAGCGGGCAGACGGAGGCGGCGAGCATGGCCGCGACGCTGGGCGCGGCGATTTTCAGCGTCAGCGCCCGCACGTCGCCGGTCAGCAGATCGGTTTTCGCCACAAAGCGCGCCCCCTTTCAGAAGAGCTTTCAGAAAAGCCTTCGGGAAATCTTTCGGGAGAAACAAGGCGTATCGCCAAAATATCATTTGACACGCGCGCGGGGTTAGCGTATGATGGATCAGTAAAAAGAGCGAGAAAGCGCGCGCGGACGCAATCAGTCTGCCCGCAAGGGGCGGGCGCGATGCGGCGCGCGGCGAAGGAGGAACATTATGCTCATTGGCGCATTGGAAGCAGGCGGAACCAAGATGGTCTGCGCAATCGGAAACGAAAATGGGGAGATTTTTGAGAGGATATCTATTCCTACCGAAACTCCGGAGATCACACTTCCGAAACTGATTGATTATTTTAAAGATAAAGAGATCGAAGCACTGGGAATCGGCTGCTTTGGACCGATTGATGTAAACCGTAACTCTGAAACTTATGGTTATATCACAACCACACCAAAGCTGGCGTGGGCAAATTGCGATATTGTCGGTGCTTTTAAAAAAGCACTGAATATTCCGGTGGGATTTGATACGGATGTAAAGGGATCTGCACTGGGAGAAGCCACCTGGGGAATCACCAAAGGCCTGGAAAACAGCGTATATATCACTATTGGAACCGGTGTCGGTATGGGTATTATGAGCAACGGAAAACTGCTTCATGGTATGCTGCATCCGGAAGCCGGACATATCCTGATGAGAAAACATCCGGAAGATCATTACGAAGGCAAATGCCCATATCACAAAACCTGTCTGGAAGGTCTGGCTGCAGGCCCGGCGATCGAAGCACGCTGGGGCAAAAAAGGAATAGAACTGGCAGATAAGAAAGAAGTATGGGAGCTGGAAGCTTATTATATCGGACAGGCTCTGGTAGATCTGATTCTGGTACTGTCTCCGGAAAAAATTATTCTTGGTGGCGGTGTTATGCATCAGGAACATATGATGCCGTTAGTCAGAGAAGAAGTAAGAAAACAGATGGCCGGTTATATTAAGACGAAACAGATGGATGATCTGGATAATTATATTGTACTGCCAAGCCTGAATGATAATCAGGGAATTATGGGTGCGCTGAAACTGGCAGTGGATGAGCTGGAACTGGAGAAATAATATCCTTATATAAAATAAGAAAGCTGTCGTGGTGAAATCTGCGACAGCTTTCTTATTTTTACATGAATAACGAGCCACATTCATATCTTTTAC
>ENA-OUQG01001540-OUQG01001540.1-human-gut-metagenome-genome-assembly--contig:-NODE-1540-length-12249-cov-11.984911_pt1 | contig 12249 bp, 9 predicted proteins | sample MGYA00237943_ERZ548823 | MGnify/ENA primary metagenome ERZ548823 (study PRJEB26490, sample SAMN05194731) | human gut metagenome | biome: terrestrial biome; feature: human-associated habitat; material... | reverse complement strand
ATAAATGTGCTGCATTATCTAATGGCGCATAATATTCTGAATACACACGTCCATACGTAAAGTAATCCTTACGAATTAAACAGCCATTTGAAACTAATTCAACACGATGCACATAGTCATCATGATCATTGACCATATAAGCTGTATAAAAGTTATTACTTCCACCAAACACATAACGACAAATCTTGCCTTCGCGTTTTTTTGTATATTCCGCATTACTAAATGTCTTTTCCAAATCACTTAAAGTATATGTAACAGGCGCTGTTTTAAAATCCGTAAAGAAAGTATATAACCAAATGACTTCCGAATCTTCAAAACCAATATTCTTCGTCATATGCTCTATATTTTCTTGTGGAAACATATCTGTAAATACGAATTTCGCATCAACACCAATATTTCTAAACATTCTAGCACGATAAATCTGGGCATATTCAACACCACTACTTGCCCAGCCTATGCCTAAATTAAAATTATAAATCATAATCCAAAAAGCTCCTTTCCTTAAGGATACAATATTATCATCTCGTTGTCTTTACCAAACGAAACTTCTCCCAATAAAATATTACGAATCATCGCTTTTTTTATTGATTTTTCCATATCTTCAAATGAAATTCTAGCTTCTCTTTGATATTCAAACAATAAGTTACGCTGCGCACTTGAACGACCCGAAATGGCAGCCTGTAACTGTTGAAGATAGTCAACCTCTTCTACCCAACCATCATCCAAAGCTCTTAACGTACAAAGACGACAATATTCAGAGAATCGATCTCCTAATGACTTCTTTTTATTATTGAAAGCCATCTTTGAATATTGAATCAAATAATCCTTTTGATTTTTAGTACTCTCATCCATTTCCTGTAAACGATACGATAGATTATCTAAAACATATCTATGAACACCATACGAATCTAATTTCTTATTTGACTTCACAAAATCCTTGATGTTGTCTTCACAAATTGAAAGAAGATAATTTTCATCTAGACTCTTTCCATCCAATAAATCATTACGCGTCTTATACATAATCGTCCTTTGACGTTGCATAACACTATCATAATCCACCGCATTCTTTCTTTGGAAAACAGATGATTCCGATTTGATTTTCTGTGACTTGTTAATTAATTTTTTAATTCGACGCTTAGAAATATGTTTATCCTTCTCAATATATTTTTCTAAGAAATCATCCCCTAATATTTCACAAACATCATCCTCTAATGATGTATAGAAAATAGAGACACCAGGCTCTCCTTGTCTTCCAGCACGACCTCTAGCTTGTCTTTCATCACGCGTGTTATTCATACGACCAATTCCTAGTACGCATAAGCCACCTAGTTCTTTAACACCAGAACCCAAGCGAATATCGGTACCACGACCAGCCATACTCGTTGCGACAGTGACAACATTTCTTTGACCTGCTTCTTTAATGATTTCTGCTTCCCAGAACGCATTATTCGCATTCAATACACTATGCTCGATATTTTCTTGCACTAATAATTTAGACAACATTTCCGTATCCGAAATTAATGAAGCAATCAATAATACAGGTTGTCCGGTATTATGTCTTTTTACCGTTTCTTTAATAACCGCGTCAAATTGTTCTTCACTCGTTTTAAAATACTTGTCTGGTAAATCCTTTCGAGCTAAAGGCTTACGAGGAGGTATAACGACTACTCGCTTATTATAAACCTCTAACAACTCTTCTTTTCCATCCGCAATCGTACCACTCATACCCGACATTTTAGGGAATAAATTAAACAAGTTTTGGTATGTGATAGAAGCCACTGAACGCTGTTCCTGGCTTAATTTTAAACGTTCTTTTTCTTCAATCGCCTGGTGAGACCCTCCACGAAGCTTCATACCATTCATTTTACGACCCGTACTCTTATCCAGTAATACAATCTCACCAGAGTCGGTTACTACATAATCCACATCTTTATCCATTAAGTAATGTGCTCTTAAAGCTAAGACGACATGTCTTAGAACGTCAAAATTTTCTTTACTATATAAGTTTTCAATACGGAAATAACGCTGTGCATACTCAATACCCTTATCAGTTAGCCATACCTTGTTATCTTCTACAATATAATGTTCATCCTCTACTAGAGTTGTGACAAAAAAATCGGTAATACCATATAAATTAGATTGAACACGAGGAGATCCTGAAATAACTAAAGGCATACTCGCACTATCTAATAAAACAGAATCTGCCTCATCAATAATGACGTAATACAATTCACGCATAAAACGATCTTCTTTAGAATGTACTAAGTTATTCAATAAATAATCAAATCCCAATGAACCATGTGTTGTATATACAATATCCGCTGCATAGATTTCTTTCTTTTGATCATTATTTAAATGCTCATTTGTATCACGTGTAACACCGGCTTTTACACTTAAACCCAAAAACTCATAAACCTGTCCCATTTCCTCGGCATCACGAATCGCAAGGTATTCATTAGCTGTAACCAAGATCGTACTTTTCCCAGTCAATCCATTTAAGTATAAAGGCATAGTAGCCGTTAAGGTCTTCCCTTCACCCGTATTCATTTCTGCCAAATAACACAAATGTAAAGCTATACCACCTAAAATCTGCACGTCAAAAGGAAACATACCAAGAACACGATAATCGGCCTCACAACATACCGCAAACGCTTCTGGAAGAAGATCATCTGTTGTTTCACCTTTACTTAATCTATTTTTAAATTCTATCGTCTTATTTTTTAATTCATAATCACTAAGTTCTTTAACCTTTTTACACTCTTCTTTGACCTTACCCAAAAGAAAGTGTAATCTCTTATCAATTTTATTCATCTTACCCTTCCTTTTCTGTAATCACAAAAGAATGAAAATGCATCTTTGTACCACCCGCATTAATTAGCTGTACACGATAACTATATGTCTTTAAAGGACACTTAAAATCCATTTCCGGTTCACGAATAATTAATGTACCCGCTTCATTTTCATAACGGTCATAAAATACCATTCGAATTAAATACGATTCAAAATCACTCATATTTACTTGGATATGATAAGAACTCTCTCCATCAATAATTGGAAGTGACGGTTCTGTTCTCATCATCTGGTAGTTTACCTTAGAATACCATTCTTTAATAACAGTTCCAGGAGGCATCAATTCATTTTCAAATTCAATATCTTCACGAGAATGAAACCAAATCTTAGATCCATAAAGATAAGTTCCAAAAGTATCTTCATTCCATACTACTTTCCAAGCCTTATTCTTCATCCAAATCACCTCGTTTAAAATCTAGTTTTAATGTCTCATCAAATTGCGTCTTAAACCACGAAACAATACTATATGTATCATCATTATGACGACCATGAATTCCTTTACCAATAATCTCTACACCCACATCATCAATATGAGAAATCAAACGATTATAAGCCGTCATATCATAATCATCTTCTAACATATAAGACACAATAAATTTAGTTTGAGACCAATCCGTTTGATCAAATAAATCCCAGAAATGATGATTTAGTGAATCTATAGATTTCTGACTCATATCCCCACAATTTTTTACTAAAACATCTAGCGAAGTAGGAAATCCTCCTGGACGACTAATTCTTTCATTAACTGCGATATCGCCTAAACTTGCCAAAGGCTTACCAATTATAATTGCGTGTGGCTGTAACTTACAACCATTATATAAAGCTCCAAAAGTCCCCATGGATAATCCAGATAATATCAATTGTGACCTATCAAAACCTAATTGATTTAAACAATCTTGAATACCAGTAGTAATGAATTTCTCATATTCATCATCCCCTAAATAGAATGCTCCACCTTCCAGTCTTGATTCTGCGACTAATAAGAATGGTGCTCCCATTTTACGCATCATATTAAATCCTTCAAAGCCTTCCTGTGTCTTATATCCACTAAAATATACATTTAATGGTGGTTTCATATCGCCTGGATCAAAATATAGAAAAACTTCTTCTCGCTTAGAAGAAACCATACGTACACCACCTGGCAAGAATTCACCATAAGATTTGCGTGAATGACGATCATGTAAACCAACTATTTTCAATTTACCTTTTCCTTTTGCGAGTAAAGAAACAAAGACAGGACCATCCATATTATTATTGGTAACATAGACAGTTGAACTTAAATCTTCTTCAGTAAAAATCCAACGATTCTGTAAACTAGATAAGGATCCAGACTGAAATTGTTCAATTTTCAATTGAATCGATACCGAATCATCCTTTTCATACTCCAACCAAAAATTAATTGTCTGACCTTGAAAAACAGGAATATTCCCTCTCCAATAAGCTACCTGATAGAAATCATCCCCATAATCACCTTCTAATTCAACTCCATTAAACCCATTCCAAAACACACTACCCTTAAAGTTTTGTGAGATTGATAATGAATGAGGATCATATTTTTCGCCATATGTATAGGAATAAAATAAATGAATGTCTTCATTGATAAATTCCTGCAGAGTTTCTAAATCTAAAACTCTAGCTCGTCTTGATGTACAAATCCATGTCGTCCATTGATCTACGTCTACATCATCAAAAAGAAACAATGTATATGCACGAATCTTTTTTGATAAAATACGCGCTTCTTTTTCATTTACACAACGATTTAAAACACATACGTCATAACTACGCTTGGTTGCCTCATCTAAATCATTTATACAATTCCACTCAACATAATCAGGAATATGAAGCTGTAAGCTTAAATCTTCATTTCCCACTTGTAAAACACTAATCTTGTTCAACTTGCTTCATAACTCCCTTCCATTTACGTATTAAACTAGCCGTATTATATTCTTTACTTAATTCATAAGAATAAATCACACACTTATTCCAATTGGTAATATTATCCAAATAATACTTTAAGCCATTCAATACTTCAGATACTTCTTTGACAATAAAACCATTCTTTCCATCATGCACATATTGTGTATTAAAAGAAACAATTTGTGGAATGGCACTACTAATACATGAAATCTGTAAATACAAATCTGGACGTGATGTTACATCCACCATAATACGCTGTTCACGAATACATTTAGAAATACTCAATTCATCCACACATTGATCCACAAAAAACTTAATAGGAACCTTTTCATCTTCATCCAAATCAAATTCCGCTTTATCGTTCGTCTCTTTTAGAGCCAATCTTTCATCTAAACCATTCACTTTTAATACTTCTCGAACAAAACTTAAAACCGAATCCACACGATCCCAGTTCGCATTACGCGTAAAGAAATGAACTCGAGCTGTTTCATTCATTTCAAAATAGTTAGCGAATAAAACAATCAATGCTTCTAATTTAGATTGTTCAATTGAATCAATTGGAACTAAAATGTTTTGAACCGTCAATTGTTGACTAATCCCAAAATCGGCACGCGTATCAAAAGGCGTAATATCTACAATTGGTAAATTTTTTCCAGCATACTTTTCTAAAGGACCAATCTTATGTTTCGAATCGACAATACAATAGTTTGTACTTCGAATCAAAGATTTCAATTCTGCATCTTCAAATAATTCCATACGATTTTGATAGAAAGATAGAATCGTTTTTCTTTGCGTAAATAAGCTTTCTAATAAATCATGATGAAGTGTATGCATAGCCAAACAGAATATATCCGACTTTTCTGTCATTTCATCTAAATACGTTGAAAATACTTCTTCAATTAAAGATTCCATTGAATCATAATTCAAAGATTGAAATGTAAATCTTTTATTTCCAATTAAGTAATATGGATTTTCAGAATTGATCTCTATATGATCATCTTCAAAGAAATGGAGTAATTTCCAGTTTCCCTTTTCATCTAAATATTGTTCATAAATTGGTTGATTCTTTTCATAAACAATCGTTGTAGATAAGAAACCACGATCATCATAAACATTTTTACGAACCATGATGTCAGATTGAAATAAAAAGACTTCAATCATATTTCCATCTTCACCAAAATGTATTTCTGCATACTTTTCATTACGAACATAGGCCACAATGCAAAATGGTGTATACACAAATTCAGTATACTCGGGCCACATTAAATCACGATATGAAAGAATATCAACCTTTGTACGTCTAATTTCTTGAATCGCATCAAAACAAGACCAATAAGGCGCATGAAATACGCTTTGTCTATGAAGAAAGTGTCTAAAGTTAGGGCAATAGCTTAGATTCAAAATCTTATAATCCATAATATTATTACGATTAAACATCTGAACCTGTTTTACACTATCATCAAACTCGGTTACTGTTCTTCTTCTATACCAATATTGTTCATTTTCTTTATATTCATTTTCATGATACCAGGAAGGTACAAAATACATCATAATGACTACCCCCTAAATAAATGGCTTATATGAATCAAAATCACGATAAGCACGAATTTCTAAATAAATACTACACAATAATCCCGAAAGCATCATAAATGTCGTTGGAAGCATAGCTACAGATGCATCTACAATACCTTTATACTGTAAATACATACATAAACTTAAACAACCACACATAATCAAGCCGCTTAAGCAACTAAAAAATAAAACCCATTTACGAATATATCGACGCGTTGCCTTACCTGCAGGTACATTTACAATACTATCCCCACTTTGTAACAAATCTTCCGATAAATCTTTTGGATTCACAAACAATAAACTTAATAACACAGTAAACACAAATAACATCACAATATAAACACGCATACCAAATACGGTCGACATATTTAAATTCTTATATAAGAAATTAATAATTTCTGATTTATGATAATGATGAATCAGCGCCACAATCAATTGTGGAATCATAAAGATAGCTGAACCAAACATTAAAGCCATAAAACCGACTGGATTATATTTGATTGCCAAATAATTCTTTTTGGCATGCACATTATGCACAGACACTCTTTGTAGAGGAATCTTCTTTTCATGAAGTTCCATAAAGATCATAATGATGACCATCACAAAAGAAATCAAAAGAGGAACCATAAGCGAATCCATAGATGATTTCATTAATATCGCAATCAAAGATTCTGTCATATTCACAATAATAATTGGTGCAAAACCACCAACTCCATACTTCTTATTATTGATCAATAGATATTGAGCAATACTAGCACCCGCCATTAATTCAAAAATAACAACCAAAATGCTCATTAAATCTTTTTCAACATATTTCAATGACAACGCATAAAAAATAGATTGCGCAAGAGCAACCACAAAACATACACCCGTAATCCAATAATTCATAGCCTTAGGTGAAGTACGAGCTCTAGCTTCTTTTGATCGCATTGCGAATAAAATACTAATCACTAAACTCGCCGTAATATATGGTGAAATACCCAAACTCATCACATAACATTTTTGACCTGCACCACTCACAGCCATTGTCAAAATAGCACCTAAATCAAGCCCTGCATTATTATATTCACTCATATCTATTCCATTTAAAGGAATACGGTGACATAAAAAATAAATTAAAATCACAACAATAGAAAATAGACATCGATTTCTAACCAAATGTGTCTTTTCCTTCATAAACATCACTCCCAAATAAAAAAACAGTAACTAAAAATTAGCTACTGTTATTTTATCATTATTTTATTTATTTATCTTCTTTTTCTTTAGAAGCATCGTTTCTTTCTTTTGAGGCATCGTTTCTTGCCTTTTTAGAAGCATGTGCATTTACTAATGAAACCAATGCACCAACAATAGGTACCCAAGACCACCATACTCTGTGAGTTACATCCAATGTTGATTTAGGCATTTTTTCCTTTTCAATTGTTTCAGTTTCTTTCTCAAGATTTGCCTTTGGAGTTTCATCCTCTACAACTTCTTCAGTTTCACGCGGAGCCACCTGTAATGGAGCACGTGTATCCACAACAACTCGACGATATGTAGTATCTCCACCAGTAGTCGTAGTAGTTACACTAGTTGCGAAACTGTCTGATACAGAAGCAGATTCAGAGCTACTTAAAGAGTTAGATTCACTTGAACTTAAGCTATCAGACAATGATTCAGATACACTTTCACTTGAGCTTACTGATTCAGAAACACTTGTTGATAAGCTATCACTCTCTGAAGTAGATACAGAATCACTTAATGATGTACTTACTGATTCTGACTTACTTGTTGATTCACTAGCTGATACTGAAGCACTTGTTGATTGACTAGCACTAACAGATCCTGAAGTTGACTCAGATGCGCTTGTTGAAGCACTCTGGCTTGCTGATACCGAAGCGCTTGTACTTTGACTAGCACTTACTGAAGCTGATTCTGATGCAGAAGCACTTTGACTTGCTGATGTACTTGCTGACTCAGATGCAGATGCTGATTCACTAGCTGAAGTTGAAGCAGAAGCACTTGCACTAGCTGATGCGCTTTCTGATTGGCTTACGCTTGTTGAAGCACTCTGGCTTGCACTGATTGATGCTGAAGTACTTGCTACAACACTTAAACTTGATGATGTAGAAAGGCTCAATGATGTTGATTTTGACATTGAAAATGAATTAGATTCACTTACAACTTTTGAATTTGTTTCTGAATATGAAGGTTTACTAGCATTCATATCATCAATTGCACGTTTCTGGTATGATTCATCTAATATAACACTAGTAAATTCAGTACGTCTATGTAATTTATTATATTTAGTTTTCGACACGTCCCATCTCAATGCAAAGAATATATTGTTTTCAATTTCTGCACCGTCCAAATAATATTTTTCTCCATCAATTTTTATTTGAACATAAGGTGTACCATAATTAGGATCAAAAAAACTAAGATCGGTGTTTCTCACCTTCTCTCCACCATTTTGTACTTCAACATAATTACCATTTACTTTTACTGGAACCCAATATTCTTTACCATCTATTTCTTGTCTAACTACATAAACATCTTTGCCCTGTACATTCATAAAAACTTTATTTCCGGATTGATCATTATAATCGGTAAATGAATATGTAGGCTCGATAGTACCATCAGGCTGAATAAAATAGCCATCCCAGTTGATTGAAGTTACAATTTTTGTTGTTTTATCTATTTTCACATTATTTTTAGTAAGTTCAATCGTCTTTGTTTCGCCCTTACTAGTAATATACGTATATACGAATTTATCACCTTTCTGAACCAAAACACCTTCTTTGATTAAATCATCATTACTCTTAATAACATAAGCTTTATCACTTAATACTTCACCCGCAAGGCTTTTTCCATACGTTGAAGTTAAAGAATTAGAAAGAGATTCAGATTCCTTGAAATAATTACTCATACTTGTTTCAGGATCATCACTTTCACTATTTGCAGTAAGCACTGCAGAACCATTACCAGTTGGTGTTGCATAATTTGCAGCCGATACATTTTTATCTTTGAATAAACCATTAATTAAATTTCCAAATCTATTTGATGAAACCTCATCATTGTTTACTGCTTCAGAATTTACTAATGATTCACTATCACTAACAGATACAGAAGTTGATTCACTTTCTGAAGTACTTGCTAATTGAGATTCACTAAGACTTACAGAATCAGAAATTGAATTGCTTTCAACAATTGAATTCTTTTCTGATTCAACTGTAGAATCATATGCACTTGCTGATACAGAAGCATTTGTACTATTTTCAATACTTGTGTAATCTACAGTAGTCGAATCACTTTGAGATAATGATTCAGACATATATGAAGATGTAGAAGCTTGAGATTCACTAAGGTCACTAACTTGTGACTCATTATCTAATTCAGCAGCATAAACCGCATTGTTACCCGCAAAAATAGTTCCGCCACCTACAACAGCACCAGCAGCAGCAACTCCTTTAAGTAGATTATTGGATTTTTTTCTTCTTATATTCTTTTTCTTTTTCGACATATACACTCATTCCTTCCCTTAAACTTTTTAATCTATACGAAGCCCATCAATTAAAAATAAAAAAATCAAGCAGAGTACATGAAAAGAATGCACTCTTCCCTTACTAGGTTTAATAGTAAACGGAAAGCTTGATTTATTCAAGTAAAATAATTGATTTCTAACCATTTTTTAACATTAAATACACAAATGTTAATATGCAAAATTGTCTTTGTAAACATGCTCTTAAATTATATAACCACTTTTATAACTATAGTTATAATCTTAGTAACTAATCACTCTAATTTCATGATCGCATCAACGAATAATTTCTTAGTGAAATAGCCATTGTTGATTAAATATTGTACTTGTTTTAAATTAGAAACCATTCGATTATACTCTTCTTCAGAACAACTCTGAACAACTTGACTAGCTTCTTCTAAACTCGATACCACAAATCCTATACCTTTTTCTTTAATGAAATCTGCATTGGATAAATAATCTGGAATTATAACCGGTATACCTGCAGACAGATAAGAAGCTAGCTTATACGAACAATTCATCTTATAATAATCCCTTTCATCCTCAGGATTTTCTGAATTTCCCCAAACAAGGCCAAAACCACCTTTAGATAGTTGTAATAATAATTCATATTTATTTAACCAACCACCAAAATTAACATTTGTAGAATTCGTAATATCTTCTTTTCCAAACACATATAAAGGTGTTTCTTGATGCCAATTCTTCACAAAAGGAAATCTAGATGCTTCTCCAGTAAAATATAATTTTCTTTCGAATTTAGGATCATATAAACGAATATCATTTTTAAAATCCCACATCTTTTGAATCACATATTTCTCATTCTTAACACCATGTTCAACTAAACACCTATACATTTTTTCTGAAGGAACAACTAAAACATCGCACTTATTACATATACTCACAAACTTATCCATCAAATAATAATTGGATTCAAACTGAAGTGGCACAATATCATGAATAAACAAAATAATTTTAGCTCGATATAATTTCATTCGATCAATTAATGAATCATCCCATTCCATCGCATTCCACGTGGGAAACTGAAAAATGACAATATCCCCTTCTGTGATTCCAGAAATCAATCCATCAAAACGAGCACTCATTTCATTCCAAGGTTCCTTTGAACTATCATATAAATATATTGGAAGTTCTACTGCATCTAATGGACTTAATATTTTTACCACTTCATTTTGAGCCATTTTCGCAACACTCCAATATACCTGATTCGTAATATTTGTTACATGTACTTTCAACTTCATCCCATCCTTACATTAAACATGTCTATAAATACATAAAAAATGGACATGTCCTCAACACATCCATTCTATCACACTATTCAATTAAGGTGACTCCCACTTTCCAAATCTGATTCAAGAAATTCAAATTCAATGTAGCCAAACGATTATGCTTGTCATACTTAATAATATAATCATCCATATTTACAAGTGGACCTCTTGTCACATGAATCTTATTGTTGAGTAAAACGCCATAAGACATACGAAGAATCTTCTCGTCATCCATCAACATGGTCAAAATACGAATTTCTTCATCAGTTAATGCAGAAATATCCTCTTTATATTTTAATTCATGAATAAAAACACTCTCCAAAGGAAACTTTCTAAAAATACGATCCACTTCTACTTGTGACAATTTACTCACCACAAATACATAGCCACCGAATAAAGTTCGCAATTGAATCTGTTTAGAAACCCTATGATAAAACTCCATCTTAGGACTAAACGCAAAAATACCCTCGTTTTCATTCAAGTATTTACATACTTCCTCTTCCTTAGAACGTATGGTCAATAATACATACCAATGTTCATCCAAATTCATATATAAAACCCTTTCATCTCATATACTAAAAGTATAAAGTGGTTAGTTAGCTATGTCAAATCGATTAAAACGGTAAATCAATCTCTGGTTCTTCCTCTTCTTCAAAAGTCGGTAAATTCTTTAAATCAAAATCATCCAATCGATTAAAGTCAAAAAATGGTTCTTCCATGAATGGATCCCAATTCATACAATAGCTATATACATAATTTACTTGTGCGTCCGTCAAACCACTTAGTAATTCATCAAGTTCTTCTTCCTCACGCAATTCATACAACCATTGTAAATCATACGCACTATGACCAGATTCTACCCACAGTTCAACTCGCTCTTTCTCTTTCTTTGTGAGCTTATGCTTTTTTTTGAATCTCTTTAATTCATCCATACGGACTCTATACTTACTCTTCTTTTTCATACACCCAAAAAATAAGGGTATACATACGCATACCCTAATATCTACTATAAACTTTTCAACTCTTCTGTGATTGCATTGATTGCTTCATCAACCTTAGAAGCATCCTTACCACCGGCTTGAGCCATATCTGGCTTTCCACCACCAT
>ENA-OUQG01001538-OUQG01001538.1-human-gut-metagenome-genome-assembly--contig:-NODE-1538-length-12258-cov-11.047447_pt1 | contig 12258 bp, 13 predicted proteins | sample MGYA00237943_ERZ548823 | MGnify/ENA primary metagenome ERZ548823 (study PRJEB26490, sample SAMN05194731) | human gut metagenome | biome: terrestrial biome; feature: human-associated habitat... | reverse complement strand
TTAAAAGACTTTGGAGGTAGATTAATCCATGAAAACCACCCTACATATCTAGTAGCAATTTCAATTATAAATGTCCAATGTGAAAAAGACATTAAATCCCAAAAGTTTTTTTTAAAAAGTAATCTAATATTGTTTGTCACAACTTAAATTGGTATAATAAGGAGGAAGAAAAGCTACGTTTTTTCCTTTATCCTTGGGATCGAAAGCATGAGGATATGAAAGTTATCTGTTTAGATAACGCAGAGCGCTAAATCCGTTGTGAGAGGTGGTTAGCGCTTTTTATTATGCCTGTTTGATATTAACCACTACATACTCACATATACCCTCTGTTCTTATTGGAACCCCCCAACCAACAAGGCCTGAACTTATGATCTTTGTGTAGCTTTTGAATGTTTCTTTTCCGTAGTTACCCGCAAAATCGGGTTGTAGGTGGTAAGAATAAGAGAGTGGAAGCATTTGTCCGTTATGAGTATGACCGCTAAGTTGGAGGTAGACATTGTGTTTAATGTTTTCTTTTGTTCCTTGGGGTTGGTGGTCCAGGACGATGTTGTAGGTTTTGCTTGTAAGGTTGTAGTCTTTTGCTTTCTTTCGATTTTTGTTTGTGTTTTTTGTGATTTCTTGATTGAGTTCATTTCTTGTGAATTTTATCTTGTTTTCGTGATTGCCATATACAAAATAAACAGGGGCTACTTTAGTAAGTCTTCCTAGTTGATCAAATAGAATTTCCATATCATCTTTGGATGTAGATTCATCCACGAAGTCTCCGCCAAGTAGATGGAAATTTGGCTTTCTTTTCTTGAATAGGAATAATAATATAAGTAAACAGAATAATGTATGTACAGCCCACATAGCTTGATACGTATGCATATTTGAACAATTGATTAGTAATGCGATACAAATGGCGTATCGTATTTTTTTATTGAATTTATTCTTTAAAAGATTGTTTAAGAGTAAACATAAAAATACTTCTAGAATGAGAATTCCAATTTGAAGATAGATCATACTATCACTTTCTTTTTGCTTTATCTTACAGCATTGTTAGAAAGATTTCTTAGTTTATGAAGTATAATAAAATGGGTGAGAATATGTATAAAATATTGATTGTAGAAGATGATGAACTCATCTCAAAAAAGTTAGAATCGTTTCTTGAATCTTGGGATTATTCAGTTTGTCGAGTTACTGATTTTTATAATGTGATGGATGCATTTCATTCCTTTAATCCAGACTTGGTATTAATGGATATAACACTGCCTTATTTGAATGGATATTTGTGGACGGAAAAGATTCGTGAAGAATCCAAAGTTCCAATTATCTTTATTTCAAGTGCTACAGACAATATGAGTATTGTGATGGCTATCTCTAAGGGTGCGGATGATTTTGTATGTAAACCATTTGATTTAAATGTTCTAGCTGCAAAAATCACCGCAATATTAAGACGTAGCTATGACTTTGTATCCAATCATAATATCCTTGAATATCAAGGTGTACGCTTTAATTTAGATGATAATACGGTATGTTTTCAATCTTCTCAAATGGAATTGAGTAAGAATGAGGCGAAGATCCTACGTTTACTTATGGAAAAAAAGGGGGCGATTGTATCTCGAGATCGTTTAATGGAATATTTGTGGAAGACGGATTTTTATGTGGATGAAAATGCATTAAGTGTGAATGTGAATCGTTTGCGTAAAAAGTTAGAGAGTATTGGCATTGTGGATTTTATTCAAACAAAAAAAGGGTTGGGATATAAGATATGAAATTATTTGGCCATTATTTAAAAGATCGATTGTTTTTTATAATGATTTATGTTGTAAGTGTTTTGATCTGTTTATGTGTATTTAAACTCTATAATCTAGAACTTGAAGCTTTTACATATGCCTTTATGATTTTATGTGTATTGTTGGTGGTTTGTTTCTTTTGGGATTACCACAAATATTATAAGAAACACCAAACACTAGTAACGCTTCAATCCAATAGTAATGTTTCTTTGTCTTGTAATCTTCAAGATTCTTCATTGATGGGAGAAGACTATCATAAAATCTTAGTGGCTATGAAAGAGTATCATGATGAGTATGTTATTTCTTCAGAAAACAAAATGCATGATCTAGAAGATTATTTTACGATGTGGGTACATCAGGCTAAGCTTCCCATTGCTGCTATGAAATTACTACTTGAAGATGAGGAATTGAGTCGTAGTGAAATTAAGCTGCAACTCTTACGCATGGACCAATATACAGATATGGTTTTAGCCTATTTACGCTTACATAGTACGCACACAGATTTCTTATTTAAAGAATTAGAATTGGATGATTTGATTCGACAATCGATTCGCCGTTTCTCAACAGAATTTATTCGAAAACACATTCAGTTGACCTTTAAAGAAACCGGGGATGTTATTTTGAGTGATGAAAAGTGGCTTGTGTTTGTGTTGGAACAAATCCTTTCAAATAGTCTTAAATATACCAATGAAAATGGTTTGATATCTATATATATGAATTCTAAACATGTCTTAGTTATTGAAGATACGGGTATTGGCATTAGTGCAAGTGATCTAAATCGTGTATTTGAAAAGGGATATACAGGCATAAATGGGCGTAGTGATAAAACGGCAAGTGGTCTAGGTCTATATTTATGTAAAAATATTTTAGATATGTTAAATCATAAAATAACAATTGAATCAAGCGTTGGTAAAGGGACTCGAGTGATATTAGATCTTACGCATTTTGAAGGAAGAATTGAGTAATCTTACAATCTTGTAAGATGAGTGTTAGCTGAATCGATGGCTGCATTTTTGAATTCTATGTAGAATTTTGGTGTACATGGAGGTAATGAATATGGCATTATTAGAAGTAAAAAATTTAAAAAAAGTATATACAACAAGATTTACACAGAATCAAGTACAGGCATTGACCAACGTTAATTTTAGTGTGAATAAAGGCGAATATGTCGCTATCATGGGAGAGTCTGGATCAGGTAAGACAACACTATTAAATATCTTGGCCGCTTTAGATAAACCAACAAGTGGACAAGTCTTATTACATGGTAAAGATATTACGCATATTTCAGAAAAGGAAATTGCGAACTTTCGAAGAGAACACTTGGGCTTTGTATTCCAAGATTTTAACTTATTAGATAATTTTAATAATCGCGATAATATTTTCTTGCCTTTGGTTTTAAGCAAGAAAAAATATCCAGAAATGAAAAAAAGATTGGAACCTATCGCAAAACGATTAGGAATTGAGGGTATTTTAGATAAGTTTCCATATGAAATCAGTGGTGGACAAAAGCAGCGTGTAGCTGTAGCTCGTGCCATCATCACAAATCCAGATCTAATTCTGGCCGATGAGCCAACGGGGGCTTTGGATTCAAAGAGTACAGAGGAACTTTTACATTTGTTTGGAACTATCAATGCGAATCAACAAACAATCGTAATGGTAACCCATTCGACAAAGGCAGCAAGTCATGCTTCTCGCGTTCTGTTTATTAAGGATGGTAAAATCTTCCATGAAATTTATAAGGGAAATAAAAATTTAGATCAGATGTACCAATGTATTAGTGATACGTTGACATTACTAGCTACAGGTGGTGTGCATCATGAGTAGAGCTTTCTATTTAAATTTAGCTGTAGATAATTTGAAGAAGAATGCGCGTACCATCATTCCTTATATATTAACGAGTGTCTTAACGACAATGATGTTGTATATGGTTGTTTCTTTGGCAAATAATCCACATTTAAATGAAATTGTAGGAGGAACATCTATAAAGCAGTTATTAGGTTTTGGCATTGTGATTATTGAAATCTTTGCGTTTATCTTCTTGTTCTATACGCATAGTTTCTTGATTAAAAGAAGACAAAAAGAATTCGCGTTATTTTCTATATTAGGAATGGAAAAGAAACACTTAGCTCGCGTCTTGTTTTATGAAACTGCGATTACTTTATTTGTATCATTAGCTTTAGGTATTGGTTTAGGTATCTTGTTTGATAAAGCGATGTTCTTAATAATCGCAAAAATGATTGGTGCAGATATAGTACTCGGCTTCTACTTTTCTTTTATAGGTATGAGACAATGTGTTCTTGTGATTGGATTGATTTATGTATTGATCTATTTCTATTCTATGATTCGTATTCATATTTCAAGTCCGATTGAATTACTTCATTCTGATCATATGGGTGAAAAAGAGCCTAAGGCAAAATGGTTTCTTTCTATTATTGGTATTCTTTGTCTAGGTATTGGATATTATTTGTCAGTTACCACAAAAAATCCATTAACGGCACTCTATTTCTTCTTTGTGGCTGTTGTACTTGTCATTGTTGGAACGTATTTATTGTTTACATCCATATCAGTGACTTTCTTAAAATTAATGAAGAAAAACAAGAATTATTATTATAAGACGAATCACTTTATTAGTATTTCTGGCATGATGTATCGTATGAAACAAAATGCGGTAGGACTAGCCAATATTTGTATTCTTTCAACGATGGTCTTAGTCATGTTGTCTACAACACTAAGTATGTGGTCAAGTATTGATAGTATTGTGGATTCACAATATCCTAGAAGTGTAATGGGAAATGGATATGGGGATGCTTCTAATATTGATTTTGATGAAATGAATGAAGAATTGATTCGTATGGGCATTGTTCCAAAGAATCTTCTTGCGTATAAGAGATTGGATTATGCTGGATATTTAAAGAATGGAACTTTGATTACGGATTATCGGAATGAGGGTATGAATGCCGTAAATGAAATTCAAGAATTTTATTGCCTTCCATTAAAAGATATTCAGGACTATGAAAATATTAAGGGGTCTTTAAAGCCGAATGAAATCTATGTGTATTCCAATGTAGAGACAATCAAGGAAAAGACTTTATCTTTATTTGGAAAAGAATATGTTGTGAAGAAACAATTGGATCATTTGAAGATGGATGAAAATAATCCAAATGTGACAGAGCATTATTATATTATTGTGGATTCAGAAAAGACTTTAGAGAGGATGCAACAAGATCAGATACATGTGTATGGCGATAATGCGAGTACAATATTTGCGAGTTATTCATTTGATTGTGATGCGAATGATCGTAAAGTTATTGAAAAGTTAAATCAAAATGGAAATATAAATAATTTTATTTGGATGAATAAATCGGATCAGAAACAACGCTTGATTGAATTATATGCAGGCATCTTATTTATTGGAATCTTCTTAAGCTTCTTATTTATTATGGCAACCATTCTGATTATGTACTACAAACAAATTACTGAAGGTTATGAAGATAAGGATCGTTTTGAGATTATGCAAAAAGTAGGTCTTGAACAACAAGATGTAAAGAAGGCTATTCACTCGCAAGTATTGACCGTATTCTTTATGCCATTACTTGTGGCAGGACTTCATGTTTGTTTTGCGTATCCAATGATTGAAAAGCTACTTCATTTGTTGTTTGTGAGCGATTCATGGCTTTATATTCGTACGACAATATTCTGTTTTGTGGCTTTTGCCCTAGTCTACATTGTGATTTATGTATTAACTTCAAAAGTGTATTATGGAATTGTAAAACGAAATGCTTAATTGGATATTGGGATTTATCTTGATTGGATTATGTATCTATATATATTATGTGAATCATCATGGAATTTAGTACTCGAATAGAGTACTATTTTTCTTAGGTGATATATATGTTTATAAATGGATTTGACATCTTGTGGGATGAAATTGATGATTATGTGGCCGATATTAAAAGTATTCGAAGTATCGATCAATTCACCTTTACTAAGCCCGTAACTTTCTTTTGTGGCGAAAATGGTAGTGGTAAATCCACCCTATTAGAGGCTCTTGCGATTAAAAATGGATTGAATCCAGAAGGTGGAACAAGAAACTATAATTTTTCTACGTATGATTCGTATTCGAATTTGCATAAGCATATGCGTCTGTGGCGTTCTAGAAAACCGGATTGGATGTATTTCTTAAGAGCAGAAAGCTTTTATAATGTGGCGACAAAAGAAATGGAATATGCAGATGCGTTACATCCTTCAAAAGAATATCATATGAAGTCGCATGGTCAGAGTTTCTTTTCATTGATGATGGATCAAATTAAGAGGAATGGATTGTACTTTCTAGATGAACCGGAAGCGGCTTTATCTTGTCAGAATCAATTGGCCTTACTCTATTTGATTGAGGAATGTGTGAAACAAAATTGTCAATTTATCATTGCGACACATTCACCTATATTATTGGGTTTTCCCAATGCACAAATCTTATCATTTGATGAAGATAAGGTAGAAGAAGTGGATTATAAATCTACGTCTAGCTATCAAACAATGAAATTATTTTTGGATCGGTATGATTATTTTGTGAAAGATATTCAAGAGAATAATGATGGAGGGATATTGTGATTAAATTAATTGCGATTGGAAAGAATAAAGATAAGGCGTTACAGTCTTTAGAGAAAGAATATATAAAGCGTTTGTCGGCTTTTTGTAAGTTTAGCGAAATCGAAGTCAAGGATGAAGCAAATGAGCATGTTTCTAGAGAAGCTGAAGTCTTATTGGTGAAAGAAAAAGAGGGAAATCGTGTTCTAGAAAAATTATCGGATCAAGATTTTGTGGTATTGCTTGATCTTCATGGCAAGATGATTGATTCTGAGACGTTTGCGAAGAATTTGGATATGTGGCAAATGAAGCATTCAAATATTGTTTTTGTGATTGCGGGAAGTCTAGGACCAAGTGAAAAATTAGTTTCTAGAGCGAATTATCGTTGGAAATTATCGGATCTAACTTTTACTCATTTAATGACCCGTGTCTTGATGTTGGAACAGATTTATCGTGGTTTTATGATCAATAATGGTCGTAATTACCACAAGTAAGTGATGTAAGCGCTTTTTGTGAAATTTTTTACTTGTGAAAAACTAGTCAATCAATTTATGTAGTGATATAATGGATGTGCAAAAAAATGACAGTAGGAGGAATATACATGACAAAGAGAACTGTTAAAGACCTTGATGTAGCTGGAAAAAAGGTCATCGTACGTTGTGATTTTAACGTGCCAAGAAAAGATGGTGTTATCACAGATGATAACCGTATCGTAATGGCTTTACCTACAATTAAATATTTAGTAGAAAACAAAGCTAAAGTTATTTTGATGTCTCACTTAGGAAAAGTTAAGACTGAAGAAGACAAAGCTAAAAACAACTTGGAATGCGTAGCCGTACGTTTACAAGAATTGTTACCAGATGTAAAAGTAACTTTCTGCCCAGTAACTCGTGGTGAAGAATTAGAAAACGCTGTAAATGCATTAGCTGATGGAGAAATCGTATTAATGCAAAATACTCGTTACGAAAAAGGCGAAAGTAAAAACGATCCTGAATTAGGTGCATATTGGGCTAGCTTAGGTGAAGTATTCGTTGAAGATGCATTCGGATCTGTTCACCGTGCTCACGCTTCTACTGTAGGTATCCCTACAAACATTAAAGAAAATGGATTAGGATTCTTAGTTGAAAAAGAAGTTACAATGTTAGGAAAAGCTGTTGATGAACCAGCTCACCCATTTGTAGCTATCATTGGTGGATCTAAAGTATCTAGTAAGATCGATGTTGTTGACAACTTATTGAAAAAAGCTGACAAAGTTATCATCGGTGGTGGAATGGCTTATACATTCTCTAAAGCTGTTGGTGGTTCAATCGGTACTTCATTAGTTGAAGATGACAAATTGGATTTAGCAAAAGAATATTTAGAAAAAGCTGGAGACAAATTAGTTCTTCCTGTAGATAACGTAATCGCTGATGCATTCAGTGAAGAAGCTAACACTAGTGTTGCTGATGCTGGACAAATTCCTGATGGATGGATGGGATTAGATATTGGTCCTAAATCTGTTGAATTGTTCAGAAAAACTTTAGCTGGTGCTAAAACTGTAGTATGGAATGGACCTATGGGTGTATTCGAAATGCCTAAATTCGCTAAAGGTACTGAAGAAGTATGTAAAGCTATCTCTGAATTACCAGAAGCTATTACAGTAATCGGTGGTGGAGACTCTGCTGCTGCTGCAAAACAATTAGGATATGCAGACAAATTCTCTCACGTTTCAACTGGTGGTGGAGCTAGTTTGGAATATATGGAAGGTAAAACATTACCTGGTATCGCTATTATCAGCGAAAAGTAATAAGGAGATGTACTTAAAATGAGAAAACCTATTATCGTTGGAAACTGGAAAATGAACAAAAACAACGCTGAAACAAAAGCTTTCTTCGAAGCTGTTGATGGTGTTGCTACTAGCGAAAATGCTACTTATGGAATTGGATGTCCATTTACTGATTTAAGAACTGCATTGGATCACGCTAAAAACTTAGTTGTAGCTGCTGAAAACTGCCACTTTGAAGATAGTGGAGCTTTCACTGGTGAAGTTAGTGTTCCTATGTTAGAAGAAATGGGAGTTAAATACTGCATTATCGGTCACTCAGAACGTCGTGAAATGTTCGGTGATACTGATGAAACAGTAAACAAAAAAGCAAAACGTTTGATTAAAGCTGGAATCACTCCAATCTTATGTGTTGGTGAAACAGAAGCTGATTACGATGCTGGAAATTCAGAAAAAGTAATTCGTGAAGAATTAGCTGGTTCTTTAGCTGACTTATGTCCAAAATGTGTTGGTGAAATGGTAATTGCTTACGAACCAATCTGGGCTATCGGAACTGGAAAATCTGCTTCAGTTGAAATTGCTGAAAACTGCTGTAAGATCGTACGTGACCAAGTTAAGGTTATGTATGGTGAAGAAGCTGCTGAAAAAGTACGTATCCAATATGGTGGAAGTGTTAAACCTAATAACATCGTTGAATATATGGCTCAACCAGATATCGATGGTGCATTAATTGGTGGTGCTAGTTTGAAGGAAGATAGCTTCACAGAAATCATTGAAAAAACAAAATAATTGATGATTATCTAGGCCTCTTTGAGGCCTTTTATTTTTAGTTGTTTCTAACCGAAAATAAAATTTAGGGTTGTTTGTGAGGTGGTTTCGTGGTAAACTAATCGTGAACTATTTTAAATAGGGGGTAGAATAAAATGAACTTTGTAGAAAATAATGGTAAAAAAGTCGCAGCAATTCTTTGTGTAGCATCTGCTTTCCCTGTTGTCGCAACAGTGGTTGCAGCCAAGGAAGAACCAGGATGGCATGGCGATCGTTACGTAAATGAAGATAAAACTGTAGCTAAAGGATGGCAAGAAATCGAAGGAAAATCTTACTACTTCTCAGAAGATGGTACAGTAAATTCTTCTAAAACTGAAAATGCTACTACAGCTAGTGTTTCTAGTAACATTACAGGGGAAGTTAAAGAAACAGTGGCTACAGCAAGTCAAGAAGCTGTGAAACAAGAAACAGAAGAAAAAGCAGCTGTTGAAGAAGCGCCTGTTGAAACTCCAGAAGTTACACCTGAAGAAACAACAGACACAACTGATACTACTGAAACTCCAGAAGCTCCAGCGGCTCCAGTAGAAACACCAAGTGTAGACACAAACACAACAGTTACTCCAGATACTTCAACTGATCAAGTAACTCCAGAAACTCCTGCAGCTCCTGTAACTCCAGCAGCTCCAGTAGAAACACCAAGTGTAGACACAAACACAACAGTTACTCCAGACACTTCAACTGATCAAGTAACTCCAGAAGCTCCCGCAGCTCCTGTTACACCAGAAGCTCCAGCAGTTCCTGAAACTCCAGCTACACCAGAAGCACCAGCTGATTCAACATTAGGTGATCGAATTTCAGCTGCAGCTCAAGAATTAGTAGGTGTTACAGATGGATTATGGTGTACACAAGTTGTTCAACAAGCATTAGCTAATGCAGGTGTAAGTGATGCATATCAATTATGGCCAGATCAATATGTTGGTGTATACGGATATTATACGGATTCTCCTCAAGCAGGTGACTTATTGTATTACAACAATGGTGGACGTGGAATTGATCACATTGCGATCTATATCGGTAATGGAATGGCAGTACATGGAAACTATAATGGTAAGACTGTAATTGCTAGTGCATATGTACCTGGAGCAGCTAACCCACAATTCATTCGTGTTGTTAGATAATTTGAATTTATAAGCTTGGCTTTGACCAAGCTTTTTTTTTAATGTTTTGTATTGTATAATATGAGGTGGTTTTGGAGGCTAAATCTTATGAATGAAGCATATAAAAATATAATCGATAGAAGAAGTGTTAGAAATTTTAATGATATAAAAGTAAGTCATGATGTAATTGAAAAAATCGTGTATGCTGGTCAGTGTGCACCAAGTGGAATGAATCGTCAAATTTTTGCCTTTGTGGTTGTAGAAAATGAAGAGTTGATTGAAAAATTGTCAAAAATGAATGCTGAAATAATGAATTCAACATCAGATCCTTTCTATGGTGCTAAAAGCATGATTATTGTTTTTGCCGATTCTAATGCACCAACCTATTTATATGATGGCGCTTTGGCTATGGGCAATCTAATGAATGCGGCGAATGCACTTGGTGTAGATTCATGTTGGATTCATCGTGCTAAAGAGGTATTTGAAACTGAATTTGGTAAAAAATTAAAGAGGGAGTGGCAAATTCCTGAATCATATGAAGGGATTGGACATTGTATATTAGGATATCGTGCGCAAGAGCTATCAGAACGTGCTCCAAGAACTTCTAAGGTGATTTATGCATAGTATACGTATTGGACAAGCTGTAGATATTCATCAGCTTGTAGAGAACAGAAAACTAATTCTGGGCGGTGTTGAAATAGAGCATTCAAAAGGTTTATTAGGACATTCAGATGCAGATGTTTTAACTCATGCGATTGGTGAAAGTATTTTAGGAGCACTTTCTTTAGGAGATCTAGGAAAACACTTTCCGGATACGGATCCAAAATTTAAAGGAGCCAATAGTTTAGCATTATTAGGTCATATTTATGACATGATGGATGATATGGGGTATCAAATTGGTAATGTGGATGCGACCATTTTAGCTGAAAGACCTAAAATGGCACCTCATATCATTCAAATGCGAACAAATATCGCACATGTTTTACATTGTGATATAGAAGATGTCTCTATTAAGGCAACTCGTGGAGAAAAACTAGGCTTTGTAGGGAATGAAGAGGGTATTGTTAGTTTAAGTGTTTGTATATTGGAGAGAAAAGCATGAGAGTTGTAATTCAAAGAGCAAAAAACGCAAAATGTACAGTAGAGGGTCAAATTACAGGTCAAATTGATCATGGATATTGTATTTTTGTTGGTTTTAATAATGAGGATACAGATGAAATTATTGATAAAATGATTCATAAAATTTTATTTTTACGTATTTTTGAAGACGAAAATGGCAAGATGAATAAATCAATACGGGATGTCGATGGAAGCATTCTATCTATTTCACAATTTACTTTATATGCGGATTGCAAAAAGGGAAATCGTCCAAGTTTTACAAATGCTGGTAAGCCAGATTTGGCTACGGCATTATATGATCAATTTAATCTAAAACTTCAAGAGCAAGGCATGCATGTTGAAACAGGTATCTTTGGAGCAGATATGAAGATTGAATTGTTGAACGATGGTCCTGTAACGATTGTGTTAGATTCAAAGGAGTTGTTTTAATGGAAATTATTTATGGAAATATAATTGCGGATAACATCAAGTCTTCAATGAAACAAAAAATTGATGATATTCGTGCCCAAGGAAAAAGACTACCATTATTAAGTGTGGTTCTTGTTGGTAATAATGCGGCAAGTAATTCTTATGTTCGGGGTAAAGAAAAGGCATGTGCTTCAATTGGTATGCTTCAACAAACGATTCGTTTAGATGAAAATGTATCGCAAAAAGAATTAAGTGATGTAATTGTAAATTTAAATCTAGATCCTAAAGTTGATGGTATTTTAGTACAAATGCCACTTCCTGAACATTTAGATGAAACAGCTGTATTAGAACTGATTGATCCCCAAAAAGATGTGGATGGCTTACACCCTATGAATGCAGGGTGTTTATTAACAAATCGACCTGGATTTATTCCTTGTACACCACAAGGTGTCATGGCAATGTTAGATTCAATTGGCTATAAAGATTTATCTGGAAAGCGTGCGGTTGTTTGTGGGAGAAGTAATTTAGTAGGTAAACCAGTTGCGTTACTCCTTCAAAATCGCAATGCGACAGTCACGGTTGTACACTCAAAAACACCGGATATCGAAACAATTGCTTCACAAGCAGATATTTTGATTGTTGCGATGGGTGTTAGTCAAATGGTCAATGAAAATTGGGTAAAAGA
>ENA-OUQG01001531-OUQG01001531.1-human-gut-metagenome-genome-assembly--contig:-NODE-1531-length-12315-cov-4.181974_pt1 | contig 12315 bp, 7 predicted proteins | sample MGYA00237943_ERZ548823 | MGnify/ENA primary metagenome ERZ548823 (study PRJEB26490, sample SAMN05194731) | human gut metagenome | biome: terrestrial biome; feature: human-associated habitat; material... | reverse complement strand
ATGACGGTTTGGCAGAGCATACTGCACTTCTTAGGGATAAGGTAAGCAAATAGCGGAAATACAAAGCCCCTGACCAAACGGTCAGGGGCTTAGCTTATATTGCGTTAAATTGCGAATGTCATATCAAAAGCATCCTGTCGTTATTCAGTGCCTTGCCGGATATTTCCTTGAAGCGCAGCAGCAGGTCGGCAACCTCTAACACCTCGCGCTCCGCGCCGGATACGTCCATTACCACGCGGCCCGCGTCCATCATTATGGTGCGGCTGCCCAGCTCCAGGGCGGACTGCATGTTGTGTGTCACCATAAGGCAGGTGAGGCTGTTTTCCTCTACTATGGAGGTGGTCAGCGACAGTATCTTTTCCGCCGCGCCGGGGTCCAGCGCCGCCGTGTGCTCATCCAGCAGCAGCAGCATTGGCGGGTTTATGGTGGCCATCATAAGCGTAAGCGCCTGCCGCTGCCCGCCTGAGAGCAGACCCACCGGCTGCTGCATCCTGTCCTCAAGGCCCATGTTGAGCATGGCTACCCTGTCGCGAAGCGCCGCCCTGTCGGCCCTGGAAAGGCGGCTGAGCCAGCCGCCCCTGCCGGAGGCTAAAGCGAGGTTTTCCTCTATGGTCATGCCGGGGGCGGTGCCGCGCATGGGATCCTGAAAGAGCCTGCCTATATGCTTTGCCCTGATGTGCTCAGGCATGAGGGTGATGTCACAGCCTGCCATGGTTATGGTGCCGCTATCGGCTATGAAGCTGCCGGCAATGGCGTTGAGCAGGGTGGATTTTCCGGCGTTCGTGTAGCCGACGAGCGCGACGACGGGCATGGCGTTTTTCTCGCGGCGGCGGCGCTGGGTACGGCGGATCTTGCGCACGTCCTCAAGCTCCTGCTGCAGCTTCTGGATCTTGCGGCGGATGTGGCGGCGGTCGGTCTCAAGCTGCGTTTCGCCCGGGCCGCGCGTGCCGATCGGCGACGAGCCGCCGGAGGCCGTCTGCCGCACGAGGTGCGTCCACATACCGGTCAGGCGCGGCAGAAGGTACTGGTACTGCGCCAGCTCCACCTGCAGCTGGCCCTCGCGCGTCTGGGCGCGCTGGGCGAAAATGTCGAGGATCAGGCCCGAGCGGTCGAGCACGCGCACGCCGAGTTCCTCCTCCAGCACGCGCATCTGCGACGGGGAGAGCTCATTGTCAAACACCGCGAGGTCGCAGTCGTTGGCGACGATGAGTTCGCGCAGCTCCGCCACCTTGCCCTCGCCGAGGAAGGTGCGCGGGTCGGGCGTGGGCTTGTTCTGCAGCAGCGTCACGACGGGCTGGCCGCCGGCTGTCTCCACGAGCGCGGCCAGCTCGGCAAGGGAAATGTCCGTCGAGCGCTCGCGTTCGTCCATGCTCGCCGCGGCGAGACCAGCCAGCGCGGCGCGTTCGATCTTTTGTTCGGTAGATTGCATAGGGGTCATCCTTTGAAATGAATATTTATCGGGTTTGCGGCCGGAAATGCCCGGCGCGGCGGGGCGCTTGTGTCACGGGTACGGTGTGTGTACGTCACGTGGCACCGTACCATACCGTACAGTACCGTACCGTACCACACCGTGTCTTACCCTGCAGCAGGAACACACGGCAAAGCATATCTTACCCTGTCTCTCTCAAAGAAAGCCAGGGGGAAAGAAAGCCGCTGTGGGAAACCGGCGAAAATGTGGAAAACTGTGTGGAAAGATTGCGGAAAACTAGAATTATGCAAAATCAGCAATTCTCGCTTGACAAGTAATGCAAAAGCATACTAGACTGGAAGTGGGGCAAACGACCGGCCTGCTCACGACGGGGGCAGCGGCTCGGTGCGCTTGTCAGCGTCCGGCACTGCCGGCGCAGCGAAGCGCTGCACGCCCCAGATGCCGACGAGGATGGCGGCCGAGGCCACGGCGCTGACCCAGCCGAACGGCTCGTGCAGGAGGAGCACTCCGGCGAGCACGGACACGACGGTCGAGAAGTTGATGAGCGCTGCGGTGCGCGCGACGGGCAGCACCTCCAGCGCCCGGTTGAGCGCGAGGTAGGACAGCACCGAAGCCACCACGCTCAAAAACACGATGGCGAGCGCGAACGGCGCGTGCGTCATCGGCAGCACGACGGCGCTCAGGTCGTGCCGGTGCTCGAGCACGGACAGCACCCCGAACGCGGCGGCGCCCATGCCGCAGGTGATGTACGTGCGCTCAAAGGCTGTGAAGCTGCCCGAGCACGCGCGGCAGGCCACTATGTAGCCCGCGCCGGCAAAGACCGTGCCGAGCAGGATGAGAAAGCCGAGAAAGCTGCCCGCGCCGATGCCGGTGGCGTAGACGGCCAGCACGATCACCCCCGCGACGGAGAGGACCGAGAACACGACCTGCCGCCACGTGGCCTTTTCGTGCAGGAAGACCGCCCCGTAGACGAGCGAGCACAGCGGGATGAGCGCGACCATGACGCCGGAAAACGACGTGCTCGTGAGCTTGAGGCCATACTGCTCGCAGGGGAAGTAGAGCACGGGCTCGAACAGGCCCGCCAGCAGCACGGGCCAGAGCTTCCGAGAGCGAAAGCGCACGGGGAAGCGTCTCGTCAGGCGCAGCAGGTTCAGCAGCAGGAATGCCAGCGCGAAGCGCCAGAACAGCAGCACGAACGGCGTGCCGTAGTCCTGCGCGATGCGCGAGGCGAGGAACGTGAAGCCCCAGATGAAATACGTGAACGCGGCGAGCCAGAACGCGCCCGCCGCCGAGAGGGTGCGGTGCAAGGGGATCAGCCTTCTTTCTCGGTGGTGAAGGTGAGGTCGACCCCGTCGGAGCGGCAGACGATCGTGCCGTTAAGGTCCGTGCGGTAGACGGTCACGTCCGCGTCGCGCAGGCGGCTGAGCGTGTCGTCGTGCGGGTGGCCGTACTCATTGTCCGCGCCGCAGCTGATGACGGCGTACTTCGGCTGCGCCTCGTACAGCAGGCGGTAGCCCGTGGAGGTGCGGCTGCCGTGGTGGCCGGCCTTGATGACGTCGCAGCGGACGTCCTCGCCCGCGTCAAGCACGTCCGTCTCGCTCTCGTACTCGGCGTCGCCGGTGAAGAGGAAGGCGTTGCTGCCGTAGTCCACGCGCAGGATGAGGCTCTGGTTGTTGACGTCGCTGTAGTGCTTTTGCGGGCCGAGGACGGTCACGGTCGCGCTGCCGAGGGAGAACGTGTCGCCCACGTTCGGCACGGTGATGGCGAGGTTTGCCGTTTCGGCCGCGCGCATGACGCGCTGGAACGCGCCGTTGCTGCTCGAGGTGACGGAGCTGTAGAGCGTGTGCACCGGGAAGGCCGCAATGACGGCCTTCATGCCGCCGCAGTGGTCGGCGTGCGCGTGCGTGCAGACGAGGTAGTCGATGGCCGTCACGCCGTGCTGCTTGAGGTAGGCCGTGATCTTGTTGGCCTGGTTGCCCTCGGCCGCGTCGATGAGCATGACCTGCCCGTCGCACTGCAGCAGCGTACAGTCGCCCTGGCCGACATCGAGATACGTCACGGTCAGCCCGTCGCCGGGCATGGCCGTCGCGGTGACGCCGGGCGCAGCCGTGGCGCTCGGGTCGGCGGCTGAGTGGTCGCGGCCGTAGCCGAACCACGTGGCGAGGACCGCGATGATGAGCGCGAGCACGATGGTGATCAGATGATTTTTGGCCTGCGAATTGCGGCCGCGAGTGGGTTGGGCCATGGGTCACATCTCCTGTTTGATGATAAAAGCGTGGGGGTGTCTGCAACCCCTCCGTCACGGCGCAAAGCGCCGCGCCACCTCCCCTTACACAGGGGAGGCCAGGACTGCGCGCACCTGCGGCGGCGTGCGTTGTGCTCTGGCTGTATACCAGCTACCCTCCACGCTCAATCAGTGCGTTTTCCCCGTTGCGCAGGGCGGGGAACGCAAAAATGTCTGCGTAAGCGAATACGCAGACATTTTCTCATATCCCAGGTGAAATTGCAACCCCGCGGCTGTCCGCTGCATGGGACAGTGCGGGGGCTTCCGGCCGGGTTTTTATCCGTTTTCGCGCCAGAGTTTTACCGCGCGGATGCGCGCGTGGGCGCGCGCGCGGGCCGCCTCGGCCGTGGAGACGTTCATCTCCATGCCGCGCACCTCCAGATCCGACTCGGCCCGGCGCAGCGCCGCCTCGGCGCGGGGCAGGTCAATGTCCGGTGCGGGCTCGGCCGTGCGGGCGAGCACGGTCACGGTGTTGGCGGCGACGTTCACCGTGCCGGGGCTCACGGCGCAGTAGTGCTCCGCGCCGCCGGAAGTATAGCGCACGACGCCGCTCACGAGCGCGCCGAGCAGCGGCGCGTGGCCCGGCAGGATGCCGGCCTCCCCGTCGGTGAGGGGGAGCGTGACCTGCTGGGCCTGCGTGTCCACGGCCGCGCCGCCGGCCGTGACGATCTCCAGATGCAGTGTGTCCGCCATGGCGCACCTCACTGCAGCGCGTCGCGCTTGCGCAGCACGTCGTCGATCGAGCCGCAGAACAAAAACGCCTGCTCGGGAATGTCGTCGCACTCGCCGCCGAGGATGGCCTCGAAGCCGCGGATGGTCTCGTCGAGCGGGACGTATTTGCCGGCCATGCCCGTGAAGTTTTCCGCCACGTGGAACGGCTGCGACAAAAAGCGCTGGATGCGCCGCGCGCGGTTGACGGCGGCCTTGTCCTCCACGCTCAGCTCGTCCATGCCGAGCACGGCGATGATGTCCTGCAGGTCCTTATACTTTTGCAGCACGCGCTGCACGGCGCGCGCGGTGTCATAGTGCCGGCGGCCGAGAATGTCCGGCTCGAGGATGCGCGAGGTCGAGCCGAGCGGATCGACGGCCGGGTAGATGCCCAGCTCCGAGATGCTGCGGTCGAGCACGGTCGTGGCGTCGAGGTGGGCAAAGGTCGTGGCCGGGGCAGGGTCGGTCAGGTCGTCGGCGGGGACGTAGATCGCCTGCACGCTCGTGACCGAGCCGTTGCGCGTGGAGGTGATGCGCTCCTGCAGCTTGCCCATCTCGGTGGCGAGCGTGGGCTGATAGCCGACGGCGGAGGGCATGCGCCCGAGCAGGGCCGACACCTCGCTGCCCGCCTGCGTGAAGCGGAAGATGTTGTCGATGAACAGCAGCACATCCTGCCCGGACTCGTCGCGGAAGTTTTCCGCGATCGTCAGGCCCGACAGCGGCACGCGCAGACGCGCTCCGGGCGGCTCGTTCATCTGACCGAAGACGAGCGCGGTCTTGCTGATGACGCCGGACTCGTTCATCTCGTTCCAGAGGTCGTTGCCCTCGCGCGAGCGCTCACCCACGCCGGCAAAGACGGAGTAGCCGCCGTGCTCGTAGGCGATGTTGCGGATGAGCTCCATGATGAGCACGGTCTTGCCCACGCCCGCGCCGCCGAACAGACCGATCTTGCCGCCCTTGGCATAGGGCGCGAGCAGGTCGACGACCTTGATGCCGGTCTCGAGCAGTTCGGTCGCGGGGGCGATGTCCGTGAAGGCCGGGGCCTCGCGGTGGATGGGCAGATATTCCGCGGCGTTGACCGGGCCTTTGCCGTCGATCGGCTCGCCGATGACATTGAACATGCGGCCGAGCGTCGCCTCGCCGACGGGCATTTTCACGCTCGTGCCGGTGTCGACGGCACGGCAGCCGCGCTGCAATCCGTCGGTGGAAAAGAGCGAGATGCAGCGAACCGCGTTGTCGCCGAGCTGCTGCACCGCCTCCATGACGATGCGGCGCTTACCGGCGTGCACCTCGATGGCGTTGTTGATCTCCGGCAGCTTTCCGGCCGGGAACTGCACGTCCACCACCGGGCCGATGACCCTTTTGACGATACCGTTTTCCATACGTTCTCCCTTCGTGGGACGCGGCGCTGCCGCCGCGGTGTTAGTCCGATTTGTCCGATTTTTTCAGCGCGGCGCTGCCGCCGACGATCTCGGAGATCTCCGTCGTGATCGCGGCCTGACGCGCGCGGTTGAACTCCAGATTCAGGTCCTCGATGAGCTCCGCCGTCGAGTCCGTGGCGGCGGTCATCGCGGTCATGCGCGCGGCGTGCTCACCCACGCGGGCCTCGAGCATCACGGCGTAGACCGTGTTGTTCAGGTACAGCTCGAGCACGTTGTCGAGCACGGTCTGCGCGTCCGGCACGAACAGGTAGTTGTTGTTCGCGGCGGGCGCGTCGGCCTCCGGCGCAGCGGGCAGCAGCTGCCGGTGCACCGGGGTCTGGTGCAGCACGGAGTCAAAGCGCTGGTAGACGAGGTGGATCTCGTCCGCCTCACCGGTGCGGTAGAGGTTTTTGAGCGTCTCGGCGATCTCGAGTGCCTCGGCCATGGTGGGCGTGTCGCTCAGCCCGGCGCAGATCTCCCGCACGGGCAGGTCCGTTCCGGCGAGGACATCGCGTCCCCAGCGGCCGCACACGATCACGGAGCAGGGGCGCGCCTCGGCGCGCACGAGCCCCTCGAGGTGGCGCAGCAGCAGCTGGTTATACGCTCCGCACAGCCCGCGGTTGCCCCAGAAGACCACGTAGCACACGCGGCCGACGTGCCGCCGGGGCGTGAGATACGGGTGCTCAAAGTTCGCGTCGCCGGCGAGCAGGGCGTTGAGCACGGCCTGACTCTTGTCCGCGAACAGGCGCACGCCCGCAAGGCTCGTCTGCGTCTTGCGCAGCTTCGACACCGCGATCATCTTCATCGTGCGGGTGATCTGCTGCGTGCTGTTCACGCTGCGGATGCGCGCGCGGATCTTATGCAGGTTCGTCAAGGGGCGTCAACTCCTCTCTGCCGGCGGCGGGGATGGTGGTTCATAGATTTTTCAGCGTCTCGGCTGCGAGCTCGCGCAGGCGCTCGAGCGCCTCGGGCGGGAGCTTTTTGCCGCTGTGCACGAGGTCGTGCAGCTTCGGATACGTCCGGTGGATGCGCGCGAGCAGGGCGTCGGCGTAGCGCGGCACGTCCTCGACGGCGATCGTGTCCGTGTATCCCTCGCCGGCGGCGAAGAGCACCGCGACCTGATCGGCCGCGTCCATGGGCGCGTACTGCGGCTGCTTCAAAAGCTCGGTCATGCGGCTGCCGCGCGCGAGCGTGTCGCGCGTGGCCTTGTCGAGATCGGAGCCGAACTGCGCGAACGACGCCAGCTCCCGGTACTGCGCCAGGTCCATGCGCAGCCGGCCGGCGACCTGCTTCATGGCACCGAGCTGCGCCGCGCCGCCGACACGCGACACGGACAGGCCCACGTTGATGGCCGGGCGCACACCGGCGTGGAACAGATCCGTTTCGAGGAAGATCTGCCCGTCGGTGATGGAGATGACATTCGTCGGGATATAGGCCGAGATATCGCCCGCCTGCGTCTCGATGATGGGCAGGGCGGTCATGCTGCCGCCGCCGGCTTCTTCGCTCAGGCGCGCGGCGCGCTCGAGCAGGCGGGAGTGCAGGTAAAACACGTCGCCGGGGTAGGCCTCGCGTCCGGGCGGACGCTGCAGCAGCAGGGAAATCTCACGGTAGGCCACGGCCTGCTTCGACAGGTCGTCATAGACGATGAGCACGTCGCGTCCGCGGTACATGAAGTACTCGCCGATGGCGGCGCCCGCGTAGGGCGCGATGTAGAGCATGGGCGCGGTCTCGGATGCGTGCGCGCACACGACGGTGGTGTAGGCCATGGCGCCGCGGTCGCGCAGTTTCTGCACGACGCCCGCGACGGTCGATTCCTTCTGGCCGATGGCGACGTAGATGCACAGCACGCCGGTGTCCTTCTGGTTGAGGATGGCGTCGATGGCGATGGCGGTCTTGCCGGTCTGGCGGTCGCCGATGATGAGCTCGCGCTGGCCGCGGCCGATGGGCACGAGCGCGTCGATGGCCTTGATGCCGGTCTGCAGCGGGACGCTCACGCCCTTGCGCGCGATGACGCCGGGCGCGGGGCTCTCGATGGCGCGGCGCTCCGTCGTGCGGATCGGGCCGAGGCCGTCGATCGGCCGGCCGAGCGCGTCGACGACGCGGCCGGTCATCTCCTCGCCCACGGGCACGGACATGATCTGCCCCGTGCGGCGCACGCGGTCGCCCTCCTGCAGGTGTCCGTAAGGACCGAGCAGGACGACGCCGATGTCCTCGCGGCCGAGGTCCATGACCATGCCGCGCAGCGTGCCGTCAAAGGCCAGCAGCTCGCCGGCCATGGCGTCGGCCAGACCGCGGATGCGGCAGATGCCGTCCGACAGGCTCGTGACGACGCCGGACTGGAACACGTCGATGCCGACGTGCGTGTCCGCGAGCTTGGCGCGGATGCACGCGGCGAGGTCGGGCGTTTCCTGCGTGGTGTGCAGGACGCTGTTGGCCGCGTCCTGCTCGAGCAGGTCGAGCGCGTGGCGCAGCGTGCCGTCATAGTGCGTGTCGCCGATGCGCAGGCACACGCCGCCGATCAGCTCCGGGCGCACGGTCGTCATGACGGTGACGTGGCCGTAGGCGCGCGTGAGCGTGTCGGTGAGCGCGTCGAGCGCGGCGGCGCTCAGGGGCTCTGCCGATTCGATCGTCACGGTCAGCGTGCCGGTCTCGGCGAGGGCGAGCGCGTCGCTTGGCTGGGTGGTCAGGTGCTCGCCGATGTGGGCGAGAAAGTCGTCAACGAGGTTTGCGCGCGCGGGTGCGAACGCATCCTGCGCCATCACGCCGGCGGCGGCCGCCGTGATGCGGCTGATGGCCGCGTCGCTCACGCGGTCTTCCATGTCGCTGCGCAGCTGCGCCTCGGTCTGTTCCACGCCGCGGCGCACGGCCTCGGTACGCAGCAGATAACCGTCGCCACGCGAGCCCGGGCCGTATGGCGTATTGATGATCACCGCAATCTTGCCATCGGCGATGAGGTCGCCGATGTTGGGACGCTCGCCGTCGTGCGGGCCGCTGATCTTCTCCACAACCTCGCAGGTCACGTTGCCGCCGCGCAGCACGCGCGCCGTGCCCTCGGTGGAGCAGATGTCAAAGCCCAGGTAACGCAGGATACGCGCGACCGAAAGGATATGACGCTTGTCGCGGTCGCACACGCTAATGAACACCTTGCCGGCGCTCGGGTCGGGCAGCTTGTAGTCAATCGCCAGCTGCGTCTTGGCATATGCCTCGGGATAGCTCTTGGCGATACCCATGACCTCGCCCGTCGACTTCATCTCGGGCCCCAGGATAACGTCGGCGCCCGGGAAACGGCCCCAGGGCATAACGGCTTCCTTCATGCAGAACCAGTCCAGCTGACGCTCGTCGCTCGGCAGGCCCAGGCTCGCGATGGAATCGCCTGCCATGATACGCGCCGCGCACTTGGCCAGCGGCACGCCGGTGGCCTTGGAGATAAACGGCACGGTACGGCTGGCACGCGGGTTGGCCTCGATCACATAGACGGTCTCGCCCTTAATGGCGTACTGCACGTTGACCAGGCCGCGTACGCCCAGCGCCATCGCGATGCGGCGCGTAGTCTCGCGAAGCTTTGCCTGCAGGCTCTCGCTAAAGCTGAACGGCGGAATGCAGGTCGCAGAGTCGCCGGAGTGAATACCGGCCTCCTCGATATGCTCCAGAATGCCGCCGATGTAGACCTCTTCGCCATCGCACAGGGCGTCGACATCGGACTCGATCGCGCCCTCCAAGAAGCGGTCCAGATACACCGGGTAGTCGGGGCTAATGCGCGCAGCCTCGGCCATGTAATCGCGCAGACGCTCGGCATCGTAGGCGATCATCATGCCGCGGCCGCCCAGCACGTAGCTCGGACGCACCAGCAGCGGGTAGCCAATATGCGCGGCCACGGCCTCGGCCTCCTCAAACGAGGTTGCCTGGCCCGCCGGCGGATACATAATGCCCAGCTTGTCGAGCAGGGCGGCAAAGCGCTCGCGGTCCTCGGCAAAGTCGATGGCATCGGGCTTGGTGCCCATGATGTTCACGCCGCTCTCCTCGAGCATGCGCGCCAGCTTAAGCGGAGTCTGGCCGCCGAGCGTCACCACGACGCCGTCGGGTCGCTCAACATCGATGACATCCATGACGTCCTCGTAGGTGAGCGGCTCAAAGTACAGACGGTCGGACGTGTCGTAGTCGGTCGAAACGGTCTCGGGATTGCAGTTGACCATGATGGTCTCGAAGCCGCGGGCCGCCAGCGCATAGCTCGCGTGCACGCAGCAGTAATCGAACTCGATACCCTGGCCAATGCGGTTGGGGCCGGCGCCCAGGATCATCGCCTTGGGCTTGTCCGCCGGCGTGGTCTCGTCGGGAGCCACGCACTTCTTGGCATCCGGGCTCGTGCGGTAGATGTTCTCGTACGTCTTGTAGTGGTACTCCGTGGCGCTCGAGAACTCCGCAGCGCAGGTATCGACCGTCTTCATGCTGGGAACCACGCCAAGGCCCTTGCGATAGGCGCGCACAAAGCGCTCGTCCGAGCCGGTCAGCGCGGCGATCTCGGCGTCGCTCGTACCGTACTGCTTGAGCAGACGCATCGCGTCGGCGTCGATATCCTCCACACGCAGGCCGCGAATGCTCTCCTGGACCTGCACCATGTCGTTGATGCGGTTGAGGTACCACGGATCGATGCCGCAGATGGCATGGATGCGGGTAATGTCCCAGCCACGGCGCAGGGCCTCGACCACAAAGCAGATGCGGTGCTCGGTCGGGGTTGCCACGGCCTGAGCGAGCTCGTCGTCGCCTAGCTTGTCGGCACCCTCCTTGCCACCGGCGCAAATGCCCTGGTGGCCGTCCTCCAGCGAGCGCATAGCCTTGCCAAAGGCCTCCTCAAAGGTACGGCCGATCGCCATGATCTCGCCCACGGCCTTCATGCGCGTGGTGAGCGTGGGGTCGGTACCCTTGAACTTCTCGAAGGCAAAGCGCGGCACCTTGACGACGCAGTAGTCGATTGTGGGCTCAAAGCAGGCGGGCGTAGCCTTGGTGATGTCGTTGACGATCTCGTCGAGCGTGTAGCCCACGGCCAGGCGCGCGGCGGCCTTGGCGATGGGGAAACCCGTTGCCTTGGAAGCGAGGGCGGACGAGCGGCTCACGCGCGGGTTCATCTCGATGACGATCAGGCGGCCGGTGTTGGGGTTCACGGCAAACTGCACGTTGGAGCCACCGGTCTCGACGCCAATCTTCTCCAGAATGGCGAGCGATGCGACACGCATGCGCTGATACTCCAGGTCGGAGAGGGTCTGCGCCGGCGCCACGGTGATGGAGTCGCCGGTGTGCACGCCCATGGGGTCGAGGTTCTCGATGGAGCACACGATGATGCCGTTGCCGGCGTGGTCACGCATGACCTCCATCTCATACTCTTTCCAACCCTCAATGGACTCCTCGACCAGTACCTCGTGGGCAGGCGAGAGCTCCAGGCCCTGGCTCACGATGGAGACGAGCTCCTCGTGAGTATGCGCGATGCCACCACCGGCGCCGCCGAGGGTAAAGCTCGGACGCAGCACGCAGGGATATCCCACGCGCTCGGCGATGGCCTCGGCGTCGGCCACGCTGTAGGCATAGCCCGAGCGCGCGACCTCCAGGCCGATCTCGGCCATGGCCTCGTTAAAGAGCTTGCGGTCCTCGCCGCGCTCGATGGCGGCAAGGTCACAGCCGATCATCTCGACGCCGTACTTGTCGAGCGTGCCGTCTTTCGCCAGCTCGACGGCGGCGTTCAGACCGGTCTGGCCGCCCAGCGTGGGCAGCAGCGCGTCCGGGCGCTCTTTCTTGATTACGCGCTCGATAAACTCGGCAGTGATGGGCTCGACATAGGTGCGGTCGGCAAGACCCGGGTCGGTCATGATGGTCGCCGGGTTGGAGTTGACCAGGATGACCTCAAAGCCATCCTCCTTGAGCACCTTGCAGGCCTGGGCGCCGGAGTAGTCGAACTCGCAGGCCTGGCCAATAACGATGGGGCCCGAACCAATAACGAGGATACGCTTGATGTCAGTACGTTTCGGCATGTTTAAAACCTCCTAGAGAGGCTGACTCAATGTTTTGGAAAAGTCAGCGAGGGTGCAGCTGGTGCATCAGGTTGCCGTGATGCGAGGGCGCGCTGGGCTTATGCCCGCGCGTCCGAAGCAGAGCGGCAAGATGATGTGCCAGATGCAGCCGCAGCGTCGACCGGTCCGCCGTTCGGTAGAACGGCGGAACCATCGTCGGCGAAATTCCAGCCAGCCAGGCGGTCCTTCGCGGTGTCGATGTCCAGGTAGTTCTCCTCGCCGTCCATGAGTCGCGTAAAGGCGGTAAAGAGATAGTGGGCATCGGTGGGGCCGGGCGAGGCCTCGGGGTGGTACTGGACCGAGAAGCACGGGGCGTCGAGCAGCTGGATGCCCTCGGCGGTGCCGTCGTTGAGGTTCACGTGCGTCAGGCGAATGCGGCCAAAGCGCTCGTTCATCACGACCGGCGCGATTCCG
>ENA-OUQG01001529-OUQG01001529.1-human-gut-metagenome-genome-assembly--contig:-NODE-1529-length-12335-cov-4.149267_pt1 | contig 12335 bp, 8 predicted proteins | sample MGYA00237943_ERZ548823 | MGnify/ENA primary metagenome ERZ548823 (study PRJEB26490, sample SAMN05194731) | human gut metagenome | biome: terrestrial biome; feature: human-associated habitat; material... | reverse complement strand
CGGCAGCGTCAGATGTGTATAAGAGACAGCTCTGATAAGCTGCTGAGCATGCTGGTAAGCAAATTGCCGCAGCCGCTTGGAAAGCGGCTCAATCATACCACGTCCATTCTGAGAATTTATAAGTACGACGTGGACGCATGAAAGGGAAGCGCACGATGAAGCATATGATTCAAAAATGCCTGCATTGGCTTGCAAGTGATGCCAGACAAACCATAGCGGAAGTGAAGTATGCTTTCCGGCGGCGCAGCAAACGCGTGCTTTTGGCGGTGCAGATGGTGGCGTGGGTCGTGATCCTGGCTGAGTTTATAATCATGAGCATTTGCCTTGATTATTCATGGTTTGGTGAGATCGTTGTTATCTGGTATTTTATATTGCTGGTTACTGATTCTAAGCACTTACTTAGTGTTATGCAGTGTGTTTTATCGTGGATAGCAGCGGCAGCCTTTACAGTAATTATTTTTGCGCATGAAATGGCGCTGTGGTGAAGTTCACAATCAAATCCTTATCAAGATTCGCCGGCAGCAAAGAAATGCTGCCGGCTTTTTCACGGTGTCAGGCACATAAAAGACACAGACTGGACACAGGAACTTTTCAGATTCTTCAACATTCGCCCCGGCGCGGCGGATATACTAACTGGGTGAACGAATGAGGGAGGTCCTGCATCATGTGTACCGCAGCGACATACTGCAGCGGCGATTTTTATTTCGGCCGCAATCTGGACTACGAATTTTCCTACGGCGAGCACGTGACCATCACGCCGCGCAATTACCCGATCCGCCTGCACGGCGGCGCGCTCGACCGGCATTATGCCATGATCGGCATGGCGCATATCCAAAACGACTATCCGCTCTATTACGACGCGGTCAACGAGAAGGGCCTGTGCATCGCGGGGCTGAACTTTGTGGGCAACGCGGTCTACCCGCCCGTCACGCAGGGCGTGGCCTCGGTGCCGCAGTACGCGCTCATCCCGTGGCTGCTCGGCACGTGCGCCACGGTCGCCGAGGCACGCAATGCGCTCGCGCGCGTGGTCGTGGACAACACACCGTTTGCGCCCGAGCTGCCGTGCGCGCAGCTGCACTGGCTCGTCGCCGACCGCAGCGGCTGCATCGCGGTCGAGGCCACGGCGGACGGCCTGCACGTTTACGATGACCCTGTCGGCGTGCTGACGAACAACCCGCCGTTTCCGCAGCAGATGGCTGCGCTGCGCAATTACACCCGCCTGAGTGCCAGCCAGCCGCCGGCAGATTTCTGCGGCGTGCCGGTCACGCTCGACAGCCGCGGCATGGGTGCGCTCGGTCTGCCGGGCGACCTGTCATCGCCCTCGCGCTTTGTGCGCGCGGCGTTCGTGCGCGCCAACGCCCGTTCGGAGCGAACCGAGGACGCCAACGTCAGCCAGTTTTTCCACATCCTCACGAGCGTGGAGCAGCAGCGCGGCTGCTGCGAGCTGGACGACGGCCAGTATGAGATCACGCTCTATTCCAGCTGCTGCAACGCGGACCGGGGCATTTATTACTACACGACCTATGATAACCGCCAGATCACCGGCGTGAAGCTCCATTCCGCCGACCTCGACAGTGCGCAGCTCACGGCGTATCCGCTCGTGGACACGCAGCAGATCCGCTGGGAAAACTGAAAAAATGCAAAGAAAGACCGGGGCATCCGCTGGGATGCCCCGGTTCGTGCGTTTATGTTGTTTGGCAGAGAAACTTGCGGCTTGCCAAACGCACCGCACGATTTTATGATTGTGTGGAAAGAAGGTGTGCCCATGCCTGTCAATTCCTTTGCCGATTATCCCATGTCGTGGCGGCCGGAGATCCCGGCCGGTGCCGGTCACGGAGGAGATGGTCGCGGCCATGAACGGCGCGCGGCCGAAAGCAGCCTACATGGGGCGCGACCTGCTGTGCGTGTTCGACGACGCGGATACCGTGCGCAATATGACCGTCGATCAGGATAAGGTGCGCGCGCTCGACGGGCTGCTCCTGCACGTGACCGCGCCGGGCACGGACGTGGACTGTGTCTCGCGCAGCTTTGCGCCCAAGTGCAATGTTGCCGAAGACCCGGTCTGCGGCTCCGGACACTGCCACATCGTGCCGTATTGGGTGCAGACGCTCGGCAAGGACACGCTCGTGGCCGATCAGGCCAGCCGCCGCGGCGGCACGCTCTACTGCACGCAGGCGGGCGACCGCATCCGCATGAGCGGCAACGCGGCCGTCTACTCCGTGGCGGACATCCGCATCGACTGAGCGGAAAAACCGAATCTGACCGTACAAGGTCCGGCTGCACAGATGTGCAGCCGGGCCTTGTGCTGGGGGGGTATGCATGAGAGATAGGGAAGAGAAGCGGTTTCTTTGTGCCGGCGCAGTGCGGGAACGGTGTGGCCTGTTCTCCCGACCGGACGCCGTCAGGATACGGCACTGGATGAAACAAATCATAACGCGGTCTTAAACGGAGTTTAAAAAACGGCCGGCAGGGCGATTTGCCCTGCCGGCCGTGTGACTGTTTGGGTTATCCGTTCACGCCGGGGATCAGGTCGAGGATGGTCTTGCTCTCCTTGACGGTGACGGTGCAGGCGGCGGAGTGCGTCGTGCCGTCGGCGCCGGTGATCTGCAGGATCACGCTGGTGGAGCCGGCAGCGGCGGCCGTGGCCGTGACGCTGTAGGTATCGTCCGTGCCGTTGCCGGTGCGCACCGGCTGGCCGAGCGAGACGACGCTGCCGTCGGCCGCATAGACCTTCACGGTGCTTTGCAGGCTGTCCAGATTCTGCCCGTGGATGTGGAACGTGATGGTGCCGGTCTTCGTGCCGCCGAGATCGAGCGTGGCCGAAGCGGTCTCGGCCGTGACGCTGTCGACGCGCGACGGCGCCTGCACCGTGATCTGGCACGTGGCGGTGCAGCTGCCGGCGGAGGCTGTGATCGTCACGGAGCCGGCGCTCGTCGCGATGACGATGCCCTTTTTCACGGTGGCGATGTTCGGGTCGCTGCTGGCCCAGGAGACAAGCTCATCCGGGGCGTTTGCGGGCTGCATGGTCGCCGTGAGCGTGAGCGAGTCGCCGATCTGCATTTCGGCCCGGTCCTTATCGAGCTTGAGGCTCTTGACCTCGATGGCGTCGTTCGTGACGGTGACGGTGCAGTCGGCCGAGCGTTTGCCGGCTTTGACGGTGATCTTGGCCTTGCCCTCGGTCACGCCGGTGACGACGCCGTCCTTCACGGTGGCGACGGCGGCGTTGCTGCTCGACCAGGTGAGCGTTTCGTCCGTCAGCTCCTGCCCGCTGGCGTCGAGCACGGTGGCCTTGAGCGTGAGGGTGTCCTGCGGAGCGATCTCGGCCGATTCGTGATCGAGCGTGATCGAGTCGACACCGGACTTTCCGCCCTGCAGCGCCATGACGATGATGAGCACGACGAGCGCCACGACGACGAGCGAGCCGAGCACGATGGCGATGGTTTTCTTTGCATTGTGCGGTTTTTCCGCGCCCTCGGACTCGACCGGCACGGCCTTGCGCTGTGCCTTTGGTTTCGAGCCGGGGAATGTGTCCGCGGCGACGGCCTTGGGGGCGGGCGCTTCCCGGCGGACGGCCTGTGCCTGCTGCGGCTGGGCCGCTGCGGCGCGGCGCGCCACGGCGAGCAGGGCCGCGCGGAACTCCTCCACGGAGGCGTAGCGCTGGGCCGGATCGTCGGCGCAGGCGCGCATGACGACATTCTTCAGCGCCTGACTGCCGTGGAGCGGTTCGGGCAGCGGGTCGCCGCGCAGGCGCTGCTCGCGCGCGATCGCAAGATCCGAGGCCTCCACCGCCGTCGGCGGCAGCGGCACGAACGGGATGCGCCGCTCGTTGAGCGCCCAGTAGAGCACCATGCCAACGGAATAGAGGTCGCTCTCGGGCGAGACCTCCGCGCCGCACAGCACCTCAGGCGCCATGAAATCGTTTGTGTTGTCCACGGCGGAAAACTGCGCCATGCCGAAGTCGCCGAGCTTATACGTGACCTGCTCGTTGAAGTTGCCGCCGCCGACAAAGACGTTGCGCGGCTTGATATCGCCGTGCACGATGCCGCGGCGATGGCACGTCTCCAGCGCGCTGCACAGACCGGCGCCGAGCCGGATGATGTCCGCCTCGCCGTGCGGATGGTTGCGCAGGTAGTCCGGCAGGGAGGGCAGCAGCTCCGTGCGCACATAGATGTCCCAGCCGCGGCCGTCCGGGTGCGCGCGGATGACGTGATCCTCGCACCGCAGCAGATTCGGCTCATCGCTGATGGCATCGACCGCCATGAGCTGCCGCGCGATCGTCTCCACCTGGCGGTGGAGCAGGGTGGTCACTTCCTCCGGCGTGCGGCCCTCGGCGACGAGGGCGTCAAAGTCCTCCGGCGCGGCGGGGATCGACAGCACCTTCAGCGCCGCGTGATCCACCATGCCGAAGCCGTCGTCGCGCGCGATCTCGTACACCGTCCCGTAGGAGTCAGTGCCGAGTGTACGTACAGGTTTCCAGTTTTGATAGTCCAGATTGCGGAATCGTTCTTCCATGTGCGATCTGCACCGCCTTCCATATCAGGGTGAAAATCTTGTTATCAAACCATTCTACATTATACTGAATCTGCCGGCAATCTGCAAGAGGTGCGCGCAGGGAAAATGACTGCATTTTCTCTTTGTGCGCGAAAACGGCGGAATTATGTACCTTTTTCTACCCAAACGCCGGATATCTATGCCAATTTCGGAAAGTGAATCTTGACTTTTGTTTAAGATTTGACTATGATAAAGCAAGGAAACTAGGGACACAGTTGGTTCCGCCACAAACTGAAAGGGGATTTTTCACGATGATTGACGCGATTGTTTATTCTTCGCTCTCCGGTTCCTGTGAGGAGTACGCCCACCGCATGTCGGCAGCGCTGCATGTTCCGTTCTTTACGGAGCAGTCGCACATCTGCCCGACCGGCCGCAAGGTGGTCTACATCGGCTGGCTGCTGGCCGGCAAGGTTGTTGGCCTGAACAAGGCCAAGGAGCGCTATAACGTGGTCGGTGTGGTTTCGGTCGGCATGGGCGCTCCGGCTGCCAACGCGGAGGAAGTCTGCCGCAAGAAGAACGGCCTCGGCACCGACATTGCGGTGTTCCCGCTGCAGGGCCGCTTTGACCTGAAGCGTCTGCCGCTGCCGTACCGCCTGATCATGAAGGTGAAGATCAAGGACATTGCCAAGCGCCTGAACGCGAAGGCTGCCAAGACCACGCTCACGCCCGCCGAGCAGGCCTGCCTGACCATGGCGACCGTCGGCCGCGGCGAGCCCGCTACCTGGGACGGCATTCAGGCCGCTATCGACTGGGTCGAGGCCAACAGCTTCCACTCCAAATTCCCGGAGCCGAAGGTCTGCTGAGCACCATATCATCCTAACCCTATGCGTTCCGCCGGACGGGAATGTCCGGCGGAACATGTTTGCGTGAAAAAGCCGCTGCCCGGCCGGGCAGCGGCTTTTTCTCATTTTTTCTTCTTTTTGTTTTTCTGCCCGGCGAGCGCCGCATCGGACGGGCCGGTCTCGGTCTTGCTCTCGCCGCCGCCGATGTGGTCGACGATCAGGATCATGGCGCCGAGCAGCGCCGGCACGAGATAGCCGATGAACATCGCGGCGCTGCTGGTCATGTCGCCGCGGACGATGCCCACGACCACGCTGATGACGCCGAGAATGATGAGGAAAATACCCATGAACTTCGTTCTGGACATGGTGAAAACTCCTTCTCCGGTTGGATTTCCGGTACGCTTACTGTGCGTAGTACCGGGTGAGGACGGTGGCGGCCTGCGCGCGGGTGGCATTGCCGCGCGGCTGCAGATAGACGGATTGCCCCAGGGTGATGCCGGCGATGAGCTTTTGCCCGACGGCCCAGCGCATGGCATCCACGGCCCAGTCATTCACGCTGCCCGCGTCGGCAAAACCGCTCAGGTCTGCGGAGGCTTTGGCCTTGTCCGGGGCGGCCGTTTTCGTGTAGCGGAAGAGGATCGTGGCCATTTGCTCGCGCGTGACGTTGTTTATCGGGGCGAACGTGGTATCGGACATGCCGGTGACGATGCCGTTCTGATAGGCCCAGAGGACGGCGGCGGAGTACCACTCGTCGGTCCTCACGTCCGTGAACGGCGTCTTGCCGCTGACGCTCGGGCTGCCGTTCATGCGGTAGAGCACGGTCACAAGCATACCGCGCGTCATGGTGATGTTCGGGCTGAACTCGGTGGGGGACGTGCCGAGCATCAGGTTGTGGCTGCTGGCATAGAGCGCTGCGTCGAAGTACCAGCTGCCGGCGACGACATCCGTAAACGGAGACTTGGGCATGGTGCTCATATCGAGCGAGAACGAGACGGTGAGCGACACGGCGCTGCTGCCGGTGGCGTAGGTGTAGCTCGGCTTTTCGACGGCGGCGCTGTAGCGCGCGATGCCGGCCTCTTTGTCGTAGCTGGCGCCCTTGACGGCGGTGATGCTGCCGATGTTGTCCTTGCCGACGATCTGGCTGAGGTCAAACAGGCCCACGCCGTTTTCCGTGCCGGTGAGCGCGTAGCTGCCGGGCAGGGTCTGCACATGACCGGTGTCGGTCTCGGCGTCCTTGATGGGCAGACCGGTCAGGTCGAGCGTGGCGAGTTGGTTGCCGCCGCAGTAGATCTCACTCAGGTGCGTGTTTTTCGACACGTCGAGCGCGGTGAGCTTGTTGTTCTCGCAGTTGAGCGCCACGAGCGCCGTGAAGTATTCGATGCCGGTCAGGTCGGCGATGCCGAGGTTGCTGCAGTTGAGCTCCGACACGTGGCGCAGCTCGAGCGCCGAGAGCCGGCTGTCGCCGTTGACGTCGGCGGTCTCGGCGAGCAGGGTGCGGAAGGCCGCATCCGGGAACGTGGCTTCATCGAGCGCGACGCCGGTCGTCATGTTCTGCATCTCAAAATACACGGCCATGGACGGCAGGCCCTTGCGCCCGGTGTCGTACTGATAGGTGAAATAGTCCGGCGTCTTGGCATACACGGCGGCGCCGGTCTGCTTGTCGTAGTTTGCGTCCGGCACGCGCGCAACGCTGCCGATGTTGTTCTTGCCGACGATGGCGTCCAGGTACACGGTGCACTGCTGCCCGTCCGTGACGGCGCCGGTCTGCTCCGGCAGGTACTGCGGGCTGAGGATCGGGTTTGCGGTCTTGCCGTCGCCCTGCGCGGTGGCATTGAGTGCGGTGCAGCCGCTCAGGTCGAGCGCGGCGAGCGCGTTGTCGCTGCAGTCGAGCGACTCGAGCGCGGTGCAGCCAGTCAGTTCAAGCGCAGCCAGATCGTTGAGACTGCACGTGAGCACCTTGAGCGCCTTATGCCCGCTCAGATCGAGCGCGGTCAGGCGGTTGGCGCTGCACTCGAGCGTAGTCAGCTTTTCGGCGGCGGACACGTCGAGCGCGGTCAGGTCGTTATACGAGCACGCGACGGTTTTCAGCGCGGTGCAGCCCGTGAGATCGAGCGCCGTGAGCGCGCAGCTCGAGGCGTCGAGCGACGTGAGCGCGGTGCAGCCGGCGAGCTTCAGGCTCTGCAGCTTGTCGCAGCCGGACACGTCGAGCTTTTCGAGCTTGGTCATGCCGCTCAGGTCGAGCGTCGTGATCTGGTTGTTGCACGCGAGCAGCTCGCGCAGGTTCGTGAAGTGCTCGATACCGGTCATGTCGGCGACCTTCGTGATCTGCATTTCAAACAGGTCAATGCACTGTACGGCCGCACACTCGGCCGCGGAGAGCTTGTTGTCCTTGTTCGTGTCACAGTAATCGGTCACGTACGTGCGCAGCGCCGCATCCGGGAAGTGCTCGGCATCGACCGGGATCTCGCCCGCTGCCATGGCCGGCACGCCCAGCGCCAGCAGCATCACGGCCGCCAGCAGCAGGCAAAACGCCTTTTTGAGATGTTTCATTGCGGTTCCTCCTGTAAAAATTCCAGAAAACGCGGTATTTGTCATTGCCTTCATTGTATCAGGTCTGCCGCTGCGGGTCAATCTCCAGTTGCGGTGCAGTGGTTTCCCGCGCGCCGCACGTGCACGGCGTGCTCGGCCACGAGCAGCATGGCGGCCATGCCCAGATAGCCGTAGACCGGGTAGACGGTGCCGATCAGGTCGCCGAAGCCGAACAGACTTCCGGCGAAGGCGGCGGCCGTGAGCACGAGCAGCAGGGCCGTGCGGTGTCCGGCCAGCCGCGCGGACTTCTGCCCGGCGTAGGTCAGCACGGCCACGAGTGAGGACACGCTCGTGCCGAACATGCCGAGAAACAGCAGCACGGCGTACACAACGCCGGCTGTGCCCAGCCGGCAGGCGAGGTCGAGCATGGGCAGCTGTGCCCCGACGCTCTCCGGACTCACGGCCAGCGCGGCGAGCACGCCGAGCGCGACCGCCAGCAGCAGCACGCAGCCGAGCACCGTGCCCCAGACGGCGGTGCCGGGTTTCTTCAGGTGGCGCGTCAGCGGGGCGAGGATGCCCACGGTGGCGAAAAAGTTGTAGGCCGCGTAGTTCACGGCGCTCGTGGCCCAGTTGCCGAGCATGGGGTTCGTATCCCCGGCGGCAAAGGCCGCGGCGGTCAGCCCCGTGCGGTGCAGCCGGATGCCTGCGATGACGAGCGCGGCCACGATCATGCACGGCACGGCGACCGTGAACACCGACACCATGCCGCCGAGACCGAAATACGCCGCCGCCGCGATGAGCACGCACGCGATGGCCGCGCCCAGCCACACCGGCAGGCCGAGCATCTGCTCGCCGAGCGCGCCGATGCCGGCGGCCATGATGCACACGACGCCGAACAGCAGCGCCGCCGTCAGCACGCCGACGACCGTACGCAGCCATGGGATGTCCGCACGCACGATCAGCGCGTCCATCGTCTCGATGCCGGTGCGCGCGCTCAGCCGCAGGAGCAGCACTCCGGTGCCGCCGAGCAGCGCGACCGCGAGCACGAGCCCCAAAAGCCCCCGCGCACCGAACGCGCCGAAATACTGCCACAGCTCCTGCCCGGACACGTACCCCGCGCCGAGAAAGCACCCGGCAAACGTCAGTGCCAGCCGCAGCGTGCCGATCTTCTGGGACATGATGATCTCCTCCCGTCCAAACTGTCAAGATAGCAAGCAGTATACCATATTCTGCGCGGGAAGCCAAGATGACCGCGCGGCAAATTGACAAATTGTGACCCGCGGCCTATAATGGCACAGACCCGTTTGGAAATATGGAGGGAAAAACGATGAATCAACCCTGTCTGGTCATCATGGCCGCCGGCATGGGCAGCCGCTTTGGAGGGCCGAAGCAGACGACGCCCGTGGACGAGTACGGCCATTTTCTGCTGCACTATTCGCTCTTTGACGCTTACCGCGCGGGATTCCGCAAGGTCGTGTTCGTTGTCAAGGAGGACACGGCCGAGGAGTTTCGTGAAAGCGTCGGCCCGGCCGTGGCTGCGGCGTTCGACGTGCGCTATGCCTATCAGAAGCTCGACACGCTGCCGGCGGGCTATGCCGTGCCGGCGGGCCGCACGAAGCCGTGGGGCACGGCCCATGCCGTGCTGTGCGCTGCGCCCGAGATTGACGGGCCGTTCGCCGTTATCAATTCCGATGATTATTACGGCATCGAGGCCTACCGCCTGCTGTATGATTTTCTCGCCGTGCCGCGCCCCGAGCGGTCGTATGCCATGGTGGGCTTCCGCCTGCACAACACCGTCACGGCAAACGGCAGCGTGTCGCGCGGCGTCTGCACGGAGCGCAATGGCATGCTCGAGAGCATCACGGAGCGCACGCACATCGAGCAGCGCGGCGCGGACGCCGCCTACACCGAGGACGGTGAGCACTTCATCGACCTGCCGGGCGATACGACGGTGTCCATGAACTTCTGGGGCTTCTCGCCGCTGTACCTGCGCGAGCTCGAGCGCCAATTTCCGGCGTTTCTGGACGAGAACCTGCCGCGCAACCCGCTCAAGTGCGAGTATTTCGTCCCGTCGATCGTGGACGCGCAGCTGCGCGCCGGCACGGCGGACGTCACCATGCTGCACACGGACGACGCCTGGCACGGCGTGACGTATCACGACGACCTGCCGGATGTGGTCGCGGCGCTACGCGCACTGCGCGACGCGGGCAAGTACCCGGACAACATCTGGTGAGCGCCGCCCAACGAGAACCGCTTCGCCGGGCTCTCGCAGACACGCCCGCGGGGGACTTCCCCGCGGGCGCGTTTTTGTGGTATACTGTTTTTATTCTTGCATTTTCACGAGGTGCTTATGAAGCAACTGGTTTTGGGCATCCTGGCGCACGTGGACGCCGGGAAGACGACGCTGTCCGAGGCGCTGCTCTACCGCACGGGCGCGATCCGCGACCTCGGGCGCGTGGACCACAAAAACGCGCACCTGGACACGCACGCGCTCGAGCGTGCGCGCGGCATCACGATCTTTTCGCGGCAGGCGCGCCTGCCGCTGGGCGACACGGCGGTCACGCTGCTCGACACGCCGGGCCACGTGGACTTTTCCGCCGAGATGGAGCGCACGCTGCAGGTGCTCGACTATGCCGTGCTCGTCATCAGCGGCACGGACGGCGTGCAGGCGCACACGGAAACGCTCTGGCAGCTGCTGCGGCGCTACCGCGTGCCGGTGTTTGTGTTCGTGACGAAGATGGACCTGCCGGGCGCGGATCGTGCGGCGCTCATGGCCGACCTGCGCGTGCACCTGAGCGGCGCGTGTGTGGACTTTACCGACCCCGACCCGGAGCAGATCGCCCTGTGCGATGAGGCAGCGCTCGAGCAGTATCTTGACACCGGCGCGCTGCCGGACGAGACCGTGCGCGCGCTCATCCGCAGCCGCAAGCTCTTTCCGTGTCTGTTCGGCTCGGGGCTGAAGCTCACGGGCGTGGATGCCTTTCTCACGGCGCTTGAACGTTACGCAGCGCCGCCGGAGTATCCGGCGGAATTCGGCGCACGGGTGTTCAAGATCATGCGCGATGCGCAGGGCAATCGCCTCACGTGTCTGAAGGTCACGGGCGGGCAGCTGCGCGTGCGCGCGCCGCTGACGTATTTCCCTCGCGGTGCGGACGCGCCCGTGCAGGAGAAGGTGAACGCCATCCGGCTCTACTCCGGCGAGAAATTCGAGTCCGCGGAGACCGTCCCGGCCGGCGGCGTGTGCGCCGTGCAGGGCCTGACGCAGACGTATCCGGGGCAGGGGCTCGGCAGCGCAGCCGCGTCCATGCCGCCGTCGCTCGAGCCGGTGCTGACGTACCGCATCGGTCTGCCGCCGGATGTGGATGCGCGCGCGTTTCTGCCGCGCCTGCGTGAGCTTGAGGAGGAGGACCCGCAGCTGCACATCGTCTGGGACGAGGCGCTGCGCGAGATCCATGTCCAGCTCATGGGCACGGTGCAGATCGAGGTGCTCAAGAGCCTCATCCGCGAGCGGTTCGACGTGGACGTGCAGGTCGATTCCGGCCGCATCCTCTATCAGGAGACGATCGCGGCGCCGGTCGAGGGCGTGGGCCATTTTGAGCCCCTGCGTCACTATGCCGAGGTGCACCTGCTGCTCGAGCCTGCCGAGCGCGGCACGGGCCTGACGTTTGACACCGCCTGCAGCGAGGACGTGCTCGACCGCAACTGGCAGCGCCTGATCCTCACGCACCTGGCCGAGAAGTGCCACCGCGGCGTGCTTACCGGCGCGCCGCTGACGGATGTGAAGATCACGCTGCTGGCCGGGCGCGCGCACGTCAAGCACACGGAGGGCGGCGACTTCCGGCAGGCGACGTGGCGCGCCGTGCGGCAGGGGCTCATGCAGGCGGAAAGCGTCCTGCTCGAGCCGTACTACGCCTTTCGCATCGAGGTCCCGGCCGAGCAGATCGGCCGCGCGATCAGCGACGTGCGCCTCATGTCCGGCACGTTTTCCTCGCCCGAGACGCACGGCGACATGGCCGTGCTCGCCGGCCGCGCGCCGGTGGCCACGATGCGCGATTATCCCGCCGAGGTCGCGGCGTACACGCGCGGGCGCGGACGCATCTCGTGTACCGTCGCGGGCTACGACACCTGCCACAACGCGCAGGAGGTCATCGCAGAGAGCGGCTACGAGCCCACGCGCGATCTCGACAATACGCCCGACAGCGTCTTTTGCGCCCACGGTGCGGGCACGGTCATCCCGTGGGACCGTGTGCGCGATTATATGCATCTCGACACCGGCTTCGGCAAGGAGCGGCCCGCACCAGAGGATACGCCGCGGATGTTCCGCCGCCGGTTTGATCTCGACGACCGCGAGCTGGAGCAGATCCTGCAGCGCGAGTTTGGTCCGATCCGCCGCGCGCAGTATGCAGCCCCCGTGCGCAACGCCGCGCCCGGCGCGGACGAGACAGAGCGCGCGGAGCTGTTCCACCCCCGACG
>ENA-OUQG01001528-OUQG01001528.1-human-gut-metagenome-genome-assembly--contig:-NODE-1528-length-12345-cov-5.170057_pt1 | contig 12345 bp, 8 predicted proteins | sample MGYA00237943_ERZ548823 | MGnify/ENA primary metagenome ERZ548823 (study PRJEB26490, sample SAMN05194731) | human gut metagenome | biome: terrestrial biome; feature: human-associated habitat; material... | reverse complement strand
AATTCACATTGGGCATTTTGATGTTGGAGATTCTGGCAAAAACCACTGGATCTCCCTTCAAAAAATTGTCATAATTCCGACTTGAATTTTACAAAAAGTACGGCGGAAAGTTTGCGTGTCGAACCTGAGAGGTTGAAAACTCGGTGGAAACTGTGGAATTCCACCCGGAAAGTGGGCGTACAAACTTGATTTTTGAACATTTTCCACCGGGTTTTCAACATGTGGAAAAAATTGAGCCGAATTACCGATTGTATAGCCTGCTGAATGTGGAAAACTTTTGCCTTCGGCAAACATTGCGAAGAATGCCGGGGTATGCTATACTTTAGAATGTATCAGTGTCAAAATATAGTAAAACTGAAACAGAACGAAACCATGGCGCGGCTCAAACGGCCCGCCTTGCCATAGAATGGAAGGAGAACACATCAATGGACGAACAGAAAATGCCGCGCCGCCCCCGCCGCAGCAGCACGGAGGAGCAGCCCAAGAATGAGAGCCTGGTCTACGGCAAAAACCCCGTGACCGAGCTGCTCAAGAGCGGTTCCGGCGTGGATACCGTGCTGATCGCGGAGGGCATGGCCCCCGCTGTGGCAGCTTACTATACCGCCATGGCCAAGGAGGCCGGGGCCACGGTCAAGCGGGTGCATCCCAACAAGCTGCGCCTGATGACCGGCACCGAGAGCCATCAGGGCGTGGCTGCCTTTGCCAGCGAGATCGAATATGTGACCGTGGAGGACCTGCTGAACGTTGCCAGAGAGAAGGGGGAGCCCCCTTTCCTGGTGCTGAGTGACGGCATCGAGGACCCCCATAATCTGGGCGCGGTGATGCGCTCTGCTCTGCTGTGCGGAGCCCACGGCATCGTCATCCCCAAGCGGGGCGGCGCGTCCGTGACCCCCACCGTTATCAAGTCCAGCGCCGGTGCGGCCGAGCGCCTGCCTGTGGCCCGCGTGGCCAACATTGGCGAGACCATCCGCCGCCTGAAGGATCAGGGGGTGTTCGTCTACTGTGCCGATATGGACGGTGTGCCCCTGCGCAAGAACAACCTGACCGGCCCCATCGCACTGGTGCTGGGCAGCGAGGGCAGCGGTGTATCCCAGCTGGTGAAAAAGCTCTGTGACGGTGTGGTGCGGCTGGATATGGCCGCTCAGGGCACCGGTGTGGACAGCTTCAATGTCTCGGTAGCGGCTGGCATCATCCTGTACGAGATCCAGAGCCAGCGCGCCGCAGAGTAAGAAACAGCGGCCAGACCGCTGTGACCAGAACAGGGAGGGACTAGGATGCCAAAGGATGATAAGCGCAAAGAGCTGACACAGGAAGAGATCGATGCGCAGAACGAGAAGTTCCGCACGTTTTTCAGCACCAGCGTGGCACAGGTGCCCGAAGAGATGAAGCGCCGCGATGAGGAAAAGGAGAATACCGGCAGCCTGCTGGGCAAGCTCTTTCACCGCGAAAAGGACAAAGAGGAGCCAGCCGCCGCCCCGGCCGTGCAGAATGAGCTGCCGCCCACGGGTGAGATCGTGCTGGGCCATGAGGAAGAAGCCGAGGCCGGCTTGGAGCTGGCATTGGAGCCCGGAGAGCTGGAGGAAGCAGAGCCTGTGGCTCTGCCCACCGCGCCGGAAGCCCCCGCAGCGCTGAAGCCGGAACCCCGGCCCGCACCCCAGCCCGAGAAAAAGCCGGAGCCGCCCCGCCGCCGGGAACCCCTGACCCCGCAGGAGCAGCAGGAGGATGCAGAGATGGCCGAACTCAAGGCCATGCTCTATGGCACCCCCAAGCCCGCCCCGGTGGAGGAGGTGCAGGATGCCCCCGAAGAGGTGCTGGCCGTGGAGCCGGAAGCTTCCGCAGCGCCTGAGGGTCCGGCCATCCCCATGGTGTTTGCCGAGGATCAGTCGGTAAAGCAGGCGAAGTCTGCCCCGGAAGCCGCGCCAGAGGTTGAGCCGGAACCGGAAACGGCTTTCCAGTTCTTTGGTAAGGGCGCGGACGAGAACGAGCCGCAGGCCCCTACCCGCACCGAGGCCCCCAGCAAGGACGACAGCATGAGCCTGCCGCTGATGGGACTGGAAGAGGACGAAGCACCCGCCCGGCCTGCCGCCCCGGCAGAGGAGGCCCCGGCCCAGCCTGCTGAGGAAGCGGCCTCTGCTGCGCCGGAGGCTGCGGAGAAGCCTGAAGAGGAAGCCGAGCCGGAAACGCCCGAGCAGGTGGGGGAGAAGCTCCGCCGGATGGGCGCGGAACTGACGCTGCGGTGTGTGCTGGAGGGCATCCTTGCGGTGGTGCTGCTCCACTTTGGCTTTGTTGCCGAGGGGCTGCTGGCCCCTGTGGCCTCCCTTGACCCTGTGATCGCCCCGGCGGCGTTCTATGCTGCCAACCTGCTCTTTCTGGCCGGTGCGCTGGCTGTGGGCTGGCCTGTCCTGCGGGATGGCCTGCAGGGCCTCAAGGGCCGCCCCAGTGCAGACACCATGCCGACGCTGGCCGCCTGCGGTGCGTTGGTGCAGGCGGCGGTCGCCCTGCTCAACGCCCAGAGCTATCAGAACTCCAGCTGGACGCTGCTTTCCGGCGTGGCCGCACTGGGCCTGTTCCTGGCCCTGCTGGGCAGCCGTGTCCTGCTGACTGCCGTCAGAAACGGCTACGACCTTGCCGCCCGATCCCCCGAGGGGCTGCAGGGCGCATTCCGCGTCCGGGATAAGGACCTGATCCGGGTGCTGGCCCGGAGCCTGGATCAGAAAGACCCCTGGGTGCTGCTCAGCCGCCCTGTCCAGTGGGACGAGGCGCTGGTGGAGCAGAGCTTCGGGGAGCGTGCCAGTGAGCGCCGCGCCCGCAAGACAGCCCTGATCCTGCTGGGTGCCGCCGTGCTCAGCGGGCTGGTGTTCCTGCTGTTTGGCGGCGGGCCCAACGGCATGGCCGCAGCCCTGACCTCCATGCTCTGCATGGGTGCACCGCTGTCCTCCACCCTGGTTGCGGGTATCGCTTCTCTGCGCCTGCAAAAGACCGCAGCCGCCGCCGGTGCCGTGGTGCCCGGCTGGGCCGCCATTGAGGAGCTGGGCGGTGTGGACACCGTGCAGGTGGATGCCGACGAGCTCTTTACCGCCGACAGCGTGAATCTGGAGGATATCCGCATCTTCAAGGGCGGCCGCATCGACCGTGCCATCCTCTATGCGGCCAGCATCCTCAACCACAGCTGTGAGACCCTGCGGGGCCTGTTCCGCCAGATCATCGAGGACCGCACCGAGATCCTGTACCCTGTGAAGGATCTGGAGGTCCACCACGGTCTTGGCTTTGCCGCCTGGTGCGATAACAACCGGGTGCTCATCGGCAACCGGCTGTACATGGAGCGGGAGGGGGTGCCCCTGCCTGAGCAGGAGTACGAGGATGAGCACTCCCAAAACGGCGCGCTGCAGATCCTGTACCTGGCTGTTTCCGGAAGCCTGCACGCCATGTTCGTGCTCCACTATGTGGGCGGCCGCAACGCCGCCCGCGGGCTGGAGGTGCTGCAGCGGGAGAATATCCGCCTGCTGGTCACCTGTGAGGACCCCAGCCTGACGGCCCGCCACATCACCGAGGCTTACCATCTGCCCGAGGGGATGATCACCCTGCTGGATGAGGAACAGTGCAGCGCGCTGACCCCTGCCCAGCCGGACGAGACTGCCCGCTGCTGTATGCTGCATGATAAGGGCTTTGCCAGCCTGATTGGCGGCCTGCGCGCGGCGGAAAAGGCCCAGAACGCCGAGACGAGCGCCACCACGGTGCAGATGGTCTCGGTCTGGTTCTCGGTGGTCATCGGTGTTCTGCTGACCTACGCGGGCAGCATCGGCACCCTGTCGGTGGCAGCTGTCCTGATGTATCAGGCGGCATGGAGCGCTTTGAGCGTTGCGGTCTGCGCCCTGAAACAGCACAACTGAATGTGAGCGCGGCGTTTGGCTGCCTGCGCCGGGAGCAGCTTTTGGCCCTGATGTTCTGCACAAAAAAATCGGAAAAAACTGGAATTCCCGACGAAATCGAGTGCGAAAGCACAGCACTTTGGGCGAAAAACTTGACCCACATTGGCCGGACGTGTAAAATAAATCAATAGTGAGAAAAATCATGGACGCGAAATTTTTCCATGTGTGCGGCATTCCTTTGATCCCATGGGATGAAACAAGGAGGGAAGTTCGACCCAATGAAATGGAAATTCCAAACCGCGGGGCGGCTTCTGGCCCTGCTGGCTCTGAGCGGGGCCCTGCTGGCTGCCCCTCTGCCCGCGCAGGCCGCGCCCGGTGTGCTGACAGGCCTGACCGGAACCGGCTCCAAGCTGGAACTGGAGCTGACCGAGATGGAGCTGGAGATCACCGATGATGACCCCCGCCCCAAGGGCTACCTGTACACCAGCGGACAGAGCGATTATTACTTCATCGTCTGGATGAGCAGCAACTCCAATGTTGCCACGGTGGATGGCGACGGCAAGGTGACGGGCCGCAATGCGGGCACTGCCATCATCACCGCCATCTCCGACCACGGCGAACGTGCCGCCTGCAAGGTGATCGTGACCCGCAAAAATGAGGAAGCAGCCAGAAAAAAGCCCACGCTGGATACCACCAGCCTGAGTCTTGTGCTGCAGTACAATGACCTGCACCCCGCCCATCAGCTCCAGCTGACCAACAGCGACCACTCCTTCCTCTATGTCTACCAGTGGATGAGCAGCAACCCCGAGGTTGCCACAGTCAGTGACAAGGGCCTTGTCACGGCTCAGGCGGCGGGCACCACCACCATCACGGCAATGGTCTCCAACGGCCAGGCTCTGCGGTGCAGCGTCACGGTGACTTCGGATATCGGCAAGGTGACCCTGAACAAGAGTGACCTGCTGCTCCGCACCGTGGGCACCCAGGAACGTCTGACGGCCACCGTTGCGGTGGAAGGCGGCGGCAGTGTGCCCATTACATGGGTCAGCAGCAACCCCGGTGTCGTTACCGTGGATGCGGACGGCGTGGTGACCGCCATTGCCGATGGAGAAGCCAAGGTCACGGCTCTTTCGCCCGCCGGACGCTTTGACGTGTGCAGCGTTGTGGTGGGCATGGCGGCGGAGAAGTACGAATCTGAAGCCGACCTTGCTGACGAGCTCAAGCTCCCTGACCCCTACGTTGCCGTAAGGCTGAACAAACTGGCATAAAGAAAAAGCACCCGCCCATGGCTGTTTTTGACGGCTATGGGCGGTTTTTGCGTGTATGGAAACGGATGCGCTGGGAAAAACCTGCCGAAGAGGAATTTTTTGCAAAAATATTTTGCGTTGCGTGTTGAGGTGTACCTGACACATCCGGCTGCCTCCGGCAGGTGAAAAAGGACAAAATGGCCCGAACGTTGTTTAAGATAGGGGGCGGATGCCCCACGGAGCGGCAAAATCTCTGCAAAAAAGGCGGCTGTCCGGCTTAAATGACACATTTAACAAAAATTTGACGTGAAGTGATTGAATTTGCAACTCTTGACAGAAGGCGGGACAAACCATTATCCTTTTATCAGAGGAAAGTATTTTATGTCGCCAGACGTTGGAATGCCTGGTGTACAAGTGTGTGTCAGGAGGGAAAGAATATGTCCAACTACCGGAACCGAATCGGGGAAGCCATTGCCTTTGCCCGGAACGTGGCGGGCAGATCTCAGCAGGAGCTTGCGGATATGCTGGGGCGGGACAAGCGTACCATTCAGAAATGGGAGCGGGGCGAGATCCGCATTGCGCTGGAGGATTTTCTGGATGTATTCGATACTCTGCACCTGCCGGTGGGGCCCTATGAAATGTGGATCCTGCATCCGGAACTCTTTCCGCGCGGCATGGAGGATATCAAGGGCTTCAGCACCGAAAAGAAGCGGAGGACACTGGCGGATTATTATCTGCATCAGGCTGCACCGCTGGAGATCGAGCAGGAGTATTACATCCTGTTCGGCGACCACGGCAGCAACAGCTGCGGCATCCGGCAGGAGCTGCTGGCCAACCTGCAGACTCCGCTCCGTGACCGCAAACGGATCGTGAACCAGATCATCGACAACTACTATGAGGCCCGGGCCATCGGACATCTGACCGACCCGGAGGGCCAGCAGCCAGTGATGCCCATTCTGGAAGCCTGCTACGATGCCAGTGCACGGAGCGTGAAAGCCAACGAGAACCGGTACAGCATCGGCAGCATCGAGGACTATCTGGACGATGCGGAGAAACCGGCAAAAGAGTGAACCGAACAGCAGACGGCCGTGTGCAGCCGCCTGCTGTTTTTGCGTTCGGCTGCCTGCGGGAAAATATTGTGAAATTTGCGGATTCCTGCTATACTTATCCTATTGATGAAAAAGAAGGGTGAGATAAATGGCATACAACATGGGCGGTCGGCGCTTCCGGCCGGTGGGCAGCGGAAAAAAGCGGACTGCGCCGCAGTACGGGCCGGTGGGCACAGGCTGCCCGTTTGTGGAGGAGGCCGTGGCGCGGCTGTACCGGGAGCAGAACGAGGAACATTTCTGGAGCCTGATGAACGCCCTGAACTATGCGCTGGAATTGCAGACCAAGGTGCTGGTTCCGCTGGATGCGGCGGTGGATCCCCAGAGCGGAGCCGCCCCCTGGGCGCATCTGCCCATCCCGGAGGAGCGGGCCGAGGGCCTGCAGCCCTGGCTGCTCCACACTCGGAAAGAGCGGAACTATCTGCCGCTGTTCACCTCGGTAAAGAACGCCGAGGCGGAAAAGGCCAGCGCCACCCGCCCCATGGTGGAGCGCAGCCTGCGCAGCGCCATGGAGTATGCGCTGGAAACGGACGGCATCGATGGTGTGGTGCTGGATCCGTGGACAAGCTCTGCTACGCTGGATGTCTCCCTGCTCAGCGGGCTGCTGAAATCGGAGCGGGGAAGCGACAACCCCGGCGCTCAGGAGCTGGAAGCCGGGCACGCCGCCGCCCGGGCCGGGGATTGGCAGGAAGCGGCGGCCCGCTACACTGCCGCCGCCGAGGCGGGCAGCGCAGAGGCGCTTTCTGCCCTGGGGGACTGCCTGTATTATGGCCGGGGTACCCGGAAGAATAAGACCCAGGCCCGGCGGATGTGGAAAAAGGCCGCACAGGCCGGGGAGGTGCAGGCCATGATCGCCCTGGGGGATGACTGTGCTGCATCGGGCGGGGAGATGGCGGAGACCCTGCAATACTACCGCCGCGCCCAGAGCGCTGCCCGGGAGGTGCCGGACATCGCTTACACCCCGCAGGTCTGCCTGCGTCTTGCCCAGTACGAGACCCAGTACCTCTCCCGCAAAAAGGCGCTGCTGCAGGTGGCCGAAGCCGTGCAGGGCTTTCGGATCCTGCAGGCCGAGGGCGAAACGGATGCTGCCGACTGGCTGCGGGAGGCTGAACTGCTGACCGATCAGCTGCTGGCCGACGATAAAAACGCCTGAAACACAGTTTCTTTACATTTGTTCTAAGAAATCGTCATAGGAAACCGGTAAGATATTCAAGGAAATATTCTGCGCCGAAGAAAAGAGGACAAGCACTATGAGCAAAGTGATCGGAATCGACCTTGGCACCACCAACTCCTGCGTGGCGGTGGTGGAGGGCGGCAAGCCTGTGGTCATCACCAACGCCGAAGGCGAGCGCACCACCCCCAGCGTGGTGGCCTTTACCAAGGATGGCGAGCGTCTGGTGGGCGGCGCGGCAAAGCGCCAGATTGCCACAAACTCCGGCCGCACGGTGTCCAGCATCAAGCGGTACATGGGTTCTGATCACCGGGTGCATATCGATGGCAGAGACCTGACCCCGCAGGAGATCAGCGCCATGATCCTGACCAAGATCCGCCGCGATGCCGAGAGCTATCTGGGCGAACCGGTGACCGAGGCCGTCATCACGGTGCCTGCCTATTTTGACGACAGCCAGCGCAAGGCCACTCAGGACGCGGGCCGCATTGCGGGCCTGAATGTTCTGCGCATCATCAACGAGCCCACCGCCGCCGCAGTGGCCTATGGCCTGGACAACGAAGCTCCCCAGAAGATCCTGGTCTACGATCTGGGCGGCGGCACCTTTGATGTTTCGATCATCGAGATCGAGGACGGTACCTTTACGGTGCTGGCCACCGGCGGCGATACCCATCTGGGCGGCGATGACTTTGACGAGCGCATCGTTGAGTGGGCTGTGGCAGAGTTCCGCAGATCTGACCGCATCGATCTGACCAAGGACCCCGCCGCCATGGGCCGCCTGAAGGAGGAAGCGGAAAAGGCCAAGAAGGAGCTTTCCAGCGCGCTTTCCGCCCAGCTGAACCTGCCGTTTATCGCGGTGGGCAAGGATGGCCCTCACCATCTGGATCTGAGCCTGGGCCGCCCCCAGTTTGAGATGATGACCGGTGACCTGCTGGCCCGCACCGTTCAGCCGGTGCAGAACGCCCTGCGGGATGCCGGGATTTCCGCCAGCCAGCTGGGCAAAGTCCTGCTGGTGGGCGGCAGCACCCGGATGCCCGCTGTGGAGCGGCAGGTCCGGGAGCTGCTGGGCTGTGAGCCCAGTCACACCCTGAACCCCGATGAATGCGTGGCCATGGGTGCCGCCGTGCAGGGCGGCCTACTGCAGGGCGGCGGAAAGCTGGCCGGTGCCACCGGTGCGGCCGCGCAGGGCCTTGTGCTGATGGATGTCACCCCGCTGACGCTGTCCATTGAGACGCTGGGCGGTGTAGCCACCCCCCTCATCACCCGCAACAGCATGATCCCCACCCGCAAGAGCCAGATCTTTACCACGGCCCGCCCCATGCAGACCAGCGTGGAGATCAACGTGCTGCAGGGCGAGCGCCACTTTGCCCGCGACAACAAGAGCCTGGGCAAATTCAAGCTCACCGGCATCCGCTCCGGCTTCTCCTCCAAGCCCCAGATCGAGGTCACCTTTGACATCGATGTGAACGGCGTGGTCAAGGTGTCTGCAAAGGATCTGGGCACCGGCCGGGAGCAGAACATCACCATCACCGGCAGCACCAATCTTTCTGAGAACGAGATCCAGCGCGCCATGGCCGATGCTGCCGCCTACGAGGAGGAGGATACCCGCCGCAGGGAGCGGCTGGAGCTCCACAACCAGGCCGAGATGCTGGCTTACAAGGTGGATGAAGCCCTCTCCAAGTGCAAAAAGGAGCTGGACAAGGACGAGAAGAACCGAGTCAAGAACGACCTTGCCAGCCTGCGCCGCTGCCTGCGCAAGGATAAGCCCGAAAAGATGAACGAGACCGAGGAGGCGAACCTCCGTCAGGCAAAATCCCAGCTGGAGGCCAGCGCCAACCACCTGATGGTGCTGTACAGCACGGAGCAGGATGCCGGCCGGCAGTAAGCGGGCAATTCCCTACTGAAAAACTTCGTTGAAAGGGTTGACAAACCCGGAAGAGTGGGGTATTATGTATGCAATATCACAAAAATGGCTGTGAAGAGAAGAGTAGGTTTTCGCATTGATCCTTCCAGAGAGCCCGGGCGGTGGAAAAGGGCAGGAAACAGGGAACTGAAAATGGTCTCGGAGCCGCGGGGGCGAAGTGCAAGAGTGCTAAGCCTGCGACGGGAGCGCCCGTTACAGCGTCCGGTTGTCGCGTTGCAAAACGCCGCAGCAGTGAGGCTGTCTCTGTGAGGGGACAGTAAACCAAGGTGGTACCACGGAAGTTTTACGCTTTCGTCCTTGTGGGTGTATGCCCGCTGAGGACGGAAGCGTTTTTTATTTTGCTTCCGGTGCAAAGGGTGCGGATTGTGCCGCACCGCACAAAAACATTTTTGTAAAAGTAGAGAGGGAAAACAAAATGTCTAAGATCACTCGTCGTAATTTTCTGAAAGTTTCCGGCGTGGCCGCTGCTGCCGCTGCCCTGACCGCCTGCGGCGGCTCTTCCTCCACCGCAAGCTCCGCCGCTTCCGGTGCTGCATCCTCTGAGGCTGCCTCCACCGCTGCCAAGCTGGACAAGATCAAGGTCGCTGTTCCCAACGACACCACCAACGAGGCCCGCGCTCTGACCCTGCTGGAGAAGAACGGCTTCTTCAAGCTGAAGGCAGATGCAGGCCTGACCGCCACCAAGAACGATATCGAGGAGAACCCCCTGAACGTCAATGTGGACGAGGTCGAGGCTGCTCAGGTGCCCAACGTCCTGCAGGATGAGGACTACGCTGTCATCAACTCCAACTACGCCATCTCTGCCGGTCTGGACCCCATGACCGATGCTCTGGCCATGGAGGATGGCACCTCTGCCTACGTCAACGTTCTGGTCTGCAAGGAAGGCAATGAGGAGGAGCCCAAGATCAAGGCTCTGGTCGCTGCCCTGCAGAGCCAGCAGGTCAAGGACTTTATGACCGAGAGCTACGGCGGCGCTGTGGTCTCTGTTGTGGAGGACCCCACCGACGGCTATGATCCTTCCATCGATTATGACGCACTGAACGGTGAGACTGTCAGCTGCGCTGCCACCCCCGCCCCCCACTGCGAGATCCTGGAGGTCTGCAAGCAGATCCTGGCCGACAAGGGCATTACGCTGGACATCCAGGAGTACGATGACTATGTGATCCCCAACACCATCGTTGAGGATGGCCAGTGCGACACCAACTACTTCCAGCATCAGCCCTACCTGGACAACTTCAATGAGGAGAAGGGCACCCACCTGGTCTCCGTTGCCGGTATCCACGTTGAGCCCATGGGCATCTACGGCGGCAAGCAGAGCGACCTGAGCCCGATCGAGGGTTAAGCGAACTCCCCCAGTCACCTTGCGGTGACAGCCCCCTCGGGGAGGGAGCCTTTGCCTGACCGTTCTGTTTCAGGCTCCCTCTATGAGGGAGCTGGCAAATCCGTAAGGATTTGACTGAAGGAGCTTATTCAACAGCAAGGAGCAATTTTTGTGATCGAGATCAAACACCTTTCCAAGACCTTCCAGATGAAGGACGGCGCAGTGAATGCGCTGAAGGACATCAGCCTGACCATCCCGGATGGCTCGATTTACGGCATCATCGGCATGTCTGGCGCGGGCAAATCCACGCTGGTGCGCTGCATCAACCTGCTGGAGCGCCCCACCGAGGGCAGCGTGGTCATTGACGGCGTGGAGATGGAAAAGCTCACGCCCGCCCAGCTGCGTCAGCGCCGCCGGGAGATCACGATGATCTTCCAGCAGTTCAACCTGCTGATGCAGCGCAGCTGCCTGAAGAACATCTGCTTCCCCATGGAGCTGGCAGGTGTGAAGAAAGAGGAAGCCGAAAAGCGCGCCAAGGAACTGCTGGAAATGGTGGGCCTGCCCGATAAGGCCAACGCCTACCCGGCCCAGCTCTCCGGCGGCCAGAAGCAGCGCATTGCCATTGCCCGCGCACTGGCAACGGACCCCAAGGTCCTGCTCTGCGATGAGGCCACCAGCGCGCTGGACCCCAACACCACCCACTCCATCCTGACCCTGATCAAGGACATCAACCGGAAGCTGGGCATCACGGTGGTGGTCATCACCCATCAGATGAGCGTTGTGGAGGAGATCTGCGATCACGTTGCCATTCTGGACGGCGGCGTTGTGGTGGAACAGGGCGAGGTGAAGGAGATCTTCGCCAACCCCAAGACCGCCGCGGCAAAGCGTCTGGTGGCTCCCAACGGCGGCAGCGCAGCCCGCGACCTGTCCAGCTTTGCGCCGGACGATCATGTGGTGCGTGTGACCTTCAACGGTTCTTCCGCCGCAAAACCGCTGGTGGCAAGCCTTGCCGCCGAAAAGGGCATTCTGGTGTCGGTGCTCAGCGCCGATACCCGCGACCTGAGCGGCCAGTGCTACGGCTCCATGCTGCTCAAGCTGCCCGCTGACCTGGACGAAGCAAAACAGGCTGCTGCCTATATGCGGGCACAGCCCGGTATTACGGTGGAGGAGGTGACCGGAGAATGACCATTGCAGATTATGGCTTTGCCATCTGGGAGACCTTCTATGTGACGGTGCTCTCCACCGCGTTCTCTCTGGTCATCGGCCTGCCGCTGGGCGTGCTGCTGGTGGCCGGTGACAAGGACGGCGTGCTGCCCCTGCCCGGCTGGCTGATGCACATCCTCAACATCGTCATCAACATTCTGCGCAGTGTGCCCTTCCTGATTCTGATGATCTGTGTATTCCCGCTCACCCGTGTCATCGTAGGCACCACAGTGGGCACCAAAGCCACCATCGTTCCGCTGGTGGTGGCCGCCTTCCCGTTCGTGGCTCGTCTGGTAGAGACCAGCCTGCGCGAGCTGGACGAAGGTGTGGTGGAAGCTGCCCAGAGCATGGGTGCCACCCCGTTCCAGATCATTACCAAAGTGATGATCCCGGAGTGCCTGCCCGGCCTGATCTCCAGCATGACCACGGCCCTGACCACCATTCTGGGCTACTCGGCCATGTCCGGCGTCATCGGCGGCGGCGGTCTGGGCAAGATCGCCCTGTCCTACG
>ENA-OUQG01001525-OUQG01001525.1-human-gut-metagenome-genome-assembly--contig:-NODE-1525-length-12354-cov-3.918449_pt1 | contig 12354 bp, 10 predicted proteins | sample MGYA00237943_ERZ548823 | MGnify/ENA primary metagenome ERZ548823 (study PRJEB26490, sample SAMN05194731) | human gut metagenome | biome: terrestrial biome; feature: human-associated habitat; material... | reverse complement strand
GAGCAGGAGGAAATTTCCTTGTAGGCGCTGTAGGAAGGCAACCAAACTTCCAGGTCGTAGGTCTTGGCGGCGGAGAATCCGATGTCGCCGGTGCAAAGGCTGATTACGCGATAAGGCAGGCCCAAAAGCTGCAGAATGTTCTCGGCATCGGCAACCATGGACTCCAGATCGTCGTAGCTTTCTTCGGGCTTTGCATACTTAACCATTTCCACCTTGTCAAACTGGTGCACGCGGATAAGGCCGCGGGTGTCGCGTCCAGCAGAACCAGCCTCTTCACGGAAGCAAGGCGTGAAGGCGCAGTACTTCAGGGGCAATTCGCTTGCCTCAAGCACTTCGCCAGAATGGATATTGGTGAGCTGCACCTCTGCCGTAGGAATGAGGTACATACCTTCGCGGGTTTTGAACAGGTCGTCTTCGAACTTAGGAAGCTGGCCAGTACCAGTAAGCGTGGTGGCATTGGCCATAGCCGGGCACCACCATTCCTTGTAACCACGGGAGGTGTGCGTATCGGCCATGAAGTTAATGAGCGCGCGCTCAAGGCGAGCACCCAAGCCGCCCAGCAGCACAAAGCGGCTACCTGCGAGCTTTACGGCACGCTCGGCGTCGATGATGCCAAGCTCTGCGCCCAAGTCCCAATGAGGCTTCATTTCGAAGCCTTCAGCCTCGAAGTTACGCGGGGTGCCCCAGCGACGAACCTCGGGGTTGTCGTTTTCGTCTTTGCCAACCGGAGTGGAATCTGCCGGCATGTTCGGCGTGGACATGAGCATATCGCGCAGCCCTTCGTCAGCTGCAGCACGCTCAGCGCTGAACTGAGCGATCTGGTTCTTGAGCTCGGAAACCTCAGCCTTAGCAGCCTCGGCTTCTTCCTTCTTGCCTTCGCCCATCAACTTGCCGATGGACTTGGAGATAGCATTGCGCTTTGCCTGAAGCTCTTCTTCCTTAGCAATTGAAGCACGACGTGACTCGTCCAATTCCTGGAAGCGCGCAGAATCCCACGTATGATTGCGATTCTGCATCGCAGTAGCGACTTCATCAAGATGTTCGCGGACGAACCGAATGTCTAGCATGACTGCCCTTTCGACGTGCTTTATACGGTATGTTTCCGTTTGAAAACAGTAGCGCTAGTATACTCTTATTCACCTAGCACGCGCAGGCGGCTTGCCCGTTCGCGCAATGAACAAATCCGTGAGAGGAACCCATGGACTTCGCCGAGCTCTATCATTTCCTGTTTGAAACCATCGAAGGCATCGGCTGCCTTATTGTGGCATGCCTGGTTCTTACCACCATCATTGCGGCCATTTTGGAATACCGCACGCGCAAAACCTTCAAAGATCGCGGCGAAAAGGATACCGATACGGAGTTTTTCGACGAGGAATAGCGCCCCCAGTCCGACGCCGAAAGATTTTCTAGCTATCCCCCAGCATGGGCGGCATAGCGCGCAGGAACAGGAATCCAACAATAAACAGCAGGGCAATAGACAGCACGCCCAGCGAAGAGCTTCCCGTAAGTTGGGTAAAGGCGCTTACCAGGAAAGTGCCCATAACGGCAGCATACTTGCCGAAAATGTCGAAGAACCCGTAGTACTCGTTGGCGCGCTCCTTCGGAATGAGCTTGCCATATTCCGAACGCGAAAGCGCCTGGATACCGCCCTGGAACAGGCCAACGCAAATTGCCAGGATCCAGAATTCCACCGCGCTCTTCAAGAAGAACGCCGCGAACAGCACAATAAAGAAGTATGCAAGTACGCCCACCTTCAGCATACGTTTGGTTCCAAAGCGTTTCGCCAGGTTGCCATAAGCGATTGCGGAAGGAAACGCCACAAACTGGGTTACCAATAGCGCCAACACCAGCTGCGTCGAGTCGATGCCCAAGTCGGTGCCGTAGCTGGTGGACATGCTGATGATGGTATGCACACCATCGATGTAGAAAAAGTACGATATAATGTAGATCAGCATGGGCTTATCCGCGCCGATCTCCTTCATGGTCGTGAACACGTTTTTAATGCTGGCCCCCACGTCGCCCTTCTTATAGGGCTTGCCGGAGGTCTGCTCACAGTTTTTGACCAGCGGGACACTGAACACGAGCCACCACACGGCGGTCAGGCCAAAGATGAACCCGAGGCAGGTCAGCATCGGCACGCCGACGGCGTTCATGATGAGGAAGATCAGCAAGGGGATCGTCGAGCCACCGATGTAGCCGAGGCCGTAGCCCAGCGTCGAGACCGAGTCCATGCGGTCCTCCGTCGTGACATCGGTCAGGAAAGCGTCGTAGTAGATGCAGGACGCATCAAAGCCGATGGTGCTTGTGATGTAGAGCACCAGCACTATCGCCGCGACCCTGCCCGCCGCATCCGGCGAGGCGGTGAAGTCCATGAACGGCGTGAAGGAAAGCCCTGCTACCGAGACAACACCGATGAGCATAAATGCCGTGAACAGCTTTTTGCGCATACCGCGGATGTCGCCGAACACGCCCAGGAACGGCGCGCTGAGGGCGACGATGGCCATAGCCAGGCTGGTGGCAAAGCCCCAGGTGGACATGCTGGACACACTGTCGGCGGTGTAGCCCGCAACGGTGTCGAAGAAGATGGGCAGGATGGTCACGACGATGACCGAGTGGGCGCTGTTGGCCCAGTCGTACATCATCCAGCTGATCTCCTGCTTGGTGAATTTTTTCAGGAAGCCCATGGAAGAAAACCTCCGCATTTGTTATTGCACGCATTTTGCGTGCTTGTATAATTATTGTAACATTTTGCTCCGTCAAAAACAACAAGCCCCGCCGACGTTTCGGTCAGCAGGGCGTAAAAGTTTTGTAATATTTTTGTGGCAGATTGACGGAGGAAGTTTGCGGTGCAGCACACTGCCGGGAAATACCCGTAGGGGCGCATTCCATATGCGCCCCTACGGAATTGTGCCAAAGCAGCGCGGCACGGGCGGATATAGAATCCGCCCCTACGGTGTTCGCTATTTTTTACCTTGCCCGCAGCTCCCAGAACGCCACGGCCCCTGCCGCGGCCACGTTCAGTGAGTCTACGCCGTGCTGCATGGGGATCATGACGGTGTAGTCACAGTGGGCAATCGTGGTGCGGGCCAGGCCGTCGCCCTCTGTGCCCAGCACGATGGCAAGGCGCGGCTCGGCGCGCAGCGCGGGGTCATCGATGCTGACGGCGCGGCTGTCCAGCGCCATGGCGGCAGTTTTAAAGCCGAGCGCGTGCAGGCGGGCCATCCCGGCCTCGGGCCAGTCGGCAGGGCTGTCACCCAGCGTTGCCCACGGCACCTGGAACACCGTGCCCATGCTTACGCGGACGGCACGGCGGCAGAGCGGGTCGCAGCAGGACGGCGAGAGCAGCACCGCGTCCATGCCCAGTGCGGCGGCCCCGCGGAAGATGGCCCCGATGTTGGTGGAATCCACAATGCCTTCCAGCACGGCCACCCGGCGGGCGTTGCGGCAGACTTCCGCCACCGTGGGCAGCAGGGGACGGTGCATCGCGCACAGCACGCCGCGGGTCAGCTCAAAGCCGGTCAGCTGGGCCAGCATGGCGCGGTCAGCGGTATACACCGGGGCGTTCCCGCAGCGGGCCAGAACCTCGCTGGCCGGGCCGGTAATCTGCTTGCGCTCCATTAAAAAGGAGATAGGCTGATACCCGGCGTCCAGTGCGCGGGCAATCACCTTGGGACTTTCGGCAATAAAAATGCCTTTTTCCGGTTCCAGGCGGCTGCGCAGCTGAGCCTGGGTCAGCCGGGCGTAAACGTCCAGCTCCGGGGCGGCAAAATCAGTAATTTCAATCACGTTCGGCATACAAAAAGGCGCTCCTTTGCAAAGCTTTGCCTTTATTGTAGCACACCGCAGAAAATCTGGCAAAAAGCATTGACAGAACTCGATAGATGCAGTATCATCCAAATGGTTGATGGTACATCCAACTTAAAAAGGAGGCCAAACATGCAGGCAGAACAGAACAAGGACCCGACCGAGCGGCAGATGACCAAAATTGCGCGGGAAGCGGCCAAGTTTACCGTACAGATGATGAAAGCTGATGGCATTGGCACGGCAGAGTTTGATTTTATTCATCTGGTGCGCCACAACCCCGGCATGACCCAGGCGGATGTGCGTGCGGCCCTGAAGATTGATAAGGGGGCGGCCGCCCGCCGTGCGGCCAGCCTGGAAGCCAAGGGCTACCTGGTGCGCAAACCGAACCCGGACGATGGCCGCAGCCAGCTGCTGTATGCCACGCCCAAGGCCGAGGAACTGAAAAACTCCAAAGCTGCGATTGAAACCGTATTTTATGCCTGGCTGGTGGAGGAACTGCCGGAGGCTGAACGGGAAGCCTTTTGCAAAACGCTGGAAACCCTGTATTGGCGCAGCAAAAACCAGCGGCGGGCAGGGTTCCCGGATGTGACGGCGCGGGTGCAGCAGATGAATGGGGAGGAAATACAGGATGAAGAATACGGAAAGCGCCCCGGTGCGCCAGCCGGACCGGGTGCTGAGCTACTTCGAAAACCAGAGGCCGGTGCTGGCGGTGGTAACGGTATCGGGCCTGATCTATAACCTGGGTCTGGTGGTCGGCCCCTGGTTTGAGGGCCAGCTGGCCCAATGCCTGCTGGGCATTTTGAACGGGAACGAAACCTTTGCCGCCATGGCGGCGCTGTGTGCGGGCTATTTGATTGCCATTGCGGTGGTGCAGGGGTCGCGGTTCATCAAGCGGCTGTATGTGCGCAAGTTTGCCAACAACATCAACCGCAGCATGAAACAGGTGCTGTACGCCAATCTGGTGCGGAAAGACAAGGTTGAACTGGAACAGGCCGGCACCGGCACCCTGATGACCAAAGCTATCTCCGATGTGGACGCCTGTGCCGAGGGCATGCGCAAGTTCACCACGGAAATTTTTGATACCGGCATTGCCCTGCTGGCCTATGCCGTGATGCTGCTGGGGTACGACTGGCGGCTGGCGCTGCTCTGCCTGGTGTTTGCGCCGATTTCCTATTATATTGCCGAGCAGATGAAAACCCTGGTTCAGCGCACCGGCGCTGCCAACAAAGAGAGCACAGGCCGCCTGAGCGCCGCCACACTGGACCGGGTGTCCGGCGCGCTGACCTACCGCGTGTATGGCTGTGAGCCGCAGCGCGATGCCGCGTATGAAGCCTGCCTGCAGGATTACGAGCGTACCGCCGTCAAAGCCGGGCTGCCGGTGGCCGCCATGCCGCCGCTGTACGGGGTCATCTCGATGACCGGCGTTCTGTTCATCTTTACCTTTGGCGCGCGCAATGTGGCGGGCACCGGCTGGGCCGCCTGGGATATTGCAGCGTTCACCACGTTCTTGTCCTGCTTTGGCAAATTGGCGGTCAAATCCTCCCACGCGGCAAAGCTGTTCAACGCGGTGCAGAAAGCCCAGGTATCCTGGGGACGCATCAAACCGCTGATGCGCCAGCCGGACCCCCTGCCGGAAGAGATCCCGGCCAAGCCGGAAACCCTGACCGTGAACAAGCTTGGCTTTGCCTACCGGGGCGGGGCACCGGTTTTGCAGGATATCACCTTTACCGCGCAGCCGGGCCGGATTTTTGGCATTACCGGCGCGGTGGCCTGCGGCAAATCCACACTGGGCAAAGCGTTTTTGTGTGAGCTGCCCTATACCGGTTCCATCCAGTACGGCGGGCGTGAGATGGCCGGCATGACGGACGCGGAGCGCTGCGGCGTGGTTGGCTACCTGGGGCATGACCCTGAGCTGCTGAGCGACAGCATCCGCAACAACATCCTGCTGGGCAGAGATGACGACGCCTGGAAGTACCTGCGGGCTGTCTGCCTGGAGGATGAAGTAAAAGCCATGCCGAACGGCCTGGATACCCGCGTGGGCGATGGCGGCGTGCGCCTGTCCGGCGGGCAGCAGCAGCGCCTGGCTTTGGCCCGCACGCTGGCCCACCCGCGCCCGCTGCTGGTGCTGGACGACCCGTTCTCGGCCCTGGACCGCAAAACCGAAGAACAGGTTTTTGCCAACCTGCGTAAAATGACCGCAGGCAGCACGGTGCTGCTGATCAGCCACCGGCTGTACCTGTTCCCCCAGATGGACGGGGTGCTGTGGATGCAGGACGGCAAAGCAGTCTGTGCAGCCCACGAGGAACTGATGGCGCAGAACCCGCAGTATGCCGCGCTGGTGAACGCCCAGGAAGGAGGCGAGCAGGATGAACCGGAAAAATGAGACCGTGCGCAGCGTTGTGCTGGGTACCGTGCGCCGCCAGCCGCTGCTTTGCACCGCGCTGGTGCTGGCAGTGGCCGGTGCGGTGGCGGCAAGTCTGCTGCCGCCGCTGGTGCTGGGCCGCGTGGTGGACCGCCTGACGGCCCGGCAGGTGGTGCCCTTTGCGCTGGCGTTGGGGTACTTTGGGCTGCTGGCACTTTCCGGCGGGCTGGATTCCCTGCGGGAAAGTCTGCTGACCGTGTTTGGCCAGAAGATGACCCACGCCCTGCGCAGTGCCATGTGCGCCAAGCTGGACAAGCTCCCGGCGGAAGCCTTTGTAAACCAGGAATCCGGCGTGGCGGTTTCCCGCTTTGTGGGTGATGTTGACACGGTGGAAGAGCTGTTCACCTCCGGCATCATCAGCATGTTTGCGGATGCCTGCCGCCTGTGCGGCATTCTGGCCGTGATCTTCATGGAAAACAGCGGCCTGGCGCTGATTTTGCTGGTGGTGCTGCCGCTGCTGTATCTGTTTACCCGCGTGGTGCAAAAGCGGATGCTGAAAGCGCAGCTGCAAAACCGTGCCGCTGTGGCGCGGGCTTCCGCCCATGTGCCGGAAACGCTGCGCTGCATCCGCACCATCCACACCCTGCGGCGGGAAAATTACATGGAAAAAGCCTATGACGAAGCGTTGGACGACAGCTTTGCCGCGGTGGAGAAAACCAACTTTTACGATGCCTGCTATTCGCCTGTGATTTTGATTATGAACGCGGCGGTGGTGGCGCTGGTCATGCTGCTTTCCGCAGCGGGCAGCCCGGAAGTGCGGGCGTTCTTTGGCATGTCGGTCGGCACGGCTGTGGCGGTTATTGCCTATATTTCCCAGGTGTTCACCCCGCTGGAAAGCATCGGCATGGAGATTGAGACGATTCAATCCGCTGTGGCCGGTGTGCGGCGCATCAACGGCTTTTTGGCGCAGGCAGAGCGCATTCCCACCGCTGAAACCGCCCCGCAGGCCGTGCCGGGTGCCCCCAGCGTGGAGCTGCAGAACGTGCATTTTGGCTATGAAAGCGATGAAGAAGTGCTGCACGGCCTGAGCTTTGCCGTGCAGAAAGGTGAGCAGGTCACCCTGACCGGTCGCACCGGCGCGGGAAAGAGCACCATCTTTAAGCTGCTGCTGGGCCTGTACCACCCGCAGCAGGGCCAGGTGATGCTGAACGGTGTGGAAGCCGCCACACTGCCGGATACTGCCCGCCGCCCGCTGGTTGGCTATGTGGAGCAGAGCTTCCGACGTGTGCCGGGCACCGTGCGGGACCAGATCACCCTGTTTGATGCCGCCATCACCCCGCAGCAGGCGGAGAATGCCGCCCGCACCGTGGGCCTGCATGACGCCATTGCGGCGCTGCCCGAAGGGTACGATACCCCGTGTACGCCGGGCATCTTCTCGCAGGGGCAGTGGCAGCTGCTTTCCATCGCGCGCGCCATTGCAGCCGGGCCGCAAATCTTGCTGCTGGATGAAATTACCGCAAACCTGGACGCCGGAACAGAACAGACTGTTCTGGATGCTTTGCAGCGCGCCGGTCAGAACCGCACCGTGGTTTCCATCAGCCACCGCCTGTACAACCGCACCGGCGGGCGAAGCATTGCGATCTGACAGCTTAAGCACCGAAAAAAGAGCAATTTTTGACCCTTTACAGCGGGCGGCGGCTGTACTAAAATAATCCCTGTTTTGGGGGCGTGGCTTGGAAATTGAGAATTCAGGTTCCCGGCACCTCCTGGGGAGGAAAGTACCATGGCAAAAGACTTAACAAAAGGCAAGCCGTTCCCGGTGCTGCTGCAGTTCACCATGCAAAGGCAGTGAGAAATCTGCTGGACAGCTCCGGTGTTCGATACATTTATCTTCCACCATATAGTCCTGATCTGAATCCTATTGAAAAGCTCTGGTCGAAGGTGAAGTCTTTCCTTCGTAAATTCAAGGCACGGACCCTGGATGCTCTTCCGAACGCGATACAATGTGCTTTTCAGACAGTTTCGCCTTCTGACTGCTCAGGCTGGTTCCATTCCTGCGGCTATTCGCCTTATTTTTGAAAATTGCTATAATAACCAATAATTCAATAACGGGGCGGCTGGAAAAACGGCCGCCCCGTTTTGATGTTAGCCGTATCTGCTTGTATGAAAATCGTCAATCCGCCAACCATAATCAGTTTTCACCATGCGGATAGGGTATTCGATAATGTATACCTCTAACGGGTTTTCTACCGAGCCATCGCGGTCATAGTGAGAAATCAAGGTGAATTCGACTTCCTCAGGGGTATTTTTGACTAAGCGGTAAGTGTCTGGGTACTGTTCTTGAACATAAATAGTCATTCCTGCGACCATTTCGTTATGAAGAGAAAAGTGAACGGCAACCCTACCATTGTAGTTCTTGAATTTTATGGCATAATCGGTGGAGGTCAAGCAGTTATCGGTAAATATACTATGAATGCGCTCCGAAAATTCATCGAAAGAAACATTGTACAGTGTGTAATGGTCTTCTATAAATGGTACAGAATCGCTTCCATCGGTAACTACTTTATAGCCCCACTTATCCATGAGATTGGCACCTTCACCGTATAAACCGAAACTGGCATCGTAGGCATTTGTATACAGTTGCCTTTGTTCCTCGCTCAAAAAGGAAAGGTCGGTATATTCCTGTTCCGGCTGCGCAGGAGAAGCGCTTGGTTCTGAAGAATCGGGTGTGTTTGGTTCCTCGGTTGGAGGCTGAGTAGATGAAGGCACCGCAGACGTAGGTTCTTCGTCTTCATAGGAATCGAGATTGCTCGTTGCGGCTGAACTGCTTTCGTAATCAGACGTGGAGGGGGACGAGACCGAGGAAGATGCTGATGTAGTGGAATTGTTGCATCCAGACAATAGGCATCCACACAAGACAACAGAAAGAGCAATATTGACATTTTGGAGCATCATAATCTATACCTCCTTAAATTCTAAATAATGATTTTGATTTTCTGAAATTCATATACGTGCTGGCGCTGGAATTATTCCTGCACCGGTGCGGGGTCCACGTTCAGGATGTCATTAAAATAGTTGTTGGCAATCATAAAAACACCCATTGTGGTAATTACCACAAGCTGCTCTTCAGTAAAGGTTTGCTGCATCAGGCGCATCAGGTCCTCCGGCACATGCTTGGGGTCACGGGCAATGGCGCGGCCATATTCGATCAGCAGGCGCTCATCATCGGTAAAATCAAAGGTGGCAAAGTCAATATGGTTCTTTTCCAGCAGGCGGGAAAAATAGGCGCTGCATACCAGGCAGTCATTTTGCAGCGAAATGGCGTACTCATAAAAATCCGCGGCGCGTTTGCCGATCAGCCGCTGCAGCTCACGGTCCAGCTCATAGGAGCTTTCTTCCAGCGTATGGAACGCCGTTACATTATGCAGCAGGGTCAGCTTTTCGTTGGTCAGCTGGTAGCCCTGGGCCAGGTGGTTATCCACCGCGGCGCGGACCTCCTGCGGGGCTGTGGAAAGGTCAATCTTTGAAATATATGATATAGCGGGCCTCCTGTTTATGCAAAATAAACCCATTACTTAACTTGATAAGTTGGTTGACAGTGCTGCCAGTATACCATCTGCCGGGCGGTACGTCAACGCCAAACGGGCAAAAACAGGATTGCAGAGAGAAAAAATTCGTGCTACACTGGCAGAAAGTGAAACTGCGAAAGGGATGCAGAACAATGGAAAAGGAACAGGCATTGCAAGCCCTGTTGGATCAAGTGGTCCGGCAGGGGGATTTTATCGGTGTCAGCGCGCTCTACCTACGGGATGGCAAACAGCTGGCTTATGCACAGGCGGGCATGGCGGACCGGGAACGGGGCATCCCCTTTGCGCGGGATACCATCTGCCGGGTGTTTTCGATGAGCAAGCCCATCACGGCCTTTGCGGTGATGAAGCTATGGGAGGACGGCAAACTGGACCTGGACGCCCCGGTGGCAGCCTATCTGCCGGAGTTCGGGGATGCCGAGCATACGAACCTGACAATCAGGCAGCTGCTCTGCATGACCTCCGGGTATGGCTACAATGATAACGATTCGGTACAGTCGGCGGGGCTGGGCAGGCTGTATGATGAAATTTCGGAATCCTTTACCAAAGGCGGACAGCGTACCACGCGTCAGGTGATTGCCGAAATGGCGAAGCTGCCGCTGCTGTACCGCCCCGGCAAGGGCTGGCGGTATGGCGTCAGCGCGGATATCCTGGCCGCAGCGGTGGAAGCCGCCAGCGGGATGAACTACCGCGATTTTTTGAAGCAGAACCTGCTGGACCCGCTGGAGATGGTGGATACGGATTTTTATGTGCCGGAAGCCAAGCGTGGCCGGTTTGCCCAAGCGTATGATTTCAATTCCGGCGCAGCGGTGCCCGATGTGGTGAACCACCTTGGCATCCAGATGAACATGAAAAGCCTGCCGGAGTTCCTTTCCGGAGGGGCAGGCATGGTTTCGACCATTGACGATTATGCCCACTTTGCCACCATGCTGATGAACGGCGGCGAATGGAACGGCTGCCGCCTGCTGAAACCGGAAACGGTGCAGGCGATGGCGGAGCCGCTGCTGAACGCAGAGCAACGCAAGATTTTTGTGGGGCAGGATACCATGCGCCTTGGTATGAGCTATGGCCATTTGATGAGTGTCTGCGTTGCCCCGGAGGAAAGCCCGGTGCCGCTGCACCTGGGGGAATACGGCTGGGATGGCAAGCTGGGAACCCTGTTCACCAACGACCCTGCAACCCGCAGCAGCCTGCTGATGATGCTGCAGCGCAACGGCCCCTGGGACAGACTGGTCAACCTGCGCGTTGGCGTAAAGAAAATTTTGTGGGAATGAGGGGGATGATGGCATGGAGCCATACCGCCCGAACTGTTATAAAATACCGGAACTGAACGGCCTGCGGGTGCTGCTGGTGTTTATCGTCAGCTGGTACCACTTTTGGCAGCAATCCTGGCTGACGCCGAGCATTGGCAGTTACTCTCTGGATTATCTGCTGCGCGCCGGGTATATGCCAGTGGACGGAACGATTTTGCTTTCCGGCTTTTTGCTGTTCCTGCCCTATGCCCGTGCCATGCTGCTGGGAGAGGCGGTACCAAACACAAAACAGTTTTACCAGCGCCGCATCATGCGCATTGTGCCCAGCTATTATTTTGTCACGCTGGCGCTGCTGTTTGCCGTGGCGCTGCCCTGGCACCTGTACTACAACAGCTCCGATATGGTGCGGGATGTTGTGATGCACCTGACCTTTACCCAGACGTTTAACCCGGCAACCTATATTGCAACCCCCATCGGGGTGGCTTCCTGGACCATTGCAATCGAGATGCAGGCGTATTTGATCTTCCCGCTGCTGGCGCGGTGGGCGATGAAAAATCCCCTTGGCACCCTGATGACAATGGCAGCGGGGACGTTCGCCTTCCGCGGGTGGTGCGTCTGGCGGCTGGATGAATACAATATGGTGGTCAACCAGCTGGCAAACTTTTTGGACATATACGCGCTGGGCATGGGGGCGGCACTGCTGTATGTCTGGCTGGTGCAGCGCTATCCGGCAGCGGAAAAACGCAAAGCGATGGCATGGCAGGGGATCGCAACGCTGCTGTGCGTGCTTTCCACCTGGGGGATGCTGCGCATTTTCCGGGTGCAGGCAGGGGAGAGCGGCCAGGCGGCTTTGCAGGCCGGGCAGATGATGCGCCGCCCGCTGCTGGGGCTGGCCGTTGCGGGAATCCTGCTCACCCTGCCGTTTGCGGTGCGCCCGCTGCGCTTTTTGATGGGCAACCGGGTGATGGGCTGGCTGGCGACGGTTTCGATGAACTACTACCTGCTGCACCAGAACCTGGCCGTTCACCTGAAACGGCTGGGCGTTCCACCGTCCGTCAGCGCGGAACCAAACCGGGCAGGGGAGCAGCCGTGGCAGCTGCAATATACCCTGCTGTGCTTTGGGCTGTCCCTGCTGGGGGCAGCGCTCATTACGCTGTTGATTGAAAAGCCGTGCGCGAAGGTGTTGAAAAAGATGTTTGAGCGTGGAAAAGCGGAAAACAAGGCGTAACGTGCTGTGGGAAAGCGCGGACATTGATGACCTGACAAGCAAAAAGGCACCGCCGGACTTTTCATCTGAACTGCACCCCATTTGTTAGACAGTATGATATACTATCTAACAAGTGGGGTG
>ENA-OUQG01001523-OUQG01001523.1-human-gut-metagenome-genome-assembly--contig:-NODE-1523-length-12372-cov-3.757165_pt1 | contig 12372 bp, 7 predicted proteins | sample MGYA00237943_ERZ548823 | MGnify/ENA primary metagenome ERZ548823 (study PRJEB26490, sample SAMN05194731) | human gut metagenome | biome: terrestrial biome; feature: human-associated habitat; material... | reverse complement strand
AAAAGCGCCTGCGCCATCGTAAAGATGGTCTGCGTTTTCAGCATTGGAACGTTGGAGGAAAAGCCCATAACCGCCAGGTTGACGGTGTACAGCCCCGTGTTGGTGATGATGCCCGCCAGAATCGACGGCACAGCGAGCTTTGTCTGCAAAAACGCGGTGATAAAGCCCGCCGCCGCACCGGCCAGCATGGCCAGCGGCAGCCCCAGGAACGGGTGGCCCGCCACGGCGGCGGTGGCCGACACGGCGCAGCCCAGCGTGAACGCACCGTCGGTGGTCATATCGGCGATGTTCAGCACGCGGAAGCTCAAAAACAGCGCCATAGCGACCAGCGCGTAGATAAAGCCCAGCTCCAGTGCATTCAGCACGGTGGCAACGGTAAACATAGGGTGACTTCCTCTCTAAAAGTAATGGTACAGTCTATTATACAACAATGTAGGGGCGGATTCCATATCCGCCCGCGGGACGCTGCGGCTGCGCAGGCATCCCGGGCGCATATGGAATGCGCCCCTACGGTCTTTTCCCGGAGGGTTTATTCCGCCGTGGTGACCTCAACGACCTTGCCGGCCAGCTTGTTGAAGGCGCTGTAGTCAATGCCCAGCGCGGCGGCGGTCTCGGTGTTGACGGTGATGATGCCGCCGTCCATGACGTGGTACGCGGGGACAACGCCGGTCTCGAGGATGTCGAGCGCCATGTCGGCGGTGTAGGTGCCCAGCTCGGTGTAGTTGACGCCGCAGGTTGCAAAGGCACCGGCGGTAACAAAGCTGTCGGCACCGGTGTAGAACGGGATACCCGCTTCGGTCAGCGTCTCGGAAACAGCAGCTGCGGCGGCCATAACCACGTTATCGGTCGGGGTAAACACAGCGTCAGCCTTGCCCACCATATTGGCGGCGGCGCTCATGATTTCATCGTTGGTGTTGCCGGTGCCTTCCACATAAGCAATGCCCTTTTCATCCAGGTAAGCCTTTGCTTCGGCAATGGGGGTGGTGGAGTTGGCTTCGGAGTTGGAGTAGAGCAAGCCAACAGTCTTGACATCCGGGTTGATTGCCAGCATCATATTCAGGATGAACTGGGTGTTCAGCGCGTCAGAAGTACCGGTGACATAATCCAGGCCGGTGAGGTCTGCAGCGGCAGGGTCGCTGATGGCGGCGTACACAACAGGAATCTGATCTTCGGCGCAGGCATTGGCCATGCACTGGGCTGCCAGGGTGGCAATGGGCACCACCGCATCATATCCATCGGAAACCACCTGGGTGCCGATCTGGTTCAGCGTGGTAGCGTCGTTCTGGCCGTTAAAATCTTTGTACTCAATGGTAATGCCCTTTTCGGCGGCTTTGGCGTCCAGCTCTGCTTCCACAGCGGTGCGGATCTCATCCAGGCTGGCGTGGTCCAGCTGTTGGACCACCGCAATCTTGTAAGACTTGGCGGTATCATCTGCGGCAGCAGCTTCGCTGCTGGTGGATGCAGCGGTATCGGCGCTGGAGGCAGCGGTAGAAGTGGTGGCGGCGGTGGAACCGCAGGCGGCGAGGGTGGCGAGCATAGCGGCGGCGGACAGAACAGCAACAAACTTTTTCATGGTAAAAGCTCCTTTTTATCATTCACATTTAAGGTGTATCGGCGGTTTGTTCCCGGCAGTGCCGGGGCGGGCAATCAGTTTGCCCGGCGCCATCGCTCCCGCATGGTGGTAATGCTTTGCTTTTTCATGGTGTTACTCCTGTTTGTGGTCTGTGCCGGGTATAACAAAAAGCCCTTGCACAGAAATAGCTTTCTGTGCAAGGGCAGATCAATCAAATAATCTGTGGTGCCACCTTGCTTGCTGTGCCATAAACTGCACAGCCGCTCTGCGGAGAACTAACATTCCCCTGCCCTGTAACGGAGGCTTCCGTCAACGGATACTCAGCCCAGCTTTTCCCCGTGCCCTCGGCGAACCATTTATCCACTCCGCTTACCACCCCGTTCCCAGCATCGGGGGCTCTCTGTGCGTGCGCCTGTGGTTTTACTTTCGCTTCATTGGTTTAAAGTATTTATAGCACAAAGGCGCGGCCTTGTCAACGGGGAATTTTAATTTTCTGTGTCAAAAAGTACAATCAGTTTTTGGCAATAATCCATAAGCGGCTTTTCTTCGGCCTGCACTTCGGGCTTGATCAGGCCGTTCTGCTCGGTGTAAGGGGTGTCCTCGTTGTCCAGCGCCAGGAACAAATCCGCCCCTGTGGCAATAAATTCTTTGCCCGCAGCTTCCGCCAGCGCGGTCAGGTCGTAATAGTCGTTCTCGGCATCATCGCCCAGCAGGCCGCTGCTGCCGCGCTGGGTATAGATCGTCAGCATGGAGCAGACTTTGCCCTGCACGGGGGAGCCTTCGCCGTTCAGCAGCATGCCGAAACGGCTGTAGTTGGCAATATAATTGCCGTCCTTCCAGGCACTCTGGGTCACATGGCCGTTGCTCAGCTGGCCAAAGAATTTATCATCCGGGTACTGGCTCAGCACAAAGTTCATGTTGTCCATCATGGCAAGGTCGTCGCGGTCCAGCCTGCCCTTATAGGTGGTGTTCACCTGCAGGTTGGCATACAGCTGCTGTACCTGGGCATAGGCATCGCCAAAATAATCTGCCATCGCATCGGGCTGTTCCGCCATAGCGGTCTTGAACAGCTGCAGGGCAGTCGTCATATCCTCATCCCGCAGGGCCTGCACAAAGTCCGCAATGCTCTCTGCCGGTTCGATCTCCGTATCTGCCAAAGCCAGCAGGCCATACATCGAAACTACGGTATTGCGCTCGGTGCCCAGCCCTGCCACATGGATAGTGCCGCCCTGCTGGCGGTTATACTGGTACAGCCAGCGCCAGTATTCGGCTTCCGCATCCGCACAGCTGCCCTGCAGCTTCAGGTAGTGGTTCAGCCAGTTTTCATCGCCCGTGCGCAGGTACTGCTCCAGCACCTGGGTTTCGCCCACGCCGCTTTCCACCAGCTGAACATTCACCCCCTGCTGTTCGTGCAGGTACTGGAACAGCGCCTTGCGCATGGCAGTGTTCTGCGGCTGTCCGCGGGTCTCTCCGGCCAGAAACACGCGGTAATCCGCATTACCAAAATCGGCATCTTCCAGCGGGTAATCCCAGTAAATGGGTGTCGTGTTGTCTTTCAGGTAGGTGTGGACGGTGTCATTCTTTTTGCTCTGCACTTCCACGGTTTCGGGCACAGCGGTTTCCTCACCGTCAGCCGTTTCCGGGGTAGCGGTACCGGCGGCAATGGCTTCCTCTGCCGTCATATCAGTATACAAAAAGTTCTGCAAAACCGCAATGTTGGCAGCCCAATCAGGATCCATCATGGGGCGGTCATCCATGCCGTTGCGCACGCCATAGGTGCCCTGCACCGGCATGGTCATCTGGTCTGCTGTCACGCCCAAAAAGCTCGGCAGCTGCACCATCAAGGCAGCGATCTCAGTTTTTGTAAAGTTGGTCTGCACCACCGGCAGGGCGGTGTCCAGCAGGTCGTTCAGCTCGGTGACCGAAGCGCTCTTGATCCGGTCCAGCACCGCCTGGATGACGGTGCGCTGGCGGGCCACGCGGTGCCAGTCATCATCAATGGCGCGCAGGCGGGCATACTGCAATGCGGTATAGCCGTCAAAGTGGTTCCAGCCTGGTTCCACCTTGTTGACGATCAGCATCGAGTTGGAGGGAACCTCCCAGTTCAGCGCCTTGGCTTCGTCCTCAGTCAGGTTCAGGTCGATGCCGCCCACGGCATCCACAATCTGAACAAAGGAGTTAAAATTGAACCGCACATAGTGGTCCACCTGCACGTTGAAGCAGTCTTCCACCGTATCCATCGTCAGGCGGACACCGCCGTAACGGAAGGTGTGGGTGATCCAGTCGTACTGGCCCTCGTACCCATCCAGCAGAATCGGCACACCGGTGCCGCGCTCAATGGAAACCAGTTTGATGGTATCGTCCTTGATGTTCAGGGAGCACAGAATTAAACTGTCCGCGCGGGCATCGGAGCTGAACTCCGTGGTGGCTTTTGTTCCGTCCAGCTCGTTCAGATGGGTAAATGCATCCCAGTCGTTCACGGCATCGGTGCGTTCATCAGTGCTGACCAACAAGATGTTCAGCACATCTTCGTCCGCAAAGGGGCTGCCCTCCGGCATCTCCATTTCGTCATTTGTGGCCTGGGTCAGGCCGGTGGTATCCAGGTCCTGGTCCTCCTCGGCATCAACGGTGCCAACGCTGTCCACCGTGCCGTCATCGTAATGAATCAGATCCAACTTGCCGTTAATGTACAGCACCGCCAGCAGCACCAGCACCGCCAGCGCCGCAGCAAACACCGCCAGCAGTTTCAGCCACAGGGGACGTTTCTTTTTGTCCGGCGTTTCCGGTGCTGTGGTTTCCGCCTTGGGCTCGTTTTCTGTTCCCGGCTGGGCGGCAGTCTCCGCTTGTTCTGTTTCATTTTTCGGCTGGGCCGCATCCGCGGCCGGTTCGCTTTCCGGCTGCGTCTGCTCCGGCTGGGCCTGCTGCTCCGGGGCAGCAGACTGCATCTTGTTTTCTTCGTCCTTCATAGCTACTTTCACCCTTGTTGTTTTTGGCCGCGCAAACGCCGCAGGCCCGCCCGTATCCCACAGGAATAATAGAGAAAAGCCAGCCCCGCAAAAATGCTGACCGTTAAACTGCGCCAGGTAAACCACCCGTGCTGGATGGAATGGGTGCGCAGCAGCGCCAGCCACGCCGGTGCCATCAGGGCGGTAAGGCCCATGGGCAGCGCGCGCAGCAAAGCTTCCTTACTGCGCAGGCAAAGCAAAAACGCCGCAATGCACAAAATAACCACCAGCACCGCCGGACACAACAGCCCGCGCTGGCTTAATGTATCCCCCACAAAGCGGAAGATGTTCCCCCAGCTCAGCTCCATGCCGTGCCAGGTATCCGCCGTGGTGCGCACCCCGGCCTGGTGGATGGCATCGCCGATGATATCCTGCCCGGTAATCAGGGTGGCCAGCACCCATTTCAGGCCCCAGCACATGGCATAGCCTGCCCCCCAGCACAAGCTGCCGCCGATGACCGGCAGACACTGCCTGGCACCGGATGCCGCCCGCTGCGGCAGGCAGCACAGCCACACCGCCACCGGCAGCCCCAGCGTGATGATGGGGGTGACCAACAAATCACAGAACGCCGTACAGGTACCCAGCACCACCAGGGCAATGCTCAGCTGCCCGGCGCGGCGCGGCCTGGCCAGCACCCACGCGCAGCCCGCATACGCAATACAGAAAGTGGTAAAATACTGCACCTGATGCGGCACCCAGAACACGGTAACCGCCAGCTGGCTGACGGCAAACCACACCATGGCCCGCAGCCCACACTGCCGCCGCAGCTGCCACAAAATAACCGCCAGCAGCGCAAACAGCACCAAATACTGCACCACGCGCACACCGGTGATGGACATAACGCAGAGCAGCGGCCGCAGCCAGATCAGGTAGCCGTGCCAGTACCGCGCATAGGAGAACGGCACCAGCTGCACTGCCTTTTGGGCACCGGTGGCCAGCGGAATGGTGCGCTCGCAATAGACAGCAAGGTCACCGGCCATCGTTTCAAAGTTATCCACGTTATAGGCCGTTGCGGTCATCATGGCGGTCAAGGGATCCTGCTCGCCCATGGCGGCCGCTTCAAACAGCATGATGGTATCGGTATAGTTATCCATCTGGAACAGCTTAAAGCCGAAATATTCAGGGTAAAGCCCTTCCTGCTGGATAGTTTGGGCTGAATCATACACATGTTCCAGCACCGGCTGGGCCGGCAGTGCGCATGCCCCCAGCAGCAGCACAAACAGCACTGCCACCGTGGCTGCAAACGCCGCCAGCAGCTGCAGGGGCGTGGTGTGCCGCACCGTTGGGTTTGTTTTGATTTCCTGCATAGCATTCCTTTTCTTTTGGGAAGATTGCAAAAAAATTACAAATCTTTTTTGGTTATTATACCGTATTATTCCGCCAGTTTCAATAGCGCAGAACTGCCGAAAGTTGTGAAATCCCCATCACAAAATTTGCACATTCCCGTTACCGGGCATCCGCCTGGCGCGAAACGGAGAGCACAATGCCCATTTCGCCCAGCAGCATCATCAAACTGGTACCGCCGGAAGAAAAAAACGGCAGGCTGATGCCGGTGTTGGGGATGGTGTTGGTAACAACGGCAATGTTCAGCACCGCCTGCAGCACCACCTGCACCACAAAGCCAACGGCCAGCAGCGCGCCGAATTTATCCCGCGCGCGCACTGCAATGGACATGCCGCGCAAAAACAGCAGCAGGAACAGCACCACCGTCAGAGCCGCGCCCACAAAGCCAAGTTCTTCACACAGAATCGAAAAGATAAAGTCGTTCTGCGGTTCCGGCACATAGAGGTATTTCTGGCGGCTGTTGCCCAGCCCCAGCCCGGCCGCGCCGCCAGATGCAATGGCGTACAGGCTTTGGATGGTCTGGTGGCCTTCGCCCAGCGGATCGGCAAAGGGGTCCCGCCAGGAGGACAGCCGCCCCATGGCATAGGGCACCAGCTCCGGCAGCAGCACCACCGCCGCCGCAATGGCCCCGGCCCCGGCAATGCCTGCCAGGGCAAACCACTTTAAGCCCGTGCCGCCCACAAACATCAGCACCGCGCCGATGCCCAAAATCAGTAGCGTGCCGGACAGATGCGGCTCCAGCAGCATCAGCACCGTAACCGCCCCCAGGATAACCATAAAGGGCAGCACCCCGGTTGCAAAGGTCTGCATCCTGTCATGGTTGAGGGAGATGATGTGGGCAAACACCAGCACCACCGCAAACTTGGCGATCTCGCTGGGCTGCAAGGTGCCCAGCCCCGGCAGCACGATCCACCGCTTGCAGCCGTTATATTCCGGCATGAACAGCACGATTGCCAGCAACGCCAGCGATACCCCCATGATTGGCCACGCCAGTTTGTGCCAGATGTGGTAATCCACCAGACTGGCCGCGTACATGGCCGCCGCACCAAACGCCGCAAACAACAGCTGGGGGCGGATGTAGGTATAAGCATCCCCGCGCCGGTACAGCGCCACCGCATACCCGGCTGAAAACAGCATCACCAAACCATAGCACACCAGCAGCATCAAAATGATTAAAAACCAGATATCCGGTGCCGGCTGCCCGGCCAGCCGCTTTTTGATGACCGTACGGGCCAGTGCCGCTTCTTCTTTCAATCCAAAACCCCCTTCCCCATCCAGCGTGCAGCGGTTTATTCCGCCACACCCTAGTATATGTACGGGAACGGGGGCTTAATCATTCCTGGGTATATCCAAGCTTACTGGGCCTGATCCGGCAACAGAACAGCGGTCACACAGACAAACGTGCCGTTTGTGCCGCCGGTGCTCATCAGGGTCAGGAAGGTTTCCTTATCACCGGGGGTATTGCCGGTATCAAACAGGCTGCGTTCCTTAATGCTCTGGCTGAACTCCGCATAGCTGTAATAATCCGAAAGTTCCCCATAGCTGGCGGGGGTAAAGGCATTCTCGGTGCCTGCGGCATCGGTATTATACACTGCCACAGCACGGAAATGGTAGGTCACATCACTCAGGTACAGGGTGAACTCGGCATTCTGGCTGAAGTTTGTCTGGTCCGTCAGGCTTGCCAGCGAGGCATCCGCGCAGGAAAGCACCGTGTTGGACGGCATGGAAGCGTTCAGGTAGTTGGTGCCGCTGATGGCAGCGCCATCGCCTGGCTGGGAGCCGCTGTACACCAGCTGGCCGTTCTGGCCGGGGAACGCAAGATAACCGGTAATTTTTTCGTTTTCTGCCGCAGCGGATTTCAAATATGCCTGCGCCTGGGTATCAAACTGCTCGGTGCCGTAATTTTTATAGGCAGGGGCTTCCACGGGGCATCCACGGGTCAGCCCCAGCAGCACCGCACCACCCACCAGAACCAGCAGGGCAATAACAGCCACTGTGGCAATCGCTTTGCGGCGGTGGCGGCGCTCGGCACGCTCGATCATGGCAAGGCTGCGGTTGTGGATGGCATCCTGTTTGGGTTCCTGCTTTGCTGCCAAGGGGCGCGGCACTGCCGGTTTGGCTTTGCTGCGGCCAGGGAAGGTAATGGTGGGCTCTTCGTCCTCCCCATCATCCTCATCCTCTTCAAACAGCTGGCTGGCGGCACGCTGGAATTCATCGGTGCTGCGCGGCGGGGCTTTTTCGTCCGCCTTGCGGGCTGCTTCCAGCGCGGCGGGGTCCAACCCTGCCGAAAAATCCGGGATATCATCATCCAGGATAGAAGCTTTTGGTTTCGGCAGGTTGGCGGGCGGTTCCGGCTCCGGCAGGGGTTCCGGCTGCGGTGCAGCGGGCGGTTCCGGGTTGGGCTGCTCCTGCTGCTTTGCTGCCTGCTGAGCCGCCATGGCCTGCTCCAAATCTGCACGGGAAATTTTGATGGTGCGGGTGGCACACAGTTCCAGGTCCGGGTCCAGCCCGCTTTCTGCGGCGCGGCGTGCCCGCGCTTCGGCGGCGGCCTGCGGGCCTGCGGTGCGCAGGTCCAGCGGATCCGGTGTTGGCTGCGGCGCGGCAGGCTGGGCGATGGGGCGTTCAAAGGTAATAGTCCCGGTGGGGGCAGCCTGCGGTTTGGGTTCAGCGGGCTGCGCATCGTAATCGGGGACCGGTTCTGCATCGTAGCTGTCCGGGGCGTTGGGCTTAACCGCCGGTTTGGCCGGGGCAGCCTTGCGGCGCAGCGTAAAGCGGGAACCCGGCCTCGGCTGGCCTTCGCCGCTGACCAGCAGCAGCGGGCGCTCCCGCCCCGGCTTGAAGGTAATAGCGGAAGGTCCCAGGTGCATTCCCAATGCACGGCGGCGGGCCAGGTCCAGAATATGGTTGGCAATCGCCATATCGGAGATTTCGGGGCTCAGGGCACAGGCTGCCGCGCCGATGCGGCTGCACAGCAGCACAAAAGGCGCCTGCCCCACTGTTGCGGGCATATACACGGCGGCATAATCCGCATTGGCCAGCAGCAAAGCGCTTTGAGCGCGGCCTGCAGCGGCCTGAACCATATCGCCGGGGAACTTTTTGAGCAGAGCTTCCGGCGCGGCAATGCGGCGGGCGTTCGCCGGGTTCAGGTAGGTCTGGTTGCCAAAATCGAACGCTGCTTCGCTGTGCTGCAGGCCGCGCAGGGCGTTGCCCAACAGGCGGCCGGTGGCTTCGTCCGCCGCAACAAGCAGGCGGCGCTTTTTCAGCAGGGCATCCAGCGCGGCCTGGGCCAGGGTTGTATCCTCAAAGCCATAGCAGGCATCGCCAAAGCGGGTGCGCAGTTTCTGCACCCACTTTTCGCAGTATTCATCCGCCATTGCCTGGGTGGGGGCTGATGCCTGCACGCAGACAAGGTATTCACCATCGCGCTCCTGCAGGCGCAGGCTGGGGCTGCCCTCGGCCTGGGCGTTCTCAATGATGGAGTTCATCTCCGCTTTGGAAAGCCCAAACACACGCAGGATTCGCATTTGGATTTGCAGCATTAAAACACCCCTTTGGTGGAAAGTTGAAGTTAGGAGTTAGGAGGGAGGAGTTAGGAGTTTTGCCGTGCCACAAAGTTGGCAGAAAACAAATTAGAAATTAGAAATGAGGAATGAGGAATTAGTAATTGGTGGGTGGTTTTGCTTTCTCATTGCCTATTAAAGTTATTGTTAAATATCAAGGGTTTCGGGTTTGACATCCTTGGAGGGGACGGGGTGGGCGTTTTCGGGAGGGATATCAAGGGCCATGCGGCGCAAAAGGTCCAGGGCGTACAGGGCGGCGCGGGTGCGGATGATGCTGCGCTCGGCATAGCCGCCGAGTTCCAGGCGCATCAGCCAGGCTTTGCCGCTGCGGGCATCCGCACCGGCCAGGTAGACGGTACCTACCGGTTTGCCCGGCAGTGCGCCGCCGGGCCCGGCAATGCCGGTAATGCCCACGGCCAGATCTGCCCCCGATGCCTGCAAAGCGCCGTAAGCCATCGCCACGGCCACCGGGCCGGAAACCACGTTGTACTGTTCAATGAGCGCAGGGTCAACACCCAGCAGCTTTGCCTTGGCGGCTTCGGCATAGGTCACAAAGCCATAGCCGAACACCTCGCTGGAGCCGGGCACATTGGTGATTTTTTCTGCCACAAGGCCGCCGGTGCAGCTTTCTGCGGTGGCGGCGTGCAGTCTCTTTTGCTGCAGCAGGTGCACCACAGTGTATTCCAGCCCCGGCACATCCACATCATACGCATTGGGGCCCAAAATCTTGCGGAACTCCGCAATGCGGGCATCGCAGGCCGTTTCGGCTTCCGCCTCGGTTGCGGCGCGGGCGGTCACACGGATCTCGCTCTCGCCGGTTTTGCAATAAATGGCTGCCGTGGGGTTTTCGCTGGCGAACAGCGGGGAAACCTTGCTGGCAATGCTGCTTTCGCCCCCCAGCACCCGCAGCGTTTTGGAGTGGATGGTACAGTTCTGGCGCTGCAGCAGCACCGGGCGGATATCCTCCGCCCACATGGCTTTCATCTCGCGTGGAACGCCGGGCATCAGCACGGCAATGCAGCCGTCATCCTCGAACCAGGCACCGGGTGCGGTGCCATGGGCGTTGGGCAGCTTGTGCCCCTTGGTGGGCACCATGGCCTGCTTGCGGTTGTTGGCCGTGGGGGTGCGCCCGCCGCGGCCGGTGCGGGCAAAAAAGTCCACGATTTTCTGCCATTCTGCCTCGTCAAAGTGCAGGGTATCGCCAAAGGCTTCGGCCACGGTCTCCTTGGTCAGGTCGTCCTCCGTGGGGCCAAGCCCGCCGGAAAACACCAGCAGATCGCTGCGGCTTTTGGCTTCCTTTACCAAATCACGCAGGCGGCCAGGGTTATCCCCGATCACATGCTGGTGCAGCACGCTGATGCCCAGTTCCGCCAGTTCGCGGCTCAAAAACTGGGCGTTGGTATTGACAATATCGCCAAGCAGCAGCTCGGTTCCTACACAAATGATCTCCGCAGTCATGGTTCGTTCCGTCCTTTATCCAAGGGTAAATTTTATCTGGCGCTGTTAAAACTCCGGGTCATCCCCGATGCGGATGGGGATTTTCTCCACAGTTTCCGCTGCAATCCGTTCCAGCTCTGCCAGGCCGGGCATTCCGGCTTCGGCGGCTTCAATTTCCGCCAGGCTGGGTTTGGTTTTGGGGTGCGGCGGGGTAAAGATGGTGCAGCAATCCTCATACGGCTCAATGGAGGTATCAAAGGTACCGATCTTACGGGAAATGGCAATAATTTCGGTCTTATCCATGCCGATCAGCGGGCGCAGAATCGGCAGGTCCTGCGCGGCGTCGGTGCAGGCAATGGCCTGCATGGTCTGGCTGGCAACCTGTGCCAGGCTTTCGCCGGTAATCAAGGCTTCCATCTCGCTCTGGTCGGCCACCAGTTTGGCAATGCGCAGCATGCTGCGGCGCATGAGCACGGTAAACAACACATCCGGCGCATTATCGCGGATATACTCCTGCGGCTTGGTATAGGGCACCACAAACAGCTGGCAGTTGCCGGTATATTCTGCCAGTTCGCGGGCCAGGGCGCGCACCTTCAGTTTGGCGCGCAGGCTGGTGTACGGCGGGCTGGCAAAGTGGATGTGGTGCAGTGCAAGCCCGCGGCGCGCCATGCAATAAGCTGCTACCGGGCTGTCGATGCCGCCGGAAAGCAGGTTCAGCGCACGGCCGCTGGTGCCAACGGGCAGGCCGCCCGCGGCTTCCACCTTGGGGCCATGGATATATGCGCCTTTATCGCGGATTTCCACCATGATTTCCAGCTGCGGCTCATGCACGTTCACCCGCAGGTGGGGGTGCTTGCCCAGCAGGTAAGCGCCCAGCTCCCGGCACAGCTCCGGGCTTTTCATCGGGAAGGCCTTATCGCTGCGCTTGGCCTCCACCTTAAAGGTGCGGGCAGCGGTAAGCTGCGGGGCAAAGTATTCCGCGGCAGCGGGGCAGATGACCGAAAAGTCCTTTTCCACCACGCAGCTCTTGGTCACGGCCACAATGCCAAATACCGTCTGCAGGCGGCGAACAGCCTCATCCATGTCCACGCCCTCGGTGAGGGGCTGCACATAGGTGGTGGATTGGGCATGCCAGATTTTGAACTCGCCGAGCGGCTGCAGGCGGCGGCGGGCGTTTTTGGCCATGATATCTTCAAAGGTGCTGCGGTTGAGGCCCTTGAGGGCGATCTCACCGCTCTTCAGCAGAATGATCTCTTTCATGCAGGAATAAACTCCTTATCTTCGTTTGGTCAGGGTGGCCTGGCCCTCCAGCAGGCGGCGGCAGAATTCGTCAATCTCTTCCGGGGTGGTGGTGTCGGTCATGCTCACCCGCACGGCGGAGTCGATACGGTCACGGGAAAGCCCCATGGCGGTCAGTACATGCTGTCTCTTATACACATCTGACGCTGCCGAC
>ENA-OUQG01001519-OUQG01001519.1-human-gut-metagenome-genome-assembly--contig:-NODE-1519-length-12409-cov-4.327991_pt1 | contig 12409 bp, 13 predicted proteins | sample MGYA00237943_ERZ548823 | MGnify/ENA primary metagenome ERZ548823 (study PRJEB26490, sample SAMN05194731) | human gut metagenome | biome: terrestrial biome; feature: human-associated habitat; material... | reverse complement strand
CTGCTTCCAATTTTGCCTTTTCAGTTGAATGCTCATCCCAGTATAGACGACGGGCAGCATCCTCTTCTTCCTTTATTCTCCCTCCTCTAATAGAATTAAGTACTTTCTCCTTTGCAGCACTATCAAAAGAACCTTTCTGTTCTTTCCAGTCGTTGATATCTTTCGTCCATATATCTTTTCCCTCTTTTGTGAAGTAGTACTCTTGAACATAGTGGTCTGATGTCAAAGAGTTGACATCAAATTTCCAGGAACAAGAATCACGAGCTGTTTCGGCTATAGTAATGAGGTTATCACAGATTTGGCGGGCAAGGGAAACATCTCTAACATAGCCAAGTGCAGGAGAAAGAAGTTCTAGGCAATTATCACAGCTACTCGTAAAATTGTCCCATTGCCACTTGCTCATCTGGTGATGTTCCGGGCCAAAATCTTTTTTCGCATCCTCAAAGCCGGATACCGCCGCTCCGTTAAGGCTGTCTGCTATTTCGTTATATGTGAATCCTCTGTTAAATGAAACACCACCTACAGTCATCAATCTATCCATGAGATCAAGGCAATTATCGATTTCATCTTCAACTTCATTTTTATTTTCTGTGCTCTGAATTGTAGCAAAATTTTTACAGCGAAGATTTATCATGGCAAGCATTAAAGCTGTGAATTTATTTGCAATTGTTTCTCTTAAAGAGCTTCTTTCCTCATCTGATGCATAGGAAATAGCATTTAACCATGCGGTTACAGCATCTGTAATACGGGGATTGGCACATGTGGATTGCCATCCCGCCGCTTCTCCTTTTATTGCCCATGCTTCACAATGTTGAGGGTCTAACTCGATTATTTTATTTGCATATTCCTCCGCCTCTTTGTTGTTGCGGGCCTCGATAGCGCTTTGCGCCATTTTAAGGTAATTAGCAATTGCAGCAGAGTTGTCTACTTTTACTGTACCTGTCACCTCAACAGTACCATCTATCATCATTTTTTTCGCTTCTTCAATAGAATACTTGCATCCACAAGTTTGGCAGACAAATACTCCATCCTGTTTTACAAGATCTGTACTACCGCACATTTCACAAGTTAACTGTTTCATTTAAGATTCCCCCACTTTTTGATATTTTGAATGATTATTTTTCCCGCGATCCAAAAAGACAACATTTGGTACACGCCCATCTATAACTTCGCCCTTAAAGAATTTACCGAATTTAATTCGATCTCCTTTTGAAAGAGTTTGCCATTCAAATCCGTTGAATAAGTCTTTCACTTCAAATTTTTTAGAGCTGGAAAGCTGTTCAACTTCTTCTATGGCCCTCTGTATCCACGCATTTACATCCATTTTCTCTCCTCACAATTCTGTGTGATGATTTTTCTGCCTGCTATTAACTTTTCTGATATAATTGTTCCCGCCAAGACCACCCAGTACCAGCAGCCAAGCAACTACCAGTAAGAGAAAGTTCACAATAATCGCGGCTTTATATGGGATCGCTGATGAGCCAAGTGAAAATATGATGCTTGTGGGAATCTGTATCACCATATAGCCGAAAGAGATTGCAATAGCCGGGATATGCAAAAATTGTTCATCTGGAGCATCAGACTTTTTCCACGTCATTACTTGGAAAATCAGAGCAGATACGAATGCAATCCAAACGAACGCAAAGGCAATCCAAAAGGTGGAGGTCATGCCACGCTCCAAGCAGAACAGAAGTACATTGCATAGCGCCAGTCCAAGCACCCATGCGATTATACCGATTTTTCGGTTATTACTCATCCGTTACACCTCCCGTTTTGTCCCACATTTTGGGCAGAATTTTCCGGGGCGCTCGAATACATAACCACATTGCGGACATTTCGGCTTTGCGATGACGGCTGTGCCGCACTCCTCACAAAAGGCGGCTCCCGGAGCCAAGGGTGCGCCACAGTTATCGCAGAAGCCGCCAGTTGGTTGTTGCGCTGGAGTTTGACTTATTCCAGTAAATGCCCCATTGATAGCAGTTCCGACAACGCCGCCGATCGCTCCACCAACGCCTGCCATTGTGCCGAGACCAATGCCCATGTTAGTGAACTGACCTACGGCTTCGTTCTCTGCTACCTTTTCCGCCACTTCGAAGCCTCGCTCCTGCTGGTAGGTATAGCCCTCTTGCTGCCGCTTTGTGGCGGCAGCTTGCGAGGCAATCACGGTCTTTTGCGCATCGGTCTGAGCGTGGATGACTTCCGTTTTCTGTTGTAGCTGCGCCTCGGCAATATCAGCATACTGGCGGAAGTGCAATTCCTTGAACTTTTCATACTGCTCGCTTCCGTCCGGCTTTGCGATGGTGGTCACGAAGAACCGCTCCAGAGATAGACCATATTCCGCAAAATCGGGGATCAGCTTTTCTTTCAAGGTGTCGGAGAATTCTATCAGATGCTCGTCCACCTCGAAGATGTTGATGGCACTTGACTTCATTACCTGTGCGATATAGGTCTTGACCTTTGTCATAAGGAACGCCCGAAAATAACCCACCAGACGCGCTTGAGACAAGTCACGCTCCGTGCCTACAAGATTTACAAGCAGTCTCTTAGAATCCTGTACTCGCAGGCTCATTTCGCCGTTCGCACCAATCGCCAGGGGAAAGCCATAGGTTGGCTCCACATACTGGATTTTGCTGTCAGTTCCCCAGCGGATAGCCATCTGCTCAACCTTGTTGACAAAATAGACCTCGCAGTGGAATGGACTGACTCCGCCGATGGGGATATTCTTAATCTTCTGAAGAATGGGGATATTCGCTGTTTCCAGCGTATATCGACCTGAGCCGAACAGGTCTAACGCCTGACCGTTAAGGAAGAACACCGCTTCTTGCGATTCATGCACGATAAGCTGTGATTCTGTGCTGAAATCCTCTTTTGGGTGCTTCCACACAAAGGTGCTGTTATCTCCCTCGTACTTGATTACGCTTGTGATCTCCACTATATCGCCTCCCTATATAGGCCATTGTCAAAAGGTGTACCTTTTGACAATGGCCGGTATAATCCCGACATCCTGTTTGCACCCCGAAATCTTTGTCGAAATTTTCCTAAAAACTCTTGTCATTTCAGGTGCTTTGCTGTATGATTTTATCTGTGAAAAAGGCTATCAAAAGGTACACCTTTTGATAGCCCTTTTACTTCTTCATCAGCCGATATTCCCGCAGGCGGCGGTAGAATGTGGCCTCGCTCATACCGCACTGGGTCAGCACATCCTGTAAGGGGAGCTGTTTTCGCTCCCAGCGGCGCACAAGCTGTCCGAAGTTGTCCGGCGTCGTGATCTCCGGCCTGCCGAAGCGGACGCCTTTGGCTTTGGCAGCGGCGATACCCTGCTCCTGCCGCTTCTTGATGTTCTCCCGCTCACTCTGCGCCACGAAGGACAGAATTTGCAGCACAAGATCAGCGATAAATGTTCCCATCAAGTCTTTGCCTTGTCGAGTGTCCAACAGCGGCATATCTATCACGCAGATGTCAATGCCTTTCTCTTTGGTCAGGACTTGCCATTGCTGTTGTATTTCCTCATAGTTGCGCCCCAAACGGTCAATGCTCAAGATATAGAGCAGATCGCCCGGTTTCAGCTTTCGCACCAGTCTTTTGTACTGTGGGCGGTCAAAATCCTTGCCGGACTGCTTGTCCAGATAGATATTCTTTTCTAACACTTCTCGCTCGTGCAAGGTGATGAGCTGCCTGTCCTCGTTTTGATCGGTACTCGATACACGGACATATCCGTAAGTTTCCATTGACATTCCTCCTTGAAATGACGAAAGGGCCCGCCCATGCTGAATGCACAGGCAAGCCCTTTCATTGAAATCAATCGTTTTGGTTGGAGCATCACTGCTCCAGATCGTCCCGGCGCTTTTTGCGTTGCGGCTGCTTTTTCTGCGCCTGCCGTTGCAACCGCTCCCGCACAGAGCGGCGTTCCTCACCGACCTCATGGAGCAGCCTTGCCACATCCCGCTTGCTGTCCAGTATCATCAGCGGGTCGTATTTGTCGCCATAGGCGGACTGGATACGCCGCTGGGCATCGTTCTCCTTGTTGGGTCGGATGGACAGTCGGATATTGGCCAGCTCAACAGGGTCAAAGTCTGCCGCCTGCACTTGCAGCTCGGCGTACTCCTTCAGAGCGGCGTCCAGTTCGGCAGCGTACTGCGTCTCCTGCTGGTCTAACTTTCGCAGCCCTGTCTCCATCGTGGCAATGTCCTTGCGGACGGCGACAATGCCGCTGTCATCAGCGCAGACAAGCGTGTTCAGCATCATGTTTTTCTGCGTCTGCAGCTCCTCTAATTCCTCGGTCAGCTCCGCAATGCGGCGGGCAAGGTCACGGTGTCGGGGAATGTTCCAAACCGGCACTTCTTTCTTTTCGGCCAGTACAGCTTTACGCTCTTTGGACTTCTCCTTGATCTGTTTCACCAGCACTGTGTAGCGTTCCAACTCCGGCTTCATAGCGTCCAGATGGCGCTGGAGCATATCCTTACCGGCGTGGGTGCGCCGTAGCTGATAGCGGAAGATGATCATCTTCCCACGCAGGCTTTCTATCGCCTCGGCAATGGCGGGGATGGTATTCTTCACCGCCTGCGCCAGCTTTTTTACGGCGGCTTTCAGCTCCCGCAGGATCGCATTGTCCGCCTTGATCTGCCGGTTCAGCTCACAACGGTCAGCTATGATACCCTGTTTCTCCATCGCTCTGGCGGCGACGCCCTCGTGGATGGTAGGCTGTTCATCAAGGTCACGGTCTGCGTGACTGCGGTGGTCAATGCGTTCTTCTCGTCCGGCCTGTGCAAGATAGCGGTTGCTGATCTCCGCCCACGCCTCTCGCCAGAGCACAAGCTGTTCATCGCTGTTCCATCGTTCGGAGATGGGATTTTGCCGTCCATACTTGGTGCTTTTGGGATATTTGTTGATGCGCTCGTAGCCCTGCACCTCAGACGGCGGCAGATAGACTTTTTTCTTTCCAACCTTATACGGATACTGCTTCTCCCATCCCTCCCGCTGGGCGGATAAAAATTCGGTGGCAGTAAAGCCTCGTTCCTCGCCGTTCTTCACGCAAAGATACTCTTTTTCAGTCTTGTGCTGCCATGTGCCGTCTTTGTTCAGCGGGCGCACGGTCAGCATAATGTGGGCGTGGGGATTGTGACCATCGGTGTCATGGACAGCGACATCGGCGCACATCCCATCGGCAACAAACTGACTTTGGACGAACTCCGTCAGCAGGGCTTGACATTGTTTCCGGTCAAGCTCCACCGGCAGGGCGACCACAAACTCCCTTGCCAACCGGCTGTCTTTCGTCTTTTCGGCTTCTTCCACGGCGTTCCAGAGTACCGCTCTGTCCTGCCACTCGGCAGGGGCGTACTCCGACAGAAATACGCTCTGCCAGACCATCCCGCCCTTGCGGGTGTAATCGTGGGTAACGCCGTCATAGTCGTTGTAGATCTGACTGCAGCTCATATAGGCGGCAGCAGCCACAGCGGAGCGGCCTGTTCCACGGCTGACTACTTTTGTTTCTAAATGGTAAATTGCTATTGCTTATCACCTCCGTCCCTCGTCTTTCGTTCCCTGTTTTTGCTTCTTTTTCGCAAAAAAGAAGATGGGCGGCGCAGAGCCGTCCATAACTGCGACAAAGCTGCCGGTGGCGGGTTTTCGCAGGCGTTGTAAGTGGGAGGGATCATTACCCATCCCACTTCCATACGCACCGACGATGCCAGCAGCTCCGCAGAGCTGTGGCATTGGCGGTAGGCTCCCGCAGGAGCCGCAATCCCCCTCGGAGAGCGCACGTGCCCGACCAACGGGAGGGCTACCACCGCCTGCTTTAGCAGGTGGTGAGTAAGTGCGCCCTTCGGGACAAAAGAAACGGGACGCCCGGTTTCCCGAACGCCCCTCGCATCAATTCTTTCGTATGATTCCATATAAAAAGTCCTCCAGTTCTTTCAGGTTCATCTTGGCAGCCTGCGGAAAGGCTTTTTCCAGTATCGCCCCTTCCTGGATCAGCCGCCGTGTCCGTGCCTTTCGTTCCTTTTGGCGGTCACGCATCTCGGCTTCTTCCAATCTGTGTCTGGCTTGCAGCAATTTCTTTTCATCTTCGGTCATAGATAATTCCTCCTGTGATAGTAGAATCGGTTTTGTTTGATAGCAGACAGATACTAAATATCAGCCCGTTTGGTATCACGATTACATCGGTATCCGTTGTAAAATCCTTGTGGTAGCAAAAATGCCCCTGCCTGGTATTGCAGTAATACCAGGCAGGGGCAGAAGTAATATCAGAAGCTGTCCACAAAGTCCAGTGCTGCGGAAAGTTCCTTGTCATCCGGCACCGATGCTGCCGGTTGCGGCGCAGTCGAGGCAAACGGGAGCATCGGTGCCGGAACAGTTCGCAAGCCCTGTTCGATTGCTTCCATAACCCGCCGAAGAAAAGCATCCTCTTTTTCACGGGTTTCCAGATACGGGTCAGCGGCAAGGCGTTCCTGCCGCTCAAAATGGTCATTGACGGCAGCGACAATCGCTTTGCCGTAAGAGCGATATTGCTTTTTGTCCATCCTCTGCAAATAATCAAAAGCTCTGCGGTCATCCTCGCCCGCAAGGTTTAAGCGAAGGGTAGTCGTGTAGATTTGCTTCATACAATGCCGCCTTTCCTCTGCATTTTCTGCGTGGCGAGCAGTTCATATCCCTTTGCCGTGGCACAAATATCATCGTTGATGATAACCCGGTCTTTGTTGTAGTCACCGAAATTTTTGAGAATACAGCTTCCACCGCCCACCACATAGCGCCGCATCAGCTCCGGGTCATATTCATGTTCACGCAGTCTGCGGAAGATACCCTCGGCGTACTCGACTGCCGTATCCCGGATGGCGGTCAGATAACGTTCACTGATGTCTGCCGTACCGTGACGGATTACCCGGTCAAGGATGGTTTCATCCACCGATACGCCAAACTGCTTCATCAGATTTTCACGCACCGCAAGCATACATTGGCTTGTTCCGTATTTCTCGGTGAAGCATTTCTTCGCTAGAGGGCGGCACTCGTTGATATACATGACATTCATGGTTCCGTTGCCGATGTCGCAGAGCATATTGATCCCCTTGAATTCACGCAGCCGGTCTGCCACAGCAGAAAAACTCTGCGGAAAAATCTCTGCGCCTGCAAATTCCACATGATATTCCACACCACGGAAGGTAAAGTCAACGCTTTCGTTCTGAAGCAGATATGCCCTGAAGCTGTCCTTCTGCTCGGATACCCAGGTCAGGGGAAGTCCGGCAGCAAGGTGAACATGGGCAGAGGTCAGCCTGCGGATATTCAGCTCTCTGGCAATGGCGGCAAGGGTCAGAATATAGTAGTCGATGTCGGTCATTTTGTCGGAGACAAATTCCTTGTGTTTCTCGCCGATTAGATAATACTTGCCCTCATAAACAAGCAGATTGCTTTTGAAAGTCGGCTCCTTGTCGTAGGCTGCGACACCCGTTTTGAAGCAGCAGTGGACGGTCTTGATGTTGCCGTAGCCATGGTCGATGCCGATGATAATGGGGTTGGTGTTGTTTGTAAAATTCATATTGGTTCCTTTCTGCCGCATTGCGGCGGTACAAAAAATTGATTGATATGAGAAAGATGCCAAGTTGGCACTTTTCATTTCTTTGAATAGAAATGAAAAGTCCGATTTTGAGACTTTTCACATTGTAATGACGGTTTTGGTGAGTGGTCAAAATGACCACTCACCGCAAACGGGCATAAAAAATCAAAGTATCAAAATAATACTTTGCCGTAGAAATGACAAAACCACAAGTTCCCAACTTGGGAACTTGTGGTCACGGTTACATATTATGCTGTTTTCTGTTCTTGTTCGCTTTCCTCGGCAGGCGGTGTATCAAGTAATGTCTGCTCTTTCTCCGGCAATGCCGATGCCTGCTTTTCCTCCCGCAAGGCTTTCTTTCTCTCGCCCTGACGCCTGATCTGTGCCGCATATCGGCACTCCTCACAGCAATACTTGACATCTTTTCTCGTTGCGATAAAGGTCTTGCCGCAGTTTCCGCAGACAACCTCCCGGCTTCGTTCTTTCGCCGCTTCCTGCCGGTAAAACCTTGCACGGCAATTCGGACTGCAATACATCGTAGCGGAATTACGGGATTCAAATTCCTTGCCGCAGCACTTGCATGTCAGTTTGAACGGCTGACCGACGGTGTGTTCACCATTCTTCATCATCTGGTAACGCTCCCGGCTTCTGACACGATGCCGGTGAAGCTGCTCCTGCCGCTTGATTTCTTCCTCTGTCAGCTCCGGTGCGGGAAGTTCGAACTGCCCGATGAATTTCAGATAGATTTCAACCTCCTGCACACGGTCACCGTCCACCTTTTCGGGAGCGTGAACAATGATTTTTTCGATAAACTCGTTAATCATCATTGGGGTCAACTCGGAAAAGTCGGTGTACCGCTTGGCAAGCTCCATAAACTGCTCCACACGGGCGGTATCTTCTTCAAAAGAGGAAAGGCGCTGCTCTGCATCCGCAACAGACGCTCGCAGTTCTTTTTGCTCGGCTTCGTACTCGGCAAGCAGGCTGTCAAAGCGTTCATCGGTAATGCGTCCGATGGCAAAGGATTCGTACAGTTTCTTGATGATATTATCCAGCTCGGCAATGCGCTTGCGGTCTTTGTTCAGCTTGCGCTGGGTGTCCTTCGCCGCTTCCTTTTGTTTGATTTGAGATGCGGCTCGTACCTTTGCGGCAAATTCCTCCTGATTGGAGATGGCGTAGGTGCTGGCTGTGCGGATGGTATCCAAAATCAGTTCCCGAAGTGCCTTGGTCATGATGCGATGACTGCAACAAGCGGTGGTTCGTTTCTGTCCTGCTAGCTTATAGGTGGAACATTCATATACATCCGTTGGGTATGGCTTGTTTTCGGTCCCTCTTGAACGCTGATTATACATCTTTGCGCCACAATCCCCGCAGAGCAGAAGTCCAGTCAGTGGATTGGCTTCGCCAATGGTATCATGCCGCCTTGGTGTCTTGCGAAGCTGCTGAGCAAGCTCCCAAGTTCCCTTGTCAACGATTGCTTCATGGGTGTCCTCAAAGATCAGCCAATCCTCTTTGGGGTTCATAACGGGATTTTTGTCCTTGTAGGACTGCTTGTGAGAACGGAAGTTGACCGTATGCCCCATATATTCGGGCTTGGACAAAATCTGGCTGACAACAAAACCCGTCCAGTTATAGGGATTGGGAAATTCCTCTTTGCTTTTCCATACGCCCCGGCCCTGCTTTGCGGCATAGACTGCCGGGGTATCCACCTTGTCCTCAAATAAAATGCGGGCAATCTCATAGGGGCCTTTGCCCTCAATGGTCAAGCGGAAGATACGGCGCACAACTGCCGCCGCATCTTCGTCAATGTGCCAAGTGTACTTATCACCCGGTTCTTTCCTGTAACCGTAGATGGCACAGTTGGTGGTGGGCTTGCCGGATTCGCCCTTTACCCGGACGGCGGCTTTCTGCTTGCGGCTCAAATCCCGCAAGTACCATTCATTCATGATGTTGAGGAACGGGGCGAACTCGTTGCTGTTCTGGTCATCGCTGTCCACGCTGTTGGCAATCGCAACGAAGTGGACAGCGTGCTGACGGAACATGACCTCCGTGTAAAAGCCGGTCTGCAAATAATCTCTGCCGATTCGGCTCATGTCCTTTACCAGAACATGAGCTACCTTTCCGGCTTCAATATCCGCAACCAGCCGTTTCCAGGAAGGGCGGTCAAAATTGCCGCCGCTCCAACCGTCATCGGTATAGTGCTGGATATTGGTGTAGCCTCTCTGCTCTGCGTAGCTTTCGAGGTATTTTTTCTGATTCACAATAGAATTGCTGTCGCCAGCCTGGTCATCGTCACGGGAAAGTCTCTCGTACAATGCCGTAATTTTCTGGGAATCCAGTCCCACAGTCTGTTTCACGCTCATGATGCGCTCCTTTCAGACTGTCGGCTCATTTGTGGTGAATTCATTGTATCACAAGTTCCGGCATTTGTAACCGCTTCATTGCGAACAATTCGTAAAATTTTATCCTCCAGCGTTTCCTCACCGTCGTTGTTGAATACCACCTTTACCTTATAGGTGGTGCCGCCGATCCGACGTGTCATATACGAAAAATTTCTGTTCTCGTTTTTTGCCATAGGCAAGTTGCCTCCATAGATTGAAAAATTCATGGTTTCCGTGTATAATTTCCTTGTCGGTTCCGACTGCGTGTAACCATTTGCGGGGTCAAAAGCAGTGTTCTGGTAGAAACACCTTGATCATGCAGAAATGCCCTCCGAAAAGCCTTGCGGCACAAGGCTTTTCGAGGGCAAAATGGTTACGGCGTCTTATTTTTGCTTTGCTCTGTACTTCCGTACTATAGCTGCGGTCTACTGGTGACGGGTTTTGCGCATTGGCAGTTCCTCCTTCCTTTTATGTCGAAAGTAATATAAAAACAGGCAGAATATATTACTCCCCCTCACTAATAGGAGAAATCAGGGGTGCTTAGCGGAACCATTTTTCGCAGAATCAAAGAAATTTTCAAAAATATTTTTGAAGGGAGGTGTCTGCGGTGTTCAACGATGACCATGAAGAAGAATATGAAATTCGTGATGATGCCTATATAGACGATGACGAGGAAGAAGATGAAAATGCCCTTTGGGATGACGAGGATTCCTCTGACATAGAAGCAGACGATTCTCCCGACGAGCCGAAGCGAAAAAGAAGAAAGAAAAATTCCGAGAATATCAGTGATGTCGGCGATCCCGATGAGGTGGAAGCCGAGCAGAGCGAACAAGCTCAGAGGCAAATTGCGCTTGAGCAGAATATCATCGACAGTCTGGAAGCCGATGCCGAGGAACATCCCATTGAGGAAGATGCCGATGATGAAGAACCGGAGCGAAAGAAGCTCCAGCGGGAGCTGCGGGCAGAAGCCGTTGCCCGATTGGAGGACGCCGCCAGAACCACCAAAGACTTTGAAAAGGTGGTGGCCTGGTGGGACAAGCTGGATGCCAACCGGGAGCGAAGAGAACGCTATCATGAATTGAGCCGCAGCGGAGATGATGTGCCGCTGGACTATGGCTCATCTGCAAATGACCTCTTTTTCCCGGATTATCTGAATGATGCACTGGAAAAGCAGATACGCAAGGGCGATTTTCTCGACGCTATCTTTAACTGTCCCTATGACATACACGAGCTTGTGACAGAGGAGTATCTATGCCAAATTCTCTGTGACCTGGACGAAAATCATAAGGAACTGCTGTTTCTGTGCGCTGTCCGGCTGTTCAGCTCCACAAGGATTGCCGCTATCCGGGGACAGAGTGACCGCAATATCCGCAAGGTGCGTGGCACGATGCTCAAAAAGATACAAAAAAAGCTGCTTGCCGCACTCATGGATAAGCACGGAAAGCAGCAGCCGATGACGTTATTGGAAAAAGAATTTTTAGCAGATAACAGCGAAGCGGTTGATTCAGCGAAAAAGAAATAGTATAATGTTAATATAAATTTGAATTATTCGGGTTACAATACATAGCGGAGGTTTTTGAAATGAAAAGCCTGTTTGAACGCACCAGCTCCAACTGGGTGCGATATAGTGAATACGAATGGAAGGCGGCAGCAGACGGTACGATGTACCTGACTCCCACAAAAACAGCGCAGCCCAGTATCTATGACCCGCTGGCAGCGTATCAGCAGATTGTTCTGGATGCCATCAACATCGGGCGAATGGAGTCTCAAAAGAAATCCGACACTGAGATTCAGAAGGCGATTCAGCAGTTTGCAGTCAAGTATGGTTTATTGGGCTTGATGACAGCACTGCCTACCACTCCCGGTTTCATGGACTACGAAGCGGTCTATCTCCCGAAAAACCATTTTATCAAGGAAGAAACCATGTCAACGAAAAAGTATCTGGAGCTGTTCTTCCCCTTTGATAAGCCGGATGTGGTCAAGCGTGGCGTGGAATCCATGTGGAATATCAGCAACGACCGTGTTATGATAGCTCTGGCCATGACCATGACGGATAAGCCCATGGCCGTCAACATGAGCTTCCAAAGAGAATATGCAGAACGATACGATTGGATCAAGCAACAGTTTGAAGATATTGCCTTCAGCTACCTGACCTCCGTGATTTTTTATGAAGATTATGATATGATGCAGCCGGAACAGCGCCTGCTCATGCAGCAGGGCATGGAAGCCTTTGGCGGCAACGCCCCGACATACAGAATCGCTCTGCTGGATAAGCCGACCATTGTGTGGGACTTCCATTCTCTGATTCTCGGTGTGCAGATGATGTTCAGCTTCATGCTGACGGACACGGATAAACCGATCCGCCTGTGCAAGCATTGCCTGCAAGCCTTTGTAGCCAGCAGACCCAGCGCTGTATTTTGCAGTCCGCAGTGCAAGAACAAGCACAATGTCTACAAGAGCAGAGCGAAGGATAAGAAGGAATGAT
>ENA-OUQG01001508-OUQG01001508.1-human-gut-metagenome-genome-assembly--contig:-NODE-1508-length-12476-cov-12.346993_pt1 | contig 12476 bp, 15 predicted proteins | sample MGYA00237943_ERZ548823 | MGnify/ENA primary metagenome ERZ548823 (study PRJEB26490, sample SAMN05194731) | human gut metagenome | biome: terrestrial biome; feature: human-associated habitat... | reverse complement strand
TGCGCCGTGAGCTGGATGGGCTGGACGATGATTTCGCCACCCTGAAGCTCTTATCGCAGGAACTGTCCTTCCGCGCCCAGACGATTCGGGCAAAAAAGGCAGCGTAGAAAAGAGAAAATATCCATTACCCGAATAAGCAGGGAGTCCCTCGACACTGAGGAACTCCCTGCTTTATCAAAGTTCGAAATATCGTTTTTCATTGGCGTTGCAATAACACCTGAGTAACGGAAAGTCGTTTGTGAACGGACGGCTTTCGGATGCCTGTGGCAGGATGCTCTGTTGGCTCTGTAGACAGCTTCTCCCAGCTTGGGGGAGTAACCGGGAGCTTTCCCCTTGTTGCTCTTGCGAGCCGGTGTGCCTCGCCGCAGCTCATTCGTAACGGTGGACGGGGCACAGCCGATCTGCCTGGCGATGGCACGAGTGCCGAGGCCCTGCTTCTTGAGGACTTTGATAGCCCCTCGGTCTTCCATGCGAAGATGCTGCCCCTTCTTGCGTTCTGCGGATTCTGTGATACAATGATGGCAGTCCATAGTGATTGCCCTCCCTCTGTAGAAGTTGTGTGGTAACTTCATTCTACCACGGGGAGAGGAATCACTATGGATTTTTTACTCAAGTGTCCAACTTGATTTTACAATCAACCAAGAAAAAAACCCCTTGCATTGACCCAAAAGAACCGTATAATTAAAAACACACGATGCAGAAAACATTAAATAATTTTTTCTGCATCGTGTTATTTTTGTGCTATGTTTTCGGTCTATATAAGTGAGGGAACCCTTATCCTGCACAAAAATGCATTGGGGAGAAAGAACGAAACGATATGAGCGATGAGAGAATCATAGAACTGTTTTGGCAGCGGAATGAAGATGCAATCGCGCTTTCGCAGGAAACCTATGGCTCCGAGTGCTTTGCATTATCTGAACGAATACTGAACTGTATTGAAGATGCGGAGGAGTGCGTCAATGACACTTGGCTACGTGCATGGAACGCTATCCCGCCCACGCGCCCCTTGTATCTCAGGGCATTTTTCATGAAAATCGTGCGGAATTTGTCTCTGAATAAATTAGAAAAACGAAGTGCGGCAAAGCGCGGCAACAGCCAAACAGAGGTTCTGTTGTCAGAGTTGATGGAGGCTATTCCTGATTCCGAGCAGACGGAAGATATCGTGATGGCAAAAGAACTGTCCAATACAATATCAGATTTTCTAATAAAGTCCCCTCAGCGGGAAACAAGCATCTTTTTGCGCAGGTATTTCTATATGCAGGACATACGTGAAATTGCAGAAGCAGTTAATCTGACGGAAGCCATTGTTGCCGTCAAGCTCTCCCGTATGCGAAAAAGACTGCTTCTCTACTTGAAGGAGGAATATGCGCTATGAATCAGCAAGATTTGTTTGCTGCCATCGGTGCAGTTGATGATATGTGTTTGCAACGGTGTGACAGCTATCGTCCCAGTCGTCGCTGGGAAAATATCGCAAAACATGCAGCCGTGTTCGTGACTGTGGTTTTAGGGATGTTTTTTGCCACCTACCTTTTGGTTCCTGACGTGCAGGCATTCTTTGATAGGAAGGCCCAGCACCAAAAAACGTATGACTATATCCAATTACCTCCTGAGCTGACTACGTGGTCCTTGGAGGATGCGGATGGCTTTATCGTATCCGGTGCTGGTGTTGTGCGTGGAGATACATTTTATATGCTTACGCTGGAAGAATATCAACAGATTGCCTACGAGAACGCAGACGTTGACGAGGTTCTTGCAGCACGGGAAGAATGGGCCGCAGAATGGGAAGACTATGTGCCAGCTTCCCCTGAGCAACCATCCGATAATGGAATTGTCGCTATGGAATAGGAGGTGCAAAATGTAAGAATTCAAAGCCGTGAGATATCAAAAAAGCCGCTTTACGAAGACAATCGAAAACGAAAAGGAGAAACGTATATGAAAAAATAATTTGCATTGCTATTACCGCAATTCTGCTGCTGACTATGATTACTCCTGCGTTTGCGCTTCCGAATGTCCAAGAAAATGCGAATTCTGACGACGCCTATTCTTTTGACGTCACAATTGACGGGCTTCATGTTACCCGCGCAGTAATTGTTGAAAATGGAATCCCACGGCAATTGACCGAAGCTGAATATGTTGCACTCATGCAAGCGTCGGCCAATGAGGAAACTATATGCAGTAGCCCTGCGTCCAATAACTCCAATAAGGTCCCCGAGGGAGAAACGAGAGGATGGACGTTTACTTTTTCACCAACATCGCACTCTGATGCCTTGGACTATTCTTTGACAAAAAGGGTCTCGCCGATATATCAAAATGCAACCTCTGTTTCTGTGACAGCGACATCGTCGTTTGAGCGCATGGTGACAAACAGCGGAGGACTGACTTTCACAACGCAGGTCAAATCGGTGGTTGATGCGACCGTTGAGGCTCAATACTCATATGCGGTTTCCGCCTCATCCTCTACAAGCTCCTCGGTAACAGGAACGTTTACTCCCAGCGGCAACAAGCCTTACTGCGCAGTTCTTTTTACGCCTCATATCGCAACAATCAGCGGCGTGGTGACGGAAACTCTCTCTGCAATGGGGTCTGGTTCAACCACTACTTATAATTGCACCTTAAAGTACCCTGTTTCTGTAAATCATTTTCTTGATGGTTTATACAGGTTGTCGGAAAGTAATAACTCTGAGGGTTTTCCTCCGGCTGCATAAGCCGGCCGATATCCGACTTTTATATACACGAGTAATAACGAAGTCCGCCTGTCAGGGTGAACTGCACCCCATATGTTAGACAGTATGATATAATGTCTAACATATGGGGTGATTTATTATGCCAAAAGGGATACCGAACAAGCGGTACACACCGGAATTCAAGAAACTGGTCGTGGAAACCATGCACAAAGAGCGGCTCAGTTACAGCGAGACGACTCAGCGATTTGAGGTTAACAGCGTCAGTCGGATACAAGACTGGGAGCGAATCTATCTGACAGAAGGGCCGGAGGGCTTTGCCATCGAGCGTCGCGGCCGCAGCAGCAAAGGGCGTCCGCCAAAACAGCTGCCAAAAGAGGGTGCTGAGCATGGTGACCTCCATGCTGGACAAGGCGTTTGAGAAAATTCCTGATGGAACGAATCTGATTTTGCACTCGGATTAGGGTTGGCACTACCAGCACAGGCAGTACCAGCGGATGCTTCGTGAGAAGGGCATCCGGCAGAGTATGAGCCGGAAAGGAAATTGCCTGGACAACGCCGTGATTGAGAATTTCTTTGGTTTGCTCAAGAGCGAACTGCTATATCTGCAGAAATTTCAATCCATGGAACACTTCAAACAAGAACTGATCGAGTATCTTGATTACTACAATAATCGTCGCATCAAGGCAAAGCTGAAGGGCTTGCCGCCTGCAATTCACAGACAACAAACCCTTTCAGTAGCTTGAACAATTCTTTCTTTGAAATATTGTCTAACTTTTTGGGGTCACTTCATTTTCGTTTTTGTTCAGCCATCATTGTCGGGATCCTCCGTATACACTGCATGTCTTTGCTAATATTACTTTTACGGAGGATATTATGAACAACTTTACAGACTACATCACATCTCTTTTGCAGAACTACCGCGCCTCCAAGCGCAAGATTGAACAGCTCCGCTACGAGCTGGAGCATCCGGCCAGAGTGTCTCCGGATGAAATGATTGAGGCCATGAACTTCGCCAAGGGTGATGGCGAGGGTCGGCCCTCCGGCAGTGTGTCCAACAAGACGCTTTACATCGCCATGAACTTCCAGAGCGCGGCGGATGAGGCAAATGCCGCTTTGACACACGATCTGGTCAGCCGCCTTGTACCTCTGGAGCAGGAGATCAACCGTCTGGAGCACTATGTGGCACTTCTGGAACCGCGGCAGACCGAGGTTATTCGGAGGATCTTCTTTGATAGTCAATCTCTGCCGGAGATCTGCAAGGAAATGGGGTATAGCACAAAAACCGTTCGTGCTATTCGGAACCATGCGATTGAAGAACTTGCTGCCATGTATGAGTTTGCCGCAGGAGTAATCTGATTGATCTTCCCTGTTTTTCCCACAAAGTTCCCTCGTTTTTCCCCGTATAAGGCTCTTGTAACTTCCCTCATAGTCATGGTATGATTGAAGCTGTCAAGAAAGAGCAAGCACCCCCGACCGGGGTGCTTGCTCTTTCTGTCCTATAATACTGAATATTTGCAGGAGGGAGTACCATGATTCGAACCAGAACGATTCGTGAGGCGGCAGCCTATTTCAAGGAGACAGACCCTGAGACCTGCCTTACCGAAACAGCTATCAGGACGCTGCTCCGTACAGGTGCGGTTCCCAGTGCCCGCATTGGGAAAAAATATCTTGTGGCAATTGAAGCTTTAGAAGAATATCTGTCAGGGGCAATTCAAAAACCAAAGGGATACACCCCTGCCAGCAAGCCGGAAAGGTGTTGGAAGATTCAGTAATATATGGCATCGCTAAGCATGACCCCTTGTTTTTTTGCCATATGCATTTAAAATAATTTCTTGTGTTACACTGTGCTGAGCGATATAATGCGGTTATGTATCACAGGGCGTTATTGAAAGGAGAACGCCACATGGCAACAAAAGCAAAGAAAAAATATACTTACCTGACAAAAGCAATTCAACTTCCAGATGGAACACGAAAATACATCCGTGGGAAAGACCAGAAGGAACTGGAAGAAAAGGTATTAAAGGCGCAGATTATGGTCAACGCCGGAGTGGATATTTGCAGCGAGGAGACCTTCGGACATTTTGCCCAGATGTGGTATGACATCTATAAAAAGCCGTACCTCCGGGAAAACAGCCAAAATGCCATCAAGTATGTTATGAACCAGCACATACTTCCGTATATCGGTGGCTATCGTCTGCGGGACATCTCTCCCATGCAGATTCAATCCATCATGGCAGCCCTTTCTGACAAAAGCAACTCTCTCCAGTCAAAGGTGCTGATTGCGCTGAGAAGTATTTTTAAGGCGGCACAGGAAAATGGCTTGGTTGCAAAATCTCCAGTCAGCAGCATGCTGAAGCCAAGTGGAAAAAGGACCGCCGAAAAAGTCGCATTGACTCCGCAGGAAAGTGACTTGCTCCTCCAGCGGGTCAAAAATGAGCGGGCCTATACATTTCTCCTGATTGCACTCCAAACCGGAATGCGTCGAGGCGAGATCGTCGGTCTGCAATGGAGCGATATTGATTTTGAGAGCAGAATGATCCGTGTTCGCCATAACGCCGTATTGGGCCGCTACGAAACGACCGTCAGTGAACTTATGAAAACCAAAGCTGGCAGACGGGATATTCCTATGTCAAATGAGGTCGAAGCATGGCTACGCAAGCAAAGAGACCGCAGTTCCTCAAAATTTGTTTTGTCTCTGAAAAGCAAAAAAGTGATGACGCTGTCCGCCTTCCGTAGTATGTGGAAGCTCATTGAGCGCGAGCTGCCGGAAACCCATATAACTGCCCATATTCTCCGCCACACTTACATCACCCGTCTTTTTGAAGCTGGATTGGACGTAAAGGAGATCCAGTATTTGGCTGGACACAGCACGATGGACATGACGCTGAGTGTTTATACCCACTATGATCGTAAAAATCGGGAGCAACAAACTGCGGAGAAGGTCCGGCGGGCATTCTGCAAGGAAGCTGTCTAAAAAGTTTGCAACAAACGACTCTGCCTAAAAAGGCGCAAACCCTTGTGGCACAACGGATAGAGGGCCGAAAAAATTTGCAACACTTTTGCAACAAGAAGCCCTGAAATTACCCGAAAACACCCCAAAATACCGCAAGCAGAGAGGTTCTTTTCTTCCAGAAAAAGGCAAAGAAAAAACCTCGGAACCATTGTGATTCCAAGGTTTTTTCGTGGTGGAGACTGCTGGACTCGAACCAGTGACCTCCTGCGTGTGAAGCAGGCGCTCTAACCAGCTGAGCTAAGCCTCCATATTCGGCAGCCCGAGACGGATTGCCGAAGTGGTGACCCGTACGGGACTCGAACCCATGTTACAGCCGTGAAAGGGCCGTGTCTTAACCACTTGACCAACGGGCCGTGTTTGTTGTGTTGAGGGTTACCGGAGAGATGCTCTCGCATCTCTCCGGTTCTGGTAGCGGCGACTGGATTTGAACCGGTGACACTGCGGGTATGAACCGCATGCTCTAGCCAACTGAGCTACGCCGCCATGTCATCCTCGACAGGCACGAGTTACTATACCATATTTCAGCTCCCTTTGTCAACAGCTTTTTTGCAAAACCGGGAGAAAATACGGGGGACGCGGCTGGCGCCGTGTCCCCCGTGCGTCAATTTATTAATACATCCCCATGCCGCCCATGTCGGGTGCGGGGGCTGCCGGTGCGGGGGGCTGGGGCTTGTCGGCCACCAGGGATTCGGTGGTCAGCACCATGCCGGACACACTGGCGGCATTCTCCAGGGCGCTGCGGGTGACCTTGGCGGGATCCACGATGCCGCTGGCGATCATATCGCAGTACTCCTCCTTATAAGCGTCGAAGCCGTAGCCGTTCTTACCGGCGGAGCGCACCTTCTCCAGCACCACGGAGCCGTCGATGCCGGCATTGGCCGCGATCTGGCGGATGGGGGCCTCCAGGGCCTTGGCTACCAGGGACACGCCCACACGCTCGTCGCCCTCGGTGCTGTTCAGCAGCGCGGTAACAGCGGGGATCACGTTCACATAGATGGTGCCGCCGCCGGCCACGATACCCTCTTCCACAGCGGCCTTGGTGGCGTTCAGGGCGTCCTCGATACGCAGCTTCTTCTCCTTCATCTCGGTCTCGGTGGCCGCGCCGACCTTGATGACCGCCACGCCGCCGGCCAGTTTGGCCAGACGCTCCTGCAGCTTCTCCTTGTCGTACTCGCTGGTGGTCACACCGATCTGCGCGCGAATCTGGGCCACGCGGTCCTTGATGGCCTGCTGGTCGCCCATACCGTCCACGATGATGGTGTTCTCCTTGGTCACCTTGATCTGGCGGGCACGGCCTAGCATATCAATGGTGGCATCCTTCAGCGTCAGGCCCAGCTCCTCGCTGATGACCTGGCCGCCGGTCAGGATGGCGATATCCTGCAGCATCTCCTTGCGGCGGTCACCGAAGCCAGGGGCCTTGACGCACACCACGTTCAGCACGCCCTTCAGCCGGTTCACCAGCAGGGTGGACAGGGCCTCACCCTCCACGTCCTCGGCGATGATAAACAGCTTCTTGCCGCTTTGCAGCATCTGCTCCAGCAGGGGCAGGATGTCGGAAATCACAGAGATCTTCTTATCGGTGATGAGGATGTAGGGATCGTCCACGACGGCCTCCATCTTCTCCATATCGGTGGCCATATAGGGGGTGATGTAGCCGCGGTCGAACATCATGCCCTCCACGACCTCGCTGTACGTCTCGGCGGTCTTGGACTCCTCGATGGTGATCACGCCGTCGGCGCTGACCTTCTCCATAGCCTCAGCGATCAGCTTGCCGATGGTCTCGTCGCCGGAGGACACCGTGCCCACGCGGGCGATATCAGCGGTGCCATTGACCTTCTGGCTCTGCTCCTTGATGGCGCCCACAGCGGCCTCCACGGCCTTGGCCATGCCCTTCTTCATCACGATGGGGTTGGCGCCGGCGGCCAGGTTACGCAGGCCCTCGCGGATCATGGCCTGTGCCAGCAGCGTAGCGGTCGTCGTGCCGTCGCCGGCCACGTCATTGGTCTTGGTGGACACCTCGCGCACCAGCTGCGCGCCCATGTTCTCGAACGGATCGTCCAGCTCGATCTCCTTGGCGATGGAAACACCATCGTTGGTGATGAGGGGTGTGCCGAACTTCTTATCCAACACCACGTTGCGGCCCTTGGGGCCCAGGGTGACCTTTACGGTATCCGCCAGCTGGTTGACGCCGGCTTCCAGCGCCTTGCGGGCCTCGTCGCCGCGCTTGATGATCTTTGCCATATCTAATGCCTCCAAAATTGAGAATGATTTACAAGAGAACACGCAAACTTAAAGCATTTGCCGCGGCGTGTACGCGGCAAAGCACATCACTCCACGATAGCCAGGATGTCGCTCTGCTTGACGATGATATACTCCACGTCCTCCAGCGTCACCTTGGTGCCGGCATACTTGTCGGTGATGACCTTGTCGCCGGCCTTCACGGACATGACCACGGTCTTCCCGTCCACGGTGCCGCCGGGGCCCACGGAAATGACCTCAGCCACAGAGGGCTTCTCCTTGGCGGAGCCGGTCAGGATAATGCCGCCCTTGGTGGTCTCCTCCGGCTCGGTCATCTTCAGCACCACACGGTCAGCAAGCGGTGTCAGCTTCATAGTTGGTTCCTCCTTGTATTTCTATTTTTTGATAAAACAGTTTCAGCGTTAGCACTCAAAATGCTTGAGTGCTAACGCTGATTATCATACCACACTATGCGGGATTTGCAAGGGGGAAACGGAGAAATTTTGAAAAATTCACAAAATGTTCAAGCGCTGTTCTCAGCCGCGGGCCGTCCGGTTGCAGGAGCAGCCCTCCGGGCCGAAGAAGTTCAGCTTTTTGTCGTGCAGCTTAATGGTCACATCGCTGTTGACCACGCTCTCGCCGTCCAGGCAGGTGACGATGTCCGGCTTCTCCGAGTGGATATGTACCACCTTGGGACAGGAGCAGTGCGCGTATTCCGGAAACTTGGCGTACTCGCCCTTGGAATACGGCCCCACAAATTTCAGGAACGTGCGGCGGTTGACCTCTCTGACCACCAGGGTGTTCAGCACGCCGTCATCCATCCGGGCCTCGGCCACAGGCATAAAGCCGCCGCCGTAGTACCGGCCGTTGCACACAGATACCAGCGACCAGTCGCCCTCCGTGGTCACATCGTCCAGGGTGATGGTCCAGTGGGTGCCGATGCCCTTGAACAGGAAATTCACCGCCAGAGAGTAGATATAGCTGCCCTTGCCGTCCAGCAGCGGGCTCTCGCTGTATTTATGTACGTCCCGGGCCACCCGCGCGTCGATGCCGGAGCAGGCAATGGTCAGCGCCACGCGGCCGTTGACGTCGATGGCGTCCATAGGAAACTGCGGGCCGTCCCACAGGTTTTCGGCGTCCCGGAACTTCTCCATATCATCGCCGAAGTTCTTTAGGAAATCGTTGCCGGTGCCCACGGGGATCACGGTCATGGCGGCGTTGTCATAGCCGATGATACCGTTGGCCACCTCGTTGACGGTCCCGTCGCCGCCGCAGGCGTAGAACCGCAGTGCCTCGCCCGTCTCGCAGAGCTTTTTCGCCAGCTCCGTGGCGTGGCCCTGCTTTTTCGTCAGGATGCACTGCACGTCCAGCCCGTGCTTCTGCCGCAGCGACTCCGCCATATCGTAGATCTTCTGCCGGCTGTCGGTCTTGCCCGCCGTGGGATTGATGATAAAAATATGCTTCATCGAGGCTCTCCTCCTCATCAACATATTAGAATTTCGTTGAATTTATTTCGAAAGCATACGGGTAATTGTATCATGTTTCTGCAAAAGAAAGTGAACAAATTGAAAATAAAGTCATATGCCGGGGATTTATTAAGGCAGGGCGGAAAAGATGTCCCCTCTAACGGCTCAGATTTTTCGCTGAGGCGCGGCGCGGCAGCGTAGGCGTACTTTGTGTACGGCAAGCCGCCGCAACAAAGCATCAGCGGAAAAGATGGCCATCAGACATTGCCGTACATAAACACATCACACTTGATCATGCCGTTGTACAGCTTGCGCTTTTTGTCCGCCGGCTTGCCGAAGCAGCGCTCGAACTCCGTGTGGCTCGAAAGCACCAGTGTGCGCCAGCCTGCGGGCAGCGTGCGCCACGCCTTGCCGAAGGCGCGGTACAGCGCCTCGGCCTCCTGCCGCTCCAGCAGACGCTCGCCGTAGGGCGGGTTGGTCACCAGCTGGCCATAGGGGCTGTCCCGGTGGAATTGGGCTGCGTCGGCCACCTCAAAGCGGACGCAGTCGTCCACGCCGGCCTTGCGGGCGTTGTCCCGGGCAATGTCCACGGCGCGGGGGTCGATGTCGCCGCCCCAGATATCGTACTGCCCGTGGAACTCCCTGTCCTGCGCCTCGTCCGCCGCGTCCATCCAGCACGCAGGCGGCAGAAATACCCACTTCTGGGCGTCAAAGCGCCGGTCCAGACCGGGGGCGCGGTTTTTGGCGATGAGCGCCGCCTCGATGGGGATGGTGCCGCTGCCGCAGAAGGGATCGCAGAAGGGGTCGCGGCCCCGGTAGCGGCTGAGGGTCACCAGTGCCGCCGCCAGCGTCTCCCGCAGGGGCGCCTCCACGCCTACGGCGCGGTAGCCCCGCTTGTACAGCCCTTCGCCGCTGGCATCCAGGCCGATGGACACCTGATCCTTGAACACAGAAAAGCGTATCTGGTATTTTGTCCCCGTCTCCGGAAACTGATCCATGCCGTAGTGGGCCTTCAGGCGCTCCACCACGGCCTTTTTGATGATGCTCTGACAGGCGGGCACGGAATGCAGCTGGGAGGAGATGGAATACCCCTTCACCGGGAAGGCCGCCTCCCGGGGCAGAAACTCCTCCCAGGGGATGGCGCGCACGCCCTGGAACAGCTCCTCGAAGCTCCGCGCCGGGAACTGCCCCAGCAGGGCGATGACCCGGGCGCCGCAGCGCAGATTGATATTCAGCCGGGCGCAGTCCGCCCAGCTGCCCTGACAGAGCACACGGCCGTTTTCCGCACGCACGTCGGCCAGGCCAAGGCGCTTGATCTCGTCGGCCACCAGCTTTTCCAACCCCAGCAGGCAGGGGATCTCGTAAGTTATCATGGGATACACCTCGGTTTCTTGACTACCAAAGAGTATACCGAAAAATACCAGGGCGCGCAACCTAAATTTCCGGTGGCTTTTCGGGGCCACTTACGCTATAATGGGGAATGTAAACCTGAGGTTGCACCATGCGCGGCACATCGGCAGGCAATTTTACGGAAATGCAACCTAAACGTGATAGACTTTTCCGTCGGTGTCCCGTATACTGACGGCACCGAAAGCAAAGGAGGGCACATATGGCATTTGGTGATCGGCTGGCAGCGGTACGGCGCGGCAACGGACTGACACAGGAGCAATTCGCCGAGCAGCTGCAGGTCTCCCGCCAGGCGGTGAGCAAATGGGAAAGCGGACGGGGCTACCCGGAGATGGAGAAGATCCTCTACATCTGCAACCGCTATCAGGTATCCATCGCCGACCTGTTCGCCGAGGAGGCGCCGGTACCTGCCGCGGCGGTGGAGGCACGCCCCGCGCCGGAGCAGGAGGCCGCCCCCCTGCCCCGCGCCACGCTGGGCAGCGCCGTGGGCGCCTTCCTGACCAACCTGTCCCCCAAAAACAAATGGCTGGCTGGAGCTGTGCTGGTAGGCATCGGCGCGCTGGCCGGGATCATCGGACTCATTTTGAGAGGAGGCGACGCAGACATGGCGACAACGATATGGATCGCCGCCATCATTATTTTCGGCGTGGCGGAGGCCGCCACCGCCGGGTTGACATCCATCTGGTTCGTCCTGGGCAGCGTGGCCGGACTGATCGCCGCAGTATGCGGCGGGCCGGTGTGGCTGCAGGTGGGACTGTTCTTCGCGGTGTCCATCGCGGCGCTGGCCTTCACCCGGCCGCTGGTGGTCAAGCTGATGAAAAAGGATATCAAGCCCACCAATGCCGACCGGGTACTGAACAATGTGGGCCGCGTGACAGAGCGCATCGACAACGCGCTGCCCTCCGGCGCCGTCTATATAGACGGTAAGACCTGGACGGCGCGCAGCGCCGACGGGGAGGTCATAGAGCCGGACGCCGCCGTGCGTATCCTGCGGATGGAGGGCGTGAAGCTCATCGTACAGAAGGAGCCTTGATATGCCGTATGTTCTGGGCGGATTGGCCGCCATACTGCTGGGCGTGGTCGCCCGCATCATTCACCTCATCCATAAGCATACTACGACTATGAAACAAACAGGAGAATAAGGAGGAACTACTATGCCGACACCGGGAACCATCGCCATCATCATTCTGGTCATTCTCATTCTGGCCGTCATCGTCAGCTGCATCCAGATCGTCCAGCAGTCCAAGGCCTATGTCATCGAGCGCCTGGGCGCGTTCCACAGCGTTTGGGGCGTGGGTATGCACTTCAAGCTGCCGTTCATCGAGCGCGTGGTGAAGAAGGTCAGCCTGAAGGAGCAGGTGGCCGATTTCGATCCCCAGCCGGTCATCACCAAGGACAACGTGACCATGCAGATCGACACCGTCATCTATTTTCAGATCACGGACCCCAAGCTGTACACCTACGGCGTGGAGTACCCCATGAGCGCCATTGAGAACCTGACGGCCACCACCCTGCGCAACATCATCGGCGAGCTGGAGCTGGACCAGTCCCTGACCAGCCGCGACACCATCAATGCCAAAATGCGCTCCATTCTGGACGAGGCCACCGACCCCTGGGGCATCAAGGTCAACCGCGTGGAGCTGAAGAACATCCTGCCGCCCCGCGAGA
>ENA-OUQG01001507-OUQG01001507.1-human-gut-metagenome-genome-assembly--contig:-NODE-1507-length-12481-cov-4.368019_pt1 | contig 12481 bp, 7 predicted proteins | sample MGYA00237943_ERZ548823 | MGnify/ENA primary metagenome ERZ548823 (study PRJEB26490, sample SAMN05194731) | human gut metagenome | biome: terrestrial biome; feature: human-associated habitat; material... | reverse complement strand
GGTTGCCGTGGGCGATGGCGTCCTTCATGTTGTGGGTCACCATCATGGTGGTCAGCCCGTTCTCCTCCACGATGCGGTCGGAAAGCTCCAGCACCTTGGCGGCGGTCTTGGGGTCGAGAGCCGCCGTATGCTCATCCAGCAGCAGCAGCTTCGGCTTTTTCAGCGACGCCATCAGCAGCGTCAGAGCCTGCCGCTGCCCGCCGGAGAGAAGCCCTACCTTGGCGGTCAGGCGATCCTCCAGCCCCAGCCCCAGAGGAGCCAGCAGCTCACGATACCGCTCCCGCTCCTCGTGGGAAATGCCCCACTTGAAGGTGCGGCGGCTGCCGCGCCGTGCCGCCAACGCCAGATTCTCCTCGATCCACATATCCCCGGCGGTGCCCATCATGGGATCCTGAAACACGCGCCCAAGGTCGGCGGCACGCCGGTGCTCTGGCTTGCGGGTGATGTCCTCGCCGTCCAGCAGAATGGAGCCGCTGTCCACGGTGAGCGTCCCGGCGACGGCGTTGAGCATGGTGGACTTTCCCGCGCCGTTGCCGCCGATGACGGTGACGAAATCGCCGTCATGGAGCGTCAGCGACAGGTCGTTCAGTGCGGTTTTCGCGTTGACGGTGCCGGGGAAGAAGGTTTTGGAAATATGTTTTAATTCAAGCATGAACGTTGCCTCCCTTGTGTGTGATTTTTCCCTTGAGATGGGGTATAGCCAAAAATACAGCCACGATAGCGGCGGACAGCAGCTTCAGATCGTTGGTGTTCAGCCCCAGCTGCAAAACGACCTGCAAAACAAGATAGTAGACGATGGCACCGAAGGACACCGCCAGCAGCTTGAGTCCGAAGTTGTGGAACACCCGCCCCAGCAGGCTCTCGCCGATGATGACGGCGGCAAGGCCGATGACGATGGCGCCGCGGCCCATGTTCACATCCGCCGACCCTTGGTACTGGCTCAAAAGCGCGCCGGAGAGAGCCACAATGCCGTTGGAGAGGGCAAGCCCCACCACCACGTTCCGCTGTGTGTTGATGCCCTGCGCCCGCGCCATGCGGGCGTTGGCGCCGGTGGCGCGTATACCGCAGCCGATCTCCGTGCCGAAGAACCAGTACAGCGCGCCGATGAGCAGCGCGGTGATGACCAGCAGCAGCGGCATGGGGTTTTCCAAGCTCAGCTCCCGCACGAACCGCTGGGACACGACCAGATCGAATTTGTCCACGCTGATGGCTTGGTTCGACTTTCCACCCATGATCCGCAGATTCACGGAGTAGAGTGCCAGCTGCGTCAGAATACCGGCGAGGATGGCGGGTATGCCGCAGCGGGTGTGGAGCACGCCGGTGACGAGTCCCGCCGCCGCACCGCACACGGCGGCGCACAGCACCGCCAGCCACGGATTCACGCCGGCGCGGATCAGCATTACGCAGGCGGCACCGCCCAGAGCCAGCGTGCCGTCCACCGTCAGGTCGGCAACATCCAGAATACGGTACGTGATGTAAACGCCAATGGCCATCAGACCCCAGATCAGACCTTGGGTCACGGCACCCGGCAGGGAGTTGAGAAGCGAAGTGAGTATCATGTCGGTTTTTTCCTTCCTTTTACGAGACGTGATAGGCTCTGCCACAAAGCGGCAGGCAGGTGTCCCCTTGTGGCAAAGCCCATCTGTATCCGGAAGGGGAGAGACCCCTTCCGGATGCAGGAGAGGCATCAGCCTTCGATGGCGGTGTAGCCCTCCAGCGGGGTGATATTCAGCTTTTCGCACATAGCGGCGTTGTACTTGGGAGTGGCAGGCGCGTACTCAATGGGCATGGTGGAGATGTCCGCCTCGCCCTTGAGGATCTTGGCGGCCATCTTGCCGGTGGTCGCGCCCAGATCGTAGTAGCTGATGGACAGGGTGCACACGCCGCAGCCGGCGCACAGACCCTCTTCGCCGCACACGGCGGGCACACCGGCGGCAGTGAGGATGTTGCCGATGCTCTCGGTGTTGTTGGCGGCGGTGTTATCCGTGGGAATGTAGATCACGTCGCTGGCAGCGGCGGCCTTCTCCGTAACAGCCGCCAGATCGTTGGAGTCGGTGAAGGCGAACTCGGTACAGGTAAGCCCCTTAGCGGTCAGAGCCTTGCTGACCTCGTCCACCTGATAGCGGGAGTTGGGCTCGGCGGAGCAGAACAGCAGTCCCACGTTCTTTGCCTCCGGGAACCACTCCACCAGCATGTCCGCCTGCTTGCTCAGATCGGCGAGGTCGGAGGTGCCGGAGATGTTGCCGCCCACGGTGCCGTCAAAATCGTCCAGATCCAGTGCCACGCCGTATGCGGTCACGGCAGTGCCCAGAATGGGCACCTCGGAGGTGGCGGAGGCGGCGGCGGTCAGCGCGGGCGTGGCGTTTGCCATGATCAGATCCACGTCGGCGGACAGGAAGCCGTTGATAATGGTGGAGCAGTTGTTGCTCTCACCGGAGGCATTCTGCACGTCGATTTCCACAGCGTCGCCCAGCTCCTCCTTCAGCGCGTCCACGAAGCCCTGGGTGGCGGCGTCCAGAGCCGGATGCTGCGCCAGCTGGCACACGCCCACGCGATAGGAGACTTGCTCGGTGGTATCACCGGCGGTATCACCGGTGTTGTCGGGTGTATCGGTCTTGCCGCAGGCGGTGATGCTCAGAGCCATCGCCAGCGCAAGAAACAGTGTAAACAGCTTTTTCATAGTGTTTCTCCTTTTCTCAATAAAAAATTGAAAGCCCTGTTCCGGGTGGAACAGAGCTTTTGCAAACAAATTCGTCGCGCCTATGCCCTATGCACTGCCGGAAGATTCATTTTTGCACAGCAAAAATAGCCCTCATAATAGAAGGCGGCATAGACACGGTAGGAGCCCATCACGGACTGGATATTCTTGCGGCTCATCGTCTTTTCCATGGTGTGCTCCTTTCCCGCTGCCCGGCAGCGATCCTGTTGTCTGTGACTTTAGCACTTTTAACGGCAAAAGTAAATGGTCGTTTTGTACAAAATTCAGCCCATATTCTCCCGTTTCTCCGTCATGCCCGCCGCCAAGGGAATACCGCCCTGCGCCCTGCGGCGAGAGCACCCAAGCGCAGAGATTCCCCCTCCGACGTTTATTCACGAATCGTCTACGTGCTGTACGAAGTTCAAACCGCCCAAAACCCCAAGGTTCAGATAAAATGGTCGAAAAGACCGTCTGGTTTTGTGCATTACGCAGAAAAACCGTTGTTTTTACAAATCGGGCTGACATTTTTGAAAGAAGTGGTATAATTGACCTGTATCGTAAAAGAAACACCCGTGGGTGTTTCCCGTTTCCACAACGTGGAAACGATTGCATCTGATACCCAATATACCGAATATGAAAAAGGAGACGAGGACGAATGAAGAAGGTCACGAGTATCTTAATGGCGTTCGTGCTGATGCTCACGCTGATCCCCACCGCATGGGCAGAGGGGGAGAGCGCAGGCACAGGCACAGGTGTTGCAATGATTGGCGATGCCACCTACGAGACTCTGGCTGACGCAGTGGCAAAGGCTGACAATGGTGCAACTATCAAGCTGCTGAAGGACACGGCAGAGGATATTACCATTCTTGCCGGGAAGACCATCACCATTGACTTGAATGGTAAGAAGATTACGAACAAGAGTGCGGATACGATTACCGTGGAAAAGGGTGCTGCGCTGACCATCAATGGCACCGGTACTGTTGATAACGTGACCCATGGTAAGGCTGCTATTGTGAATGGCGGTACGGTTGTCTTGAACGGCGGTCTGTATACACGTAGCAAGGAAGATATGGAGAATAATAAGGGCACGGGTGGAAAGAACAGTTACTATACCATTCTGAACGACAACGGCGGTGTGATGACTATTAACGCAGGCGTTGAGGTAAAGAATATTGGGCATTTCTCCAGCATGATTCGTAATGGAGGAACGACTGCATCTACTTTGACTATCAATGGCGGCACATTCAGCGGCGGCATTAACACGGTTAAAAATGACGGAGCTGGTACACTGACGATTAACGGTGGTGATTTTTCCAACACAACCCAGTTTGTCGTTATGAACTGGCACAAGGCTACGATCAATGGTGGTTCCTTCAAAGCTCAGCCTGCGGCAGAGGCCGTGTTGTTTACCTCTGCGTATGGAAAAGATGCAGAAGTGCTGGGTGAACTGACCATCAATAACGGAAATTTCGAATGTGCGAATAAAACGCAAAGTCTGATTCAAGACTATTATGATAAGGACAATACGGGTACAGCAACCATCACCGGCGGCACGTTCAACACCAACCCCAAGGACTACGTCCCCGCGGCAGACTACACCGTGGCGAAGAAGGGTGATGTCTACACCGTTGCTAAGAAGGACAAGAACAAGGACGGCACCGGTGAGAACACCAGTGCTGTGAAGCTGGAAGTTCCCGCCACCTCCGGCGATACTGTTATCGACACGACTGTTAATAAAAACGACATCGAGACGAACAAGGAGCTGACGGTCACCAACAACAAGACCGCCGTGACCATCAACCAAGCGGGCGTGAACAAAATCGGGGCTATTGACTTGAAGCTGGACATCAAGGCGGACAGCAAGACGCCCGAAAGCGCGAACACTGCGGCGTACAACAAGGCGATGGCCGGTAAGGACGCCAACTCTGCACTCGTTGTGAACATCAGCCTGACCAGCGGTGCCAGCAAGTTGTTTACGACGAATGTGGCCGGTGCGTATGCCCTCGTCACCGTCCCCTACTCCACGGATAAGGCGGATAAGCTGACCGTTTACTACTTGAACGGCAGCGATGCCACGGCTCTGACCAAGGTGGCTGACGCGGCGGCTCCCGGCGCGGCTTTGAATACCTTCAGCTATGATGCGCCGAACAAGCTCATCACCCTGAAGCTGCCGCACTTCTCCGAGTACCTGATCTCCACCACTGCCACCAGATCCGTCGTCCATCACTACGGCGGCAGCGGCACCACCACGACCACCGGCACCAAGACCAATTCCCCCACCACCTTCGATGCCGGCGTGGGTATCTACGCTGTCAGTGCGATCCTGTCTGTTACCGGTATGGCTTGGGTCGGTACCAAGCAGCGCAAGCACTAAATGAAAATGTAAGCACCGATGTTCTGTGACACCGGCGCACGAAAAACTGCCCCCGGCGCAACTCGCGCCGGGGGTGTTTTTTCTCCGGCTGCGGTGGGGGGGAGTTCCGTTTTGAGAAGAACGAAGCGGATAGTGTATACGTGCAGTGTCATATTGAAATCTGTACGGTACATTACCTTGATGTTCAAGTTGGACAATGGTATACTTGGCACAAGGAAAGGGTGATGGACATGACCGTGACGGAGCGGATCGCCGCACTGCGGCGAAAAATGGATAATTCCGGTATAGACGCTTGCCTTATCGTTACAGACGACTTCCACGGCTCGGAGTACGTGGGCGCGCATTTCAAAACGCGCGCGTTCTTCTCCGGGTTCACCGGGTCGGCGGGGTCGCTGCTGGTGATGGCGGAGGAGGCGCACCTGTGGACGGACGGGCGGTACTTCTTGCAGGCGGAGCAGCAGCTGCGCGGCAGCGGTATACAGCTGATGCGCGCCGGTCAGCCGGGAGTGCCCACGCTGTCGGCGTTTCTGGCGGAGAGGATGGCGGCGGGTGGGACGCTGGGCTTCGACGGGCGCACCGTCAGCACCCAGCTGTACCGGAGGTTAGAGAAGGCGTTGGCGGAGAAAAACGTCCGCTTGGAGGGCGGCTTCGACCCGGCGGAGGGCATTTGGACAGACCGTCCGGGGCTGTCCGCCGAGTCGGTGTGGGCGTTCCACAGCGGCGTGACGCGGCGGGAAAAGCTGGAGCTGCTGCGGGGCGACATGGCGAAATCGCAGGCAGATCATCTGCTGCTGACCGATTTGACGGATGTGGCGTGGACACTGGAGCTGCGGGGCGGCGACGTGGCGTGTACGCCGGTGTTTCTGGGGTTCCTGCTGATCGGGCGGGAGAGGGCGGTGCTGTGCGCGCAGGAGCGGGCGTTCTCCGCCGCCGTGAGGGAGGAGCTGGCGGCGGACGGCGTGACGATGCAGCCGTATGAGGACATATACCGCGTGCTCGCCGCGCTGCCCCAAGGGGCGCGGGTCATGGCGGACGAGGCCACCGCCAACAGCCGCATTGCCCGCGCTCTCGCCCACACGGAATGGCAGGCGGTACGCAGCCCCGCCTCGGTGCGGAAGGCGGTGAAATCCGCCGGAGAGCAGGAGGGGTTCCGGGCGGCGCATTTGCAGGACGGAGCGGCGTTGTGCCGGTTTTTGTGCCGGGTGAAAAAGCACCCGGAGGCGTTCACGGAGATGTCCGCCGGGGAGCTGCTGCACCGCCTGCGGGCGGAGGGCGCGGACTTCGTGGAGGACAGCTTTGACACCATCGCCGCCTACGGCGCGCATGGTGCCGTGGTACACTACTCCGCCACGGCGGAGACGGACGTGCCCTTGCAGCGGCGGGGGCTGCTGCTGTTGGACAGCGGCGGGCACTATCGCTGCGGCACCACGGATGTGACGCGCACCTTCGCGCTGGGGGACATCACGGCGCGGGAGCGGCAGATGGCTACGCTGGTGCTGCGGGGGCATATCCAGCTTGCCATGGCGCGGTTCCCCAAGGGGGTGTGCGGCGAGAATCTGGACGCGCTGGCGCGGATGCCCCTGTGGCGGGAGGGACTGGATTTCGACCACGGCACGGGACACGGCGTAGGGTGCGTGCTGAGTGTGCACGAGTCGCCGCCGTCCTTCCGCTGGCGCATAGGCGAGGGGGCGACCCACCCGGCGTTGGAGGCGGGCATGGTCATCTCCGATGAGCCGGGGTACTACGAGGCGGGAGCCTTCGGCATACGGCACGAGAACCTGCTGCTGGTGCAGGAGGCGGAGCAGGAGGGCTTCCTGCAGTTTGAGGTGCTGACGCTGGTGCCCTTTGACCGGGACGCGCTGGACGCGGAGCTGCTGTCGCCGGAGGAAAGGGCGTGGCTGAACGCGTACCACAGGCGGGTGCGGGAGCAGATCGCGCCGCTGGTGGACGCGGAGACGCGGGAGTGGCTGGCGGGTGCCGCCGCGGAGATATGAGAAAAAAAGGAAGCCGGGAGGCTTCCTTTTTTATTGGGGGTCGCGGAGCATGAGGGCGTAGCAGATCTGGAGGTGCTGCGCCTTGTGGATGTCCGTTTTCTTATAGATGTTCTTGCGGTGGGTCTCGATGGTGCTCAGGGCGCGTCCCGTCTGCTCCGCGTACTGGCGCGGCGTCATGCCGGAGGCAAGGGCGCGGCAGACATCGCGTTCTGCGTCGGAAAGCTCGGCGTAGCCGCGGAGAAACAGCTCGTACATCAAGGGGTCCATTTCCTTTTTGCGGAGGTACGCCAGACGGCTGACCTCCGCCTGGGAGGCGTCCAGATCGTCCCGCGCCGCCGCCATTTGACCGCGCAGGCTCTGCTGCTCCGTCTCCAGCGCGGTGATCGCCCTTTCGTGGGAGCGCAGCTTGTGGGAGAGGGGGAGCAGCTCCTCGAAAACGGGCTGCGCCGTGGTATTGTCCGGCGCGGTGACGCGGTCGATGCTCGCCAGAATGGGGCGGAAGTAGCGGTTGGTGTAAAAGATGCAGCAGGCGATGCCTACCGTGAGGAGGAGCACCAGCAGGAGAAGAAGCTGCACGGTGCTGCGAGCCATGGCGGCGTGGTAGTCGCGCTGGGGCAGGAGCACCGCCAGCGTGTGGGGCGCGTCGTCCCCGGCGGCGAGGGTGAAGAGCGTCGTCAGACCGATGAAGCGGCTGTCGGAGCAGGAAAAGGCGGTGAGCGCGCCGGTGGTTTTGGCGGTGAGCTCCTCCGCCGGGACGAAGCAGAAACCGCTGGTGGGGTACGTCAGCAGGCTGCGGGAGATGTCCAGCGTGCCGCCGGTGTCGGAGGCGAGGACGCACGCCAGATGCTCAACGCCGGAGGGCTGGGCATGGTGGGCGGCGAAATAGGTCTGGTTCACGGAGAAGCCGCAGAGACCGTAGACCGTGCCGTCCGTGCCGAGGAGGGGGACGGTCAGGAGAATGGACTGCTCGGAGGTGCCGGGCAGGGTGAGAAGCTCCGTGGTGCGGCAGGCGGTCTCGAGAGGGGCGGCGGCGCGTTCCAGATGGTCGGCGAGGCCGGGGAAGCCGGAGAGGGTGAACTCCTGCGCCCATTTGCGGTGGGGCATTACGCCGTGGAGGCGTCCCACATCCGCCATGCCCCGGTAGAGCAGCAGGTCGCTGATGGTGTGCTCGGCATCGCTGCGCTGGACGAAAATGCCGCTGTGGGAGCCAGTGCTGCGGGTGAGGGAGGCGTTCAGCAGGACGAACGCACCGGAGCAGTCCGCCTGCCGCGCATACTGGCAGAGCGGCTCCAGCATCGCCTCTTGCAGAGACTCGATGGCGTCCACGCTGCCGCTGAGGGCGGTGAAGCGGGGGGACTGCTCCTCGATCAGAGCGGTCATGTCCTCGGAGAGATGGACGCACATGGCGGAGACGCTGCGCCAGAGGGAGTTCATGTCCGTGCGGAACGCCTCCAGCTGGAAGGTCAGGGCGCGGTGAGTCTCCTGGCGGGGGCTTTTCAGCTGACCCAGCAGGAACAGACCCGACAGCAGCATCGTCAGGAGCAGCGCAGCCAGCGCACCCATGTAGCGAAGCAGCCGGTTACGCATGGAGGGGTGGGCGCGTTTCAGTTTGGCAAGCAGAAATTCGGGCACGGGCGATACCTCCCCTCAAGCGGAAATTGGTCAGTGGATGGAACAGAGAAGCTGCCAAGCCTCCTGCGCCAGCGCGTCCACGTCCTCGCCGGAGGCGGCGCGGGCGGACAGGGTGGTTTGCAGCTGGCGGAGGGCGGTGTATAGCTCGCCCACTCTGTCGTAATAGCCGTCAAAGCGCGGCTCAGAGAGGGGCGTGTACGTCTGGAGCATGGTTTGCAGGGTGGCGTAGAGCCGGCGGTAGCTGTCGGCAGGGGCGGGGAAGCTGTCGTAGCCGGTGATGGCGGCAAAGGCTCCGTTGCGGACGGGCATATAGCCGGTCTGCGCCACAAAGTCGAGGTTGCGCTCCGCCTCCGTTAACCAGCGGACGAAGAGGGCTGCCGCCTCCGCCTTCTGGTCGGTGGTCTTGTAGGCGCAGAGACCTACGCCCGCTTGGGTCATCAGGCCGGCGGCACCGGCGACCTTGGGCATGGGCACCACGTGGAGATCCATAGGCTCCTGGGTGCCGTCGCGGTATGTGACGGTGTCGTTATAGTACAGTATGGCGGCGGAGGAGCCGAGCCCGCAGAGGACGTCGCCGGTCATGACCTGGGTGTTGGAGTAGAGGTCGGAGACGACGATGTGTCCCTGCGCCAAGGCGCGGGCGAATTGGAGGAAGCTGCCGGCAAGCACCGGGTTGGCGGTGTCGTACCAGCCGGAGGCGGTGTAGAGGTCGCCGCTGTTTTGGGCGAGGGCGTTCAGCTCCACGGCGCGGAGGGGGTAGTCCAGCGCGCAGAAGGGCTTGCCCGACCAGTCGTAATACTTGGCGGCGGCTTCATAGAAGCCCTCCCACGTGGCGAGGTCGTCGTAGGTCACGCCGGTGGCGGCGGAGAAGCGGGCGAAGCCGCTGCCGTTGCACATGAGGACTTGGGTGGACTTGGAGACGGGAAAGACGAGGAGCTTGCCGGTGTCGGAGGTGCCGTCGGCAAGGAAGCCGGGGACGAAGGCGGAGAGGTCGCTCTCGGTGAAGCAGGTGTTCCAGTCCAGCAGATTATCCTCGCCCAGCTCCTGCGCGTCGGAGATGTGACAGGTGAAGATGTCGGGCATATCCTGCACGTCGGTACCGTCGCCCAACGCCTCTCTCAAATAGGAGCCGATGCGGGACGCGCTGGTGATCTCCGTGACCCTGACCTGCACGCCCTTTTCCGCGCCGAGGGTGCGGTTGAACTCCTGCACCAGACGGTTCATGGGGGAGTCCGCCTGCTCGCCGTAGACGTGCCAGAAGGTGAGGGAGACAGGGGCGTTTTTGCTCAAGAGGGACTTTCTGCCGCAGCCGGTGAGGGCGAGGGGCAGCGCAAGGAGCAGAAGCAGGGCAAGAATACGCTTTCTCATGTGGGTTCCTCCTATATCGTGCGCCCGGAAGAAAGTGGGTGATTTGTTGTGAATAGGTGAAAATTTTTCTACCCCCTCTACCCTTTTTCGGGGGTTCAGGGTATGACAAAAAGGGTAAACTATGGTAAAAAAGGGGGGAGAGACAAAAGGAGCCGCCGTGGGGAGGTATTTCACTGTATCTAACTAATTGTAACACAGCGCGGGGCGGAATGCAAGGCGCGGTGCGCGGCGGAAACGGAGAGAGGGGAGGACGTAATTCGAGGAAAATCTGCTGTGATGCGGGAAGGACTTCAGCAAATTCGGAGAAGGAAACATTCAGAGGTGCAAATGAAAGGAGAAACGACCATGAAGAAGCTGGCCATGAAGATGTTGAGCCTGCTGCTGGTGCTCTCCCTGCTGCTGCCCACGTGCGTATTCGCACAGCCGGGGCAGGACGGGGACGGAACGCCGGGTACGCAGGGCGCGGCCATGGAGGACGCTGACGCGCCCACGGGAGGCGGGAACGGCGAGGACGTTGACGTGCCCACAGGAGGCGGGAACGGCGACGGGGACGCTGACACGCCCGCGGGAGGCGGGAACGGCGACGGGGACGCTGACGCGCCCACAGGAGGCGGGAACGGCGACGGGGACACGAAGGACGTGAACGGAGGGTCGGTAACGCAGAGTACGACCAGTGAGAAAACCACCACGTTCACGGAGGGCGAGGACGGCGACGAGGACGTTGACGTGAGCGAGGAAGAAGCTGCGCCCACGGTGGTGGAGATGGAGGAAGTGGTGCTCGACCTCTCCGACATGGATCTGCCGGACAACGACGAGCTGTTTGCCGCGTATGTGGAGCGGGAGTTTGACCGCGCTGCCGGTGGTACGCAGTACCCGGTGTTCTATTCCTCTTCGCACGCGACATATGATTTGACTACAGCCGAGAAGTTAGTCTACAATGAGTTGAAGAGTGAAATAGAGAAGATTGCTGATGGTACACGGACAAATACCGTTATTGCTACAACCAATCCGTTCTGCTACACGTGGACGGCGAGCGACCTGGGAGTGAGTGGTCCTCTGTGGAGTAGCGGTACCCCTACCTCTGATGCCCGAACAGCGGCGGGGAAGAAGGCGGAAGAACAGGTTAGCAAAATGTGGAGCCGTCTGCTTGCCGATTGCCCCTACGAGCTGTATTGGTGTGACAAACGAAGTGTGCCGTTTACCTTGGCTTACAGCAACGATGGGGGCAATCTCAAAGTAGCGATAAATCCGATTCAACTCAAGGTGGCGAAAGAGTATTCTGTTAGTGGTGCAGCGGGTACGTCTGTAACGAACGGTAAACCCAGTTTGGTAACCGACGCAGTAAATAACGCGCAGAACATTGTAAATACCTACAATGCATCGGGTACGACCTATACTGCAAAGGAAAAGATGAAAGGGTATAAGGATGAAATCTGTGCGTTGGTTTCCTATAACGATGCGGCGGCAGGCTCCAGCGACTATGGCGACCCGTGGCAGATGATCTATGTGTTTGATAACGACCCTACCACCAAGGTGGTCTGCGAGGGATATGCCAAGGCGTTCCAGTATCTGTGCGAGAAATCCACGCCGCAGATCAAGTGCTATAATGTCACCGGTACGATGGGCGGCAACCACATGTGGAACGTGGTGGAGGTGGGGAACGCCCGCTATCTGGTGGACGTGACGAACTGCGACGAAGGGATGATCGGGTACTCGGATAACCTATTTTTGAAAGCGGTCAATAGCACAGACGGCGGGAAAACATATGATTTTAGCTTCGGCAGTCAAACGGTCACATACGTCTACGGCACGGACATGGAGGATTTGTTCTGCGCGGGGTATCCGGCACTGCGGGAGTTGCAGAGTATTGCGATTGCTACGAAGCCGACCAAGACCACGTATGCACAGGGGGAGAACTTTGACAAGACCGGAATGGTGGTCACGGCGACTTACAGTGATGGAAGTACAACACCGGTCGCGGATTATACCGTGGAGAACGGCAACAATTTGGCGGCGGGAAGCGTGAATGTGACCATCAAGTATGCGGAGTTGGATAATGTGAGGCAGACGACGCAGACGGTGACGGTGACGGATAAACCTGAGCTGAAGGGCAGCGTCACTATCGACAAAACCTCGCCCAAAATCGGCGATACGCTGACGGCGGATACCAGCGGCTTGAACTATGGTACAGCAACAATGGGGACGCTGAGTTATCAGTGGAAGGCTGACGGTGGGAATGTTGGCTCCAACAGCGACAAGTACACTGTGCAGGTTGGGGATTATAACAAGAAAATCACCGTGACGGTGACGAATTCCGACAATACCGGCAGCGTGAGTTCTGCTGCAACGGCGGCGGTGGTCAAGAAGGATGGACCGCTTGCGCCTGCTGCGCCTGTGGTAAAGGACGCCACGGCG
>ENA-OUQG01001505-OUQG01001505.1-human-gut-metagenome-genome-assembly--contig:-NODE-1505-length-12489-cov-3.341242_pt1 | contig 12489 bp, 14 predicted proteins | sample MGYA00237943_ERZ548823 | MGnify/ENA primary metagenome ERZ548823 (study PRJEB26490, sample SAMN05194731) | human gut metagenome | biome: terrestrial biome; feature: human-associated habitat; material... | reverse complement strand
GTCGGCAAGCTGGTGGGCCACTGCGTCGATACCGGCCACTCCCTGGAGACGCTGCCCTTGGAGGAATACAAGAAGGTCTCGGAATACTTCGAGGAGGACGTGTACGATGCCCTGTCCCTGGAGACCTGCGTCAACGGCCGGAAGGTCTACGGCGGCCCCGCCCCGGAGGCCGTGAAGGTCCAGATCGAAAACATCAAACACTTCATCCAGGAGCGTGCATGACCATGAAACCTGTGATCTTTATTGACGGACGGGAGGGCACCACCGGCCTGCAAATCTATGACCGGCTGCCCCCCCGCCATGAACACGGCGAGCATCAGAAAGCAGACCGGGAAGTACAGCTTGCTGTGCCAGAAGCGATCCGCCACACTCTGACAGGCTTCGATCAGCTCCGACGCGCCGCCGATGCGCTCGTCCAAAAAGACGCACAGGCGATCGAACATCCGCGTGAACGAGCGCGAAAACGCGCAGCGGCGATCCGCCTGCTCCGTATTCGGTTGTTCAAATTTGTTGATCGTATTCATAGGTATCAAAAGGGTCTGACGATGTATGTTCATCTGGGTTTCTATGTATCGATGGGCATATGGATCCGGGAAGAATGAGGCTTTGTAACCGGCAAATGCCAACCTAAATCTTCCCATCTTCCAATTGCGGATGCATTATAGCGCGCCGCCTGCCGGAAGTCAATACTTAAAACAGATTTAACATTTCCGAAATCTTTTCGCGTGTGTTTTTGATGTATATTACTATATATTCTCCGCGCATTTTGTCGCATTTGCACAACAAAGCCGCAGTTTTCCAAAAACTGCGGCTTCCTACTTGCCGAACATTTTAAGAACTCGGGGCGCGAAAATGTTACAAAATCATGACGAAGTCATCTCACGCCTGCGGAAAATGCCCCGTTTTGCGCAGCGCACGCACGAGATACATGGCGGCCACGCCGGTGAACGCCCCGGTGATCACGCTCGCCGCGACGAGCGCGGGCGCATACACCAGAATGGACGGGGTCCCCGTGACCCAGACGGCGACCAGCAGCTGCCCGGCATTGTGTCCGAAGGCGGCCAGCACACTCACAACCCAGAGCAGCCGCTCCGGCAGGCGGCGGATGGTCAGGCACATGACGAGATAGGCGAACACGCCGCCCGCAATGCTGAAGAGCATCGCCGACACGCCGCCGGTGAACACGCTGCCGAGCACGATGCGCACGAGCAGGATCTCCCCCGCCTGCCGTCGGCCGAGCAGGGCCATGGCAATGAGCGTGACGATGTTGGCAAGGCCGAGCTTCACACCCGGGATCGGCACGACGGGCGGGATCTGCGCCTCGGCGACGAAGATCGTCAGCGCGATGGCAGTGAACATGGCCAGAACGGCTAACCGCTTCGTCCCCTTCATGGCGTCCCCTCGATCTGCACCGTCAGATGGTGCGGCACGCAGGCGATCGGGATGGCCGACGTAGTGATCTTCCCCTGCTGGACGCACAGAAGATCCGGACAATCGGCCTGCGTGACAGACACGCCGTCGGACTCGACGTGCACGGTGTTCGTGCCCCAGTCGGTCTGCACTTCGATATCATATGGTATGGTCACGGCGCGCAGGTCGATGCGCTGATAGACCTCGCCGTCGATGCGGATGACGGCCGTCTGCCCCGTCTGCCCATGGCCGCGCAGCAGCAAAAATGCGCCGCCGCCCAAAATGGCGAGCGCGGCGAACAAAAGGACCCAAAATTTCGTCTGTTTCATCATAGGTTCATTGTAGGATGCCCGGCAGTGGTTGTCAATGGATTTTTGCCGTGGTATAATGGTTTGATTTTTCATCGCTGTATTATAAATGTACCGCTCCCCGCGCGGGAGCTTCGGAAAGGAGGCGGACGCCGTGTCTGCCGTAACTGCCTATGCCGCGCAGGCCGCGCACTTCATTCTGCCGGTCATCGCGCTCATCGTGCTCATCCGCTGTGTCGCGTCCATGTTCTACGGCCGCGCCGAGCCGGAGACCTGGGGCCATCTCGTCACGCCGGACGGCAAGGTCTATCCCCTGCTGCACTGGGAGTGCCTGATCGGCCGCGCCCGCAGCGCAGACATCACGCTGCCCTATCCCGACGTGGCCAACGTCCACGCCGTGCTCATGCGCAACGACGCCGGTGAGTGGACGGTCAGCGACCTGAGCCGCAGCGGCGGCGTGTTCCTCAACGGCGAACAGATCGCGGAGCCGACGCAGATCTTCAGCGGCGATATTCTCCGCTGCTCGACGCATATGCTCAAATTCGCCGACATGAGCGAGGATCGCCGCGCCGTGCAGGAGCAGCGCCGCACGATCGCCGGACGGAAGGTCTCCGCCGGCGGCACGCTGTTTTTCCTGACGGTGTTTCAGCTGCTGCTGGCGCTGGAGTTCGTGTCCTCGGCCGACAGCGCGCACCTGCTGGGCATTCTGATGTCGTTTGCAGCCCTCGCGCTCACGCAGTGGTTCTGCTACGTGCTCATGCGCACGATGGACCGCTCGGGCTTCGAGGTCGAGACGATCGCGTTTTTCCTGTGCACGCTCGGGCTCGAGATCTGCGCGACGAGCACGCCGGACGATCTGACCAAGGAGATCATCCTCATCATCGTGGGCATCGCGCTGTTTTTCCTGCTCGGCTGGTGGCTGCGCGACCTGAGCCATGTCAAGGCGCTGCGCTGGCCGGCGGCCATCATCTCGCTGGCACTGCTGGCGCTGAACCTGTTCGCCGCGCGCGAGGTGTTCGGCGCGAAAAACTGGCTGACGATCGCGGGCTTTTCCCTGCAGCCGTCGGAGCTGATCAAGGTCGCGTTCATCTACGTCGGCGCAACGTCGATCAACCGGATGTTCCGCAGCAAGAGCATCCTGCTGTTCATCGCCTTTTCCGCCATCTGCGTGGGCGGGCTGGCGCTGATGGGCGACTTTGGCTCTGCGCTCATCTTCTTTGCGACTTTCCTCGTCATCGCCTTCATGCGCTCGGGCAGCATTGCGACCGTGCTGCTGGCCGTGGCGTCCGCCGCCATGGCGGGTACGCTGGTGCTGAGCATCAAGCCGCACGTGGCGCAGCGCTTCGCCACCTGGGGGCACGTGTGGGAGGACGTCTCTGGCGCGGGCTTCCAGCAAACGCGCGCGCTGAGCGCGGCCGCCTCCGGCGGTCTGTTCGGGCAGGGCGCAGGCTGCGGCTGGCTGAAAAATATCTTTGCTGCCAACACCGACATGGTGTTCGGCATGCTGTGCGAGGAGCTCGGCCTGATCGTGGCGCTGTGCGCGATGCTGGCCATCATCGCCCTCGCCATCTTCACCGTCAAGAATGCGGCCCAGGGCCGCTCGTCGTACTACGTCATCGCCGGCTGCGCCACCGTGACGCTCATGCTCGTGCAGATGTCGCTCAACGTGTTCGGCGTGCTCGATATCCTGCCGTTCACGGGCGTGACGTTCCCGTTCGTGTCCAAGGGCGGGTCGAGCATGCTCTCGTGCTGGATGCTGCTGGCCTATATCAAGGCGGCAGACACCCGACGCGGTGCGAGCTTCGTGGTGCGGCTGCCATCGCGCAATAAAAAGGAGGCGCAGGCATGAACAAAGTCAAACGCCGCGCCATGAGCGCGCTGCTCGTCGCCGTGCTGGTGCTCGGCGGCATCGGCGTGTACATCGTGCGCTACATCGAACACGGCGCCGAGTGGGCGACCTTCGCCGCCAACAGCAGCGTCTACACCAGCGGTGTGCTCAGCACCGGCACGCTCACCGACCGCAGCGGCGTCGTGCTCGCAACGGCCAACGGCGGCTCGCGCAGCTATGCCGAGGATGCCGCCGTGCGCACGGCCTGCTATCAGGCCGTCGGCGACTACACCGGCAACGTCGGCACTGGCGCGCTCAAGGCATTTTCCAAGCAGCTGTCGGGCTACAACCCCATCACCGGCACCTACGCCACCGACGGGCACACCGTCGCGCTCACGCTCGATTCGAGCCTGTGCGTGACCGCCTATGAGGCGCTCGCCGGGCGCAAGGGTGCGGTGCTTGTGAGCAACTACAAGACCGGCGAGATCCTGTGCATGGCCTCCGGCCCGAGCATCGACCCCAGCAGCGACGGCGACGTGCCGGACGGCGCATACATCAACCGCTGCATCAACGGCTCGTTCACGCCGGGCTCCATCTTCAAACTCATCACCTCCGCCGCCGCGATCGAGAACATCAAGGACATCGACAGCCGCCGCTTTACGTGCGCGGGCAGCGTCGATGTGGCGGGCGTGACCGTCAAGTGCACGGGCGTGCACGGCAGCCAGACGTTTGAGGACGCGCTGGCAAACTCCTGCAACTGCGCGTTCGCGCAGATCTCGCTCGAGCTAGGGGCGGACACCATCGAGAGCTACGCCAAGAAGTTCGGCTTCCTCGATTCCCAGTCGCTGAGCGGCATCCCGACGATGGCCGGCAGCTTCACCAAGGGTGCGTCCGGCAGCGCAAATCTCGCCTGGTCGGGCATCGGCCAGTATGAGGACCTCATCTGCCCGTACTCCATGCTGCGCTATGTCTCGGCCATCGCCAACGGCGGCAGCGTCGTGGAACCATCGCTGCTGCTCGACACACCCAGCGGCTCGACCACGAGCCTGCTGAGCACCGCGACCGCCAACAAGCTGCGCGACATGATGAACTACAACGTCTCGGCCCACTACGGCACGAACCGCTTCCCGGGCCTGAACCTCTGCGCCAAGACCGGCACCGCCGAGGTGGGTGACGGCACGTCGCACGCCTGGTTCACGGGCTTTTTGCTCGACGATGCGCACCCGTACGCCTTCGTCGTGCTGGTGGAGAACGCCGGCGGCGGCCTGACGAATGCGGGCGCTGTGGCCAACACCGTGCTGCAGGCGGCCGTGAACAAGTAATTTAGGAGTCACACATGATCGATCTATCCGTCCGTGGGCTCGTCAAGGGCTTTGAGCAGGGCAACGATATATTAAAAGGTATCACATTCGACGTCAACGCCGGCGAGCGCGTGGGTATCCTCGGGCGCAACGGCTGCGGCAAGACGACGTTTTTCCGCATCCTCTCGGGCGAGCTGCAGCCGGACGCCGGCACCGTGTCCATCGCCTCCGGGCGGCGGCTGGGGCTGATCTCGCAGATCCCCGTCTACCCTGACGGCTGGACAACGGAGGACGTGCTGCGCGAGGCGCACCGGCGGCTCTACGATATGGAAGCTCGCATGAACGAGCTCACCGCGCGCATGGCGACGGACGACTCCCCCGCCCTGCTCTCGGAGTACGACCGCCTGTCGGAAAATTTCCGCCGTCTCGGTGGGTACGACATGGAGCACGAGCGCAACCGCGTCGCCAACGGTCTGGACATCCCGGCCGAGATGCGCGCGCAGCCGTTCGACAGTCTCTCCGGCGGGGAGAAAACGCGCGTGAACCTCGCGCGGCTCATCCTCGAGGACACGGACATTCTCCTGCTCGACGAGCCGACGAACCACCTCGACCTGCGCGCGACCGAGTGGCTGGAGGCGTACCTGCTGCATTTTCGCGGCACGGTGCCCGTCATCAGCCACGTCCGGTATTTTCTCGACCGCGTCGTGCAGCGCTCGATCGACTTTACGTCCGGGCAGGCGGAGTTTTACAGCGGCAACTACAGCTTTTACGTCGTCGAGCGGCAGCGCCGCTTTGACGAGCAGCTCAAAAAATACGAGAAAGATCAGGCCAAGCTCCAGCAGCTCACGGAGGCGGCGGCCAAGCTGCACCTCTGGGCCTTCATGGGCAACGACAAGCTGCACAAGCGCGCGTTTTCCATCGAAAAGCGCATGGAAAAGCTCGAAACGACCGAGCGGCCGACCGAGGCACGCAAGCTCAACGTGCACTTCACGGCGCAGGAATTCCGCGGTGACGACGTGCTGACCATGTCGGGTCTGGGCAAGCGCTACGGCGAGCGGACGCTCTTTCACGACCTCGACCTGACCGTGACCGGCGGCGAGCGCATCGCCCTCATCGGCGACAACGGCGCCGGCAAGACGACGTTTCTGCGGCTCGTCATGAACGAAGAGACGCCGGATATCGGCTGGGTGCAGCGCGGGCCGTCCGTGCGCACGGCATACCTGCCGCAGATCGTGCGCTTTGCCGTGCCGGAGCGCTCCATGCTCGACACAATGCTCTACGAGTGCAAGTGCACGCCGCAGGAGGCGCGCGACCAGCTCGGCGCCTACGGCTTTTGCGGCGAGGATGTGCTCAAGCCCGTGTCGGCGCTCTCGGGCGGCGAGCTGTCCCGGCTGCGGCTGTGCATGCTCATGCGCCGGGAAATCAATTTCCTCATCCTCGACGAGCCGACGAACCATCTCGACATCGCCAGCCGCGAGTGGATCGAGGACGCGCTGAGCGACTATACACAGGCGCTGCTGTTCGTATCGCACGACCGGTACTTCATCGAGAAATTCGCCACCCGCATCTGGCTGCTTGAAAACGGCACGATCACGGACTACCGCGGGACGTATGAGCAATTCCGCGAATACCGCGCGCGCCAGACCGCCCTGCAGCAGACGGCCAAGGCCGTCGAGCGCAAAAAAGAGCCGAAGCCAAAGCCGAAGCGCGCCCCGAACACCACGCGAGCGCGCGAGCGCACGGAGCGCGAGATCGAAAAGCTGGAGGGGCAGCTCGCGGCGCTCGACGCCGAGAGCGAGGCCAACGCCACGGACTATCAGAAACTCATGGAGATCGATGCGCGAAAGCAGGCGCTCAATGCGCAGCTCGAGGCGCTCTACGAGGCGTGGGAGGCGCTGTGCGAATGAAACACAAAACATCTCTGATTGCCGCCATCGTGCTCGTCATCGCCGGCTGCGTGCTGCGTTTTGCGATGCCGGGGCACGACTTTCTGGGCTACACGCTCTGGGGCATCGCCGTGCTGGTATTTCTATTCCCACGGCTGCACCGCGTGGGGCGCATCGTGCTGGGCGTGCTCGTGTGCGCAGGGGTGATCGTGTTCGCGGTCTTTGAGATCCCCGTCGTGCGCGACGCGCGCACGGACACGGACGCGCACCCGGACGCGATCATCGTGCTCGGCGCGGGCGTCAACGGCAGCACGCCGTCGCTGTCGATGTGCAACCGGCTCGACGCCGCACTCGCGTATCTGGACGCGAACCCGGACGCGCTGGCCGTCGTCTCCGGCGGCCAAGGCGAGGGCGAGGACATCACGGAGGCCAAAGCCATGGCCGACTACCTCACGGCGCACGGCATCGACAGCGCGCGCATCGTGCAGGAAGACCGCTCGCGCACCACACGCGAGAACCTGGAAAATTCGTTTGCGATCCTCCGCGCACGCGGCGGTGACCCCGCCGACGGCGTCGGCATCGTGACGAGCGAATACCACCTCTACCGCGCCAAACGCATGGTGCGGGCACTGGGCGCAGAGCCCGTCGGCATCGCTGCCGAGACGACGCTGCCGACCATGCGCGTCAATTACTTCATCCGGGAGGCCTTTGCCGCCGCGTATATGCAGCTGGCCGGCACCCTGTACTGAGAGGTGCCCTATGGAAAAAGTCAACGTATACGACTGGGACAAGACCATCTTCCCCGTGGACAGCACAGTGGCGTTCGTGCGCTGGTGTCTGCGGCGGCATCCCGGTGTGATCCGGGCGCTTTTGGGCACGCTGGTCCTGCTGCCGGGCTACTGGCTCGGCAAGGTGAGCAAGACGGCCATCAAGGAGCGGATGTACGGCTTTCTGCGCCGCGTGCCCGATGTGGACGCGGAGCTGGAGGCGTTCTGGGCGCAGAATTTTGCGCGCGTAAACCCGTGGTATCTTGCGCAGCAGCGACCGGACGACATCATTATCTCCGCCTCGCCGGAGTTTCTCGTGCGCATTCCGGCGCAGAAGCTCGGCGTGCGGCTGCTGGCCTCGCGCGTGGATAAACACACCGGCAAGACCGACGGCGAAAACTGCCACGGCGCGGAAAAGGTCCGCCGCCTGCACGAGGCTTATCCCGACGTCGAGATCGCGGAGTTTTACTCCGACTCCCGCAGCGACAGTCCGCTTGCCGAGCTTGCCGAGCGCGCCTTTCTCGTGCACGGGCAGGAACGCACCCCCTGGTGACACAAAGGAGGTTTACTATGTATTCCGCATCTGATTATCGCAGCATGGCGCGCCGCGCGCTGAAAAACTTCTGGTGGCTGGCCGTCGGCGTGACGCTGCTGGCGAGCATCCTCGGCGGGACGAGCAGCAGCTTCACCCCGTCATTTAGCCTCACCGTCAACGGGGACGACCTGACGCAGTACTATCCCGAGGCCCTGCGCCACGCGCTGCAGGTGTTTCTCCCCGTGTCCGGAGTGATCTCGCTGGTGCAGTTCGTCATCGGCGGCAGCGTCTCCATCGGCCACAACCGCTTCTGCCTGAAGCTGGTCGACGGCGAGCAGGCACAGTTTGAGGATCTGTTTTCCGGCTTTGACATCTTCGGCAACGCCTTCGTGCTCAACCTGCTCATCACGCTCAAGGTGATCGCATGGTCGCTGCTGTTTGTCATTCCCGGCATCGTCGCCGCCTACCGCTACTCCATGGCGACGTACATCATGGCCGAAAATCCGGGCATGCAGGCCACGGAGGCCATCGAGCGCTCCAAGGCGCTCATGGACGGGCGCAAGGGCGACCTGTTCTGCCTTGACCTGAGCTTTATCGGCTGGGCGCTGCTAGCCACGCTGACCGCCGGCATCGGCTATCTCTGGCTCACGCCGTATATGACCGTGTCGCGCGCCGCGTTCTACCGCAGCCTGCCGCGCAGCATGGGCGACCGTGCCCCCAACGGCTGGCAGCCGAACCCTGGCCCGCAGCCGGGCGGCGACTGGTACAGCCAGAACTGAACACAAAAACATATCCCCGGCAGCATGGCTGCCGGGGATATCTGCATCTTCAGACAAAATAGCCCGCATTCTCCCGCACCGGGCAGGACGCGAAGAGCTGGCGCACCGCGCTCTCGTACTCTATCATGTCCTGCGCCTTGCGGATGCGGCGCAGCGGCCGCTCGGCATCCGCGAAGCTGCAGCCGAGATAGCGCCACGCCTCCTTCATGCGAAACAGCAGCGCGCGCCGGTCGGGAATGCGCGCGCTCGTGGCCGCATAGAGCCGGTCATGAAACGCCTGAAACTGCGCCGCCGTCGGCTCGACACCCGTGCGCAGCTGGCCGATAAGGCCGGGGTTGGCGGCCAGCCCGCGGCCGAGCATGATGCGCTCCACCGTCGGAAAGCGCGCCTGAAACGCGCGCACGGCCGGAGCGTCGAACAAATCGCCGTTGTAGCACACCGGGGCGCGGCTGTGCGCGAGCGCGTAGGCAAACATGTCGAGATCCGGGTGGCCGTGATACTGGTCGGCCTGCACGCGCGGGTGCACGATCAGCTCGCAGATCGGGTAGTCATTATACAGCTCCAGCAGCGCGGGGAATGTCTCCGCCGTCGTCTTGCCGAGCCGCGTCTTGACCGACACCGGCAGCGGACAGGCGGCAAACACGGCGTCGAAAAACCGCCGCAGCAGATTCGGCTCCGTGAGCAGACCTGCGCCCTTTTTCTTCACCGTGACGGTGTTCGACGGGCAGCCGAGGTTGAAGTTCACCTCGTCGTAGCCCATATCAGCGAGCTGCCCCGCCATCCAGAGAAAGTCCTCGGCGCAGTGGCCCATGAGCTGCGGCACGACACGGATACCCGCGTTGTGCGCAGGCTCGATCTCGCGCAGCTCGCGCGGGGAAAACGTGCGGTTCGCCGTCGGCGAGAGAAACGGCGTATAGTAGCTGTCCGCCGCGGGGAACGTCTGCCGCTGCGCCTGCCGGAACAGGTCGCCGGTCACGCCCTCCATCGGCGCGCAGAGATACTGCATGGTCATCACCTCATCATCCGGCCCATGATAGCGGAAAATCCACCCCGCGTCAAGCTTTACAAACCCGCCGCCGTCAGGTATGATAAAGGGTACACGCATCCAAGGGAGGGGTTACATGGGATATCAAAGCGATCTGGAGATCGCCCAGCGCTGCACGATGCAGCCGATCTGTGACATTGCACGCACCGTCGGCATCGACGATGCTGATATAGAGCCGTATGGCCGCCATAAGGCGAAGGTGGCCCTGTCCGTGCTCGGGCAGCCGCCGCGCGGAAAAGGCAAACTGATCCTCGTCACGGCCATCACGCCCACGCCCGCCGGCGAGGGCAAGACGACCACGACCATCGGTCTGGCCGACGCGCTGCGCCGCATCGGGAAGGACGCGGCCGTCGCGCTGCGCGAGCCGTCGCTCGGCCCGGTGTTCGGGCGCAAGGGCGGCGCGTCCGGCGGCGGTTACGCGGCGCCGCTCTGGAAAGCGTTCATGGAGCCGATTCACGAGGGGCTTGCAAACGGCGCCATCATCGACGCGGATCCGACGTCGCTCGGATTGGTGAAAAAGACGGTATGTTCCGTTTCCGGCCTGCTCGCGACCGATGCGTGCAAGGACGACGAGGCACACATGACGTCCGAGGAGCGTATGAACAAGGCTCGTGCCGAGATTTCTGCGCTGTTCGGCAAGAACAAGAAGGAGGGCTAACCGATGAAGAACCTTAGCCAGAAGATCGGCGAGATGACCTTCGATGGTCTCCTCACCGGCATTACCCCTGCCCCGCAGGTAAGCGGCGGCACTATCCGTAAGCTGACTACCGCCGCCGTGCTCAAGCGCGGGACTGTGCTGGCCAAGTCCTCCGGCACGGCCGGCGACGGTAAGCTGGTCGTGCTTGGCACGACCGCCGAGACCAATGAAACTCTGACCCCCGACTGCATCCTCTGCGATGACATCGAGGTCGGCACCGCCGCCGATGAAAAGGTGACGGTTTACACCGCGGGCTGCTTTGATCCCGGCAAGGTGACCGTAGCAGCCAGCTACACCATGACGGACGGCGACAAGGACAATCTGCGTATGCGGAACATCGTCTTCAAGGCCGCTGCCGCCGCCAACTAAGGAGGGATAAGACCATGGCAACTCTGAATTTCTTCGATACCTACGCGCTGCTGGCGATTGCCGAGGAGATCGTTCCTCAGCAGACTTTTTTCAAAGATCGTTATTTCATCACCGAAGAAAGCGACATCTTTGCCTGCGATAAGGTGCTGACCGAGTACCGCAAGGGCGACCGCAAGATGGCTGCGTTCGTTTCGGCCCGTGCCGGCGACATCCCCATGGATCGCCGCGGCTATGAGATCCACGAGTATCAGCCCGCATTCATCGCACCGTCCCGCCTGCTGACCGAGGACGAGCTTCGCAAGCGCGGCTTCGGCGAAGCGCTCTACGCCAACAGCACCCCTGCCCAGCGTGCGGCTCGCCTGCAGCTTCAGGACCTGACCGATATGGACCGCCGCATCGTGCGCCGTGAGGAGTGGATGTGCGCGCAGACCATGATCAACAACGCCTGCACCATGCAGACCTACATCGACGACAAGACCGAGGGTGAGAAGCTGTATGTCAAGTTCTTCGATGACGCCAGCGACCACACCTATACCGTTGCAACGAAGTGGGATGCCACTGGCGGCGACTTCTTTGGCGACGTTAAGGCTATGTGCCGCAAGCTGTCCAGCCGCGGCCTGCCTGCCGCCGACCTTGTGCTCGGCTCTGATGCAGCGGATGCCGTACTGGAGATGGAGAAGGTGCAGAAGCTGCTCGACCGCAACAGCGGCATCATCATCGGCACGATCGAGCAGGAGCTGAGCCAGTACGACGGCGTGGTCTATATGGGTACGCTGAATTTCGGCGGCTTCAAGCTCAACTTGATCTCTGTGGATGAGACGTATGTTGACGCCTCCAATACCACGCAGAAGTATTTCCCCGCGACCTCCGCGATGGTCACCGCCCCTCGCTGCGGTCACATGATGTACGGTCAGATCACTCAGATCGACTACGGCAGCACGGACTTCACTTCCCACGCCAATATCCGTGTCCCGAAGTTCTCCATCGACCAGGACAAGGATCTCCGCAAGCTGCGTCTGGCCTCCCGTCCGCTGGCCGCTCCTCACAACTACTGCCCGTACATCTACGCGGCGAATGTTGTCGGCTGATCGCCACGCATGAAAGGAGCATGACATGAAGGTAAAGATCATTTCCGGCACTTACGGATACCGGCCTGCTGGCTCTACGCACCCTATTCCTGTTGATAGGGGCAATACCTGCGATGTCTCCGCAGAGGAGGCATCGCGTCTTTTTGCCCTCGGCGTTGCTGAAAGTGCGGAGGATATTCCCACCGCGCTTCCGCAAGAGGGCGAGAACGGCGTTGCAACGCCGCTTAATGGCGATGGCGATAACGGCAACAAAAATGGACACCACTACGGTGTCCAGAGCGAGGGCGATGGTATTGGCAGACTGCGCGCTGGTGCTACGGGTCTCGGCGCAGGCGAAAGCAGCCTCTGCCCGGTCGGCAGACGCAGAGCAAGCGTTCATGGACTTGTTGGTATAAGTGGAAGTGAACATCATTGCCCTTGGCTCCTTTCATTCTGATGTTACGCATTTTAAACCGTGAAAGCGAAAATGTCAAGCA
>ENA-OUQG01001503-OUQG01001503.1-human-gut-metagenome-genome-assembly--contig:-NODE-1503-length-12490-cov-4.088058_pt1 | contig 12490 bp, 9 predicted proteins | sample MGYA00237943_ERZ548823 | MGnify/ENA primary metagenome ERZ548823 (study PRJEB26490, sample SAMN05194731) | human gut metagenome | biome: terrestrial biome; feature: human-associated habitat; material... | reverse complement strand
TGTCCATAAAAAACTGCCTTCATCTGCATTTTTGCTCATTTTTACATTCTGAAATTTTACATTCATTTTTTAATTATTTTCATTTAAACTGTTGATTTTTAGTATTTTTCCTGTATAATGATTTTCAGGTCGTTTGTTAACAAATACTAAACTTTGTGTTTAATTTTATTTTTGTTGGCGACGGCTTTTATCATGTTTACTTTAAATCAACACAAGGAATCCATAATGATTCTTTCAGAAAGGTGGATTTTTGATGGATATCGGCCAAAAGATTAAGGAACTCCGCGTCGCCAAGGGGCTCACCCAGGAAGAGCTGGCAGACCGCAGTGAACTGTCCAAGGGATTTATTTCCCAGCTGGAACGGGATCTCACCTCCCCGTCCATTGCGACATTGATGGACATTTTGCAGTGCCTGGGCACAACCGTCTCAGAATTTTTTCAGGAAGAACCGGAAGATCAGATCGTATTTCAAAATGAAGACTATTTTGAGAAAATTGATTCTGAACTTGGCAGCAAGACCGAATGGATCATACCGAACGCTCAGAAAAATATGATGGAACCGATCCGTCTGACTCTAAAGCCTGGCGGATTAACTTACCGGGATCTCCCACACGAAGGTGAAGAATTTGGTTATGTATTAAAAGGAAGTATCAAGATTCATATCGGACATAAAAGTTACACTGCGAAAAAAGGAGAATCTTTTTATTTCACACCTCACTCTGAACATTATATAGAAGCTTTTGGCACATCCGGTGCCGTTATTTTATGGGTCAGCACCCCGCCGAACTTTTAGGCTGAGCAGACTTCTTATCTATCAGAACTTCCTTGATAGCCGGCCTTAAGTTCTAAATTATAATTACATTTTTGGAGGACAATGAACATGTCTAATAAATTAATCGATATTGTAAATATATCCAAAGCATTTGATGAAAATGTCGTACTAGACGAACTGAATCTTTATATCCGGGAAAATGAATTTTTAACTCTTCTGGGACCAAGCGGTTGCGGAAAAACAACACTGCTTCGTATTCTTGGTGGATTCGAGACTCCTGACTCTGGAAAAATCATCTTCGATGGTCAGGATATCACGAACCTGGCTCCAAACAAACGACAGTTAAATACCGTATTCCAGAAATATGCACTTTTTACCCATATGACCATTGCAGAAAATATTGCATTCGGGCTAAAGATTAAAGGAAAATCTCAGAATTACATCAATGATAAGATTCGTTATGCGTTAAAACTTGTTAATCTTGAAGGTTTCGAAAACCGTACTCCTGCTTCCTTAAGCGGCGGACAACAGCAGCGTATCGCTATTGCAAGAGCCATTGTAAATGAACCGAAAGTCCTGCTTCTTGACGAACCTCTTGGTGCTCTTGACTTAAAGCTGCGTCAGGATATGCAGTACGAACTGATCCGCTTAAAAAATGAGCTTGGCATTACATTTATTTACGTCACTCATGATCAGGAGGAAGCCCTGACTATGTCCGATACGATCGTCGTCATGAACCAGGGATATATCCAGCAGGTAGGAACACCGGAAGATATTTATAATGAACCGAAGAATGCGTTCGTTGCAGACTTTATCGGTGACAGTAACATTCTTTCTGCCACGATGGTACATGACCGGCTCGTCAATATCCTCGGCGCCAACTTTCCGTGTGTCGATGAAGGATTCGGTCAGAAGAAGCCTGTTGATGCAGTGATCCGCCCGGAAGATATCGACCTTGTAAAACCAGAAGACGGAATTATCCGAGGCGTTGTTACACATGTTATTTTCAAAGGTGTTCACTATGAGATGGAAGTCATGGCAAATAATTACGAATGGCTCGTGCACAGCACCGATATGTTCCCAGTCGGAGCAGAAGTCGGACTGCGCGTAGACCCATTTGATATTCAGATCATGAAAAAACCAGAATCTGAAGATGAGGAGGCGGTACCAATTGAAGAATAGTAAATTATTAAAACAGATGCTTGCCGGTCCGTATCTTCTCTGGTCAGCAGCATTTATCATCATTCCTCTTATCATGGTCTTCTACTATGGTCTGACGAATAATGACGGTGGATTCACCCTGATGAATCTTGCCAGGATCACAGAACCTGAGAATTTAAAGGCATTGGGACTGGCACTTTTGTTATCCCTTGTCAGTACGATTATCTGCCTGATTCTCGCATACCCTCTGGCTATGATCCTGACTGGACTTGGCGTCAATCAGTCCAGCTTTATCGTACTGATTTTCATCCTGCCAATGTGGATGAATTCTTTGCTTCGGATCATTGCATGGCAGAACCTGTTGGAAAAGAACGGAGTTATCAACAGTCTCCTTCATTTTTTCCATTTACCGGCACTGGAAATCATCAACACTCCATATGCCATTGTACTTGGTATGGTCTATGATTTTCTGCCATTTATGATCTTACCAATTTACAATGTACTGTCCAAAATTGACACAAATGTTATCGAAGCAGCCAGAGATCTTGGTGCAAACAGTGTGCAGACATTTACCAAAATCCTGCTGCCACTGAGCGTTCCAGGGATCATCAGCGGAATTACCATGGTCTTTGTACCGTCACTGACAACTTTTGTCATCTCCGACCTCTTAGGTGGAAGTAAGATTCTCCTGATCGGTAATGTTATTGAGCAGGAATTTAAACAAGGAAGTAACTGGCACTCTGGCAGCGGTATGTCCCTTGTACTGATGATTTTCATTTTGATCAGTATGGCATTGATCGCAAAATACGATAAAGACGGGGAGGGAACTACATTTTGATCAAGAATTTTTTTAAACGGTTTTATCTGGTGCTGATATGCGTCATTTTGTACGCGCCGATCATCACCCTTATGGTATTATCCTTTAACTCCTCAAAATCCCGTTCCAAATGGGGAGGTTTTACAACAAAATGGTATGTGGAATTATTTAAAAATAATTCCATTATGAACGCACTTTATACGACACTGATCATCGCATTGTTATCTGCACTGATTGCTACGATTCTCGGTACTGCTGCCGCTATCGGTATTCAGGCAATGCGAAAGAAAATGCGTACTGTCGTGACTGGTGTAACCAATATTCCTATGTTAAATGCCGATATTGTGACAGGAATCTCTCTTATGCTGTTATTCATCGCATGTAGATTTTCCCTTGGATTTAAGACAATCCTGATTGCACATATTACCTTTAACATTCCCTATGTAATCCTGAGTGTTCTGCCAAAGCTGCGGCAAACGAACGTCAGCACTTATGAGGCCGCCCTGGATCTTGGCGCTTCTCCGTTATACGCTTTTTTCAAAGTCGTATTCCCGGACATTCTGCCAGGTGTGTCCTCCGGTTTCCTACTGGCATTTACTATGTCCTTAGATGACTTTATCATCACACATTTTACAAAAGGACCTGGTGTCGACACTCTGTCCACCAAGATTTACAGTGAGGTGCGAAAAGGAATCAATCCTTCCATGTATGCACTGTCCACATTGATGTTCCTGGTTGTCATGATTCTTTTGTTATTGATCAACATGAAACCAGATGAAAAAGCTGCCGGTGCAAAAAATGCTAAATTTTCCAAAGTTGCCAGCCAGCATCCAAAGCTTCGCAAATTCCGCAAAGTTATGATGTCGAGAGTGGTTCCAGTCTGTATGGTCGTTCTCATTCTGGCAGGTGGAATATTCTATGGAATACGATCAAAAAGTTCCAGTGATAAACAGGTCATTGTGTACAACTGGGGAGAATATATCGATCCGGAAACTTTAGATATGTTTGAAGAAGAAACCGGCATTGATGTCGTTTACGAAGAATATGAAACAAACGAGATCATGTATCCAAAAATACAGTCAGGCGCCATTGCCTACGATGTCGTATGCCCGTCCGACTACATGATCCAGCGTATGATTGAAAATGATCTGCTGGCTGAACTGAATTTTGACAATATTCCGAACATCAAGAATATTGGAAGCACTTATATGGAGCATTCCAAAGAGTTTGACCCGGAGAATAAATACTCTGTTCCTCACCTTTGGGGAACTGTAGGAATCCTTTACAATAAAACTATGGTCGACGATCCTGTAGATAGTTGGGGAATTCTGTGGAACGAAAAATACAAAGATAGTATCCTCATGCAAGATAGTGTCCGTGATGCATTTGGCATCACATTAAAATACCTTGGCTACTCACTGAACTCAACCGATCTGGATGAACTGACTGAAGCTAAGAATAAACTGATCGAACAAAAGCCACTTGTCCAGGCTTATGTTGTCGATCAGGCCCGTGATAAAATGATTGGAAATGAGGCTGCTCTCGCTGTCATCTACTCTGGAGAAGCTATCACCTGTCAGCTTGAGAATCCGGACCTGGAATATGTCATTCCAAAAGAAGGAAGTAACATGTGGATTGACTCCTGGGTCATCCCGAAAAACGCAAAGAATAAAGAAAACGCAGAAGCTTTTATCAATTTCATGTGCCGTCCAGACATTGCTAAGATGAACTTCGACTATATCACCTATTCCATCCCGAATGAGGAAGGAAGAAAACTCCTCGCTCCGGAATACCGTAATAATCCAATTGTATTTCCAGATGATAAAGCACTGGAAAATTGCGAAACATTCAAATTCCTGGGAGATGAAAATGATGCCATATACAATGAATTATGGCGTCAGGTAAAATCCAAATAAATTAATAAATCCAAACGATATCTTGAATCGTTTGGATTTATTTTTATATAACAGGAAATTGCATTCCCTGTTCTACGGCGTATTCCGGCACCATTTATTAAACCCGGAAGCAGCCGCCACCAATGAACTCTCGAAGCAATGAGTTCGTCGGCACTTTTTCGCTTCCGATTCCAACAAAGTAATCCAGGAATTTAAGCAGTCTCTTTGCCTCGATATATTCCGGGCACTCTCTTTCAACTCCGAATAACTGAGCTTCTACATATGGTTTCAATACTGCCAGTTCATAGATCAGAGCAGAATTGAACATGACATCTGCTTCCTCCTGGAATGGGAAAATATTCTCTTCCTCGCCTTTCCGTACAGAAGGCCACATCTGAATTGTCTTTTTTGCAGAAGCACCTCTTGTTCTTGCATCTCGCACAATTCTTCGAAGAAGCCGGCCATCTGTGGTTGGAATCCGGTTATGCTCATCAATGTTAAGCTGTGTCAGTGCACTGATATAAATTTTAAACTTATTCTCATCTGCCAATGCTTTTGTCAGCTTTGGATTCAGGCAGTGAATGCCTTCAATAACCAGAATATCGTGTTCTCCAAGTTTCAATGGACTTCCTACAAATTCTTTATGTCCCTTCACAAAATCAAAATTTGGAATTATCACTTCTTTTCCATCCAGCAGTTCCTGCATTTGTTTCTCGAACAGATCAATATCCACTGCACAAAGTCCTTCAAAATTATAATTTCCCTTCTCGTCTTTCGGAGTCTCTTCTCTTTCTTTAAAGTAATTATCTACTGCGATCGGATGAGGACGCATTCCATTTGCACGAAGCTGTACAGACAGTCTGTGTGAAAATGTAGTCTTTCCGGAAGACGACGGTCCCGCAATCAATACGAATCTGATTTCCGGTCTGGAAGCAATCATCTGTGCAATTTCTGCAATTCTTCTTTCCTGCATTGCTTCCTGCACAAGCACAGTCTCCTGAACATCTCCACTGGTAATATTGCGATTCAATCCGCCAACCGTCTCAATCTCCTGAATATCTCCCCATTTCACAGATTCTTTCATGACCTGAAAGAACTTTGTTCTCGCCTGAAAATGTGGCACGATCTCCGGCTTATCAATCTCTGGCATCTGAAGTACAAATCCTTCATCATACCGATATAATTTAAAATATTTCAGATACCCTGTACTGTAAAGCATATATCCATAATAATAATCTTCAAACTCATTGATGCTGTAAAGGTTTACTTTGGATACACGGCGGTAACGGAACAATTCTTCTTTATCATACATTCCATACTGTCCAAAAAGTCCGATTGCCTCATCTGTATGAACCGTTCTTTTCTTGATTGATAGATCTGCCTCCACAAGTTCGTGCATCCTCGACTCGACACGCTCAAGAAAATCATCATCGACTCTTGTTTCGCCGGTAATCGTACAATAATATCCCGGTCCTATTGCAAAATGCATCCGAACCTTGTCAATATTCTTATGTCCTGCCACGTCATAAACTGCTTTTACAAGAAGGAAACTCATGCTTCGTTTGTATGCCTCATGTCCAATGGGATCCGCTGTTGTCACAAAACTGATTTCACAATCTTTTTTCAGACGCTTGTGCAGTTCCTGAAGTTTTCCATCTACAAATACCAGAACAATCTCATGCTCATAATCTTTCTGGTATTCTTTTGCAATGTCGTGATATGTGATACCAGCTTCATATTCTTTCACTTCATTTTTAATTTTTACATGATACATTCTTTTCTCTTCCATCTTCCGATCCTCCCTATATCATGACTGCTTCTATAAAGCTTTCCCTATATTACTGTAAACGGATGACTCACTGGGGCTTCTATGACCTCGACTCCCAAAAGGTGTGCTCGTAAATAATTCCCCATATCGCCGATAAATATGTGCTCCACCCCATAATGTCCTGCATCGATGATATTAAGTCCTCTTGCCAGTGCGTCAATCCCTTCATGATGACCGATATCTCCGGTCACATAGACATCAGCCCCTGCTGCAATCGCCTGATCAATATCACTTTTACCAGATCCTGGACAGATTGCTACTCGGTGAACCTTTTGCTTCAGATTGCCGAATACTTTCACTGTATCAAGGGCAAATGCTTTCTTGACTTCTTCACAATAATCTGCCAGTGAAATTTCATTTCTCTGTTCATCATTATCAGAAGCAGATGGTATCTCTCCGACACGGCCAATACCTTCCGGTTCTCCCGATTCATTTTCTCCGGTGACATCCAGTATCTGGCAATTCTCAAGTTTCAGATAATCTGCTGCCAGATCTGCCATACCTTTGACATCATAATTCGTGTGCATAGCATAATAAGAAATGTCATGCTGAATCAGTTTTACTAATCTTCTGCCGATGAAATTCTGATTATTCACTTGTTTCATACCGCTAAAAATCAAAGGATGATGTGTCACCAGCATATCTGCACCTGCCAAAATTGCCTCATCTACCACTTCATCTGTAGCATCCAGTGCCACATATATTTTTGCAACTTCTTTATCATCTCTTCCTGCCAGCAGTCCGACATTATCCCAGGAAAGAGCATATCTTGGTGAATAGTCCTGTTCTATTATTTTGATAATATCTTTACATAGCATGCAATCATTCCTCTCTAATATTCACATAGTATTCAACAATGTTTTTCTTACAATGCTTTTCTTACTCTTCATAGTAAGACATTGCTTTTTTTGCTACTTCCAGTTCATGTTCAATTTCTGTCATACGCTCTTTTATCCGCTCACCATCTTTTCCGGCAAGACCGAGAAGTATATCTTCACGAATACGGATTTCACGCTTCAGATATTCATATAATATCGGATTTTTGTTTTTTAAAAGTAGTGGTCCATAAAGGTACTCCCATTCCTCTTTTTTACAATCTTCCTGCCAGTCGGCCGTCTTATGTTCACAATATTCTGGTGGTACCACCCGCATCATAGGATAATATTTCCCGTCTTCCTCTACCATATCTTCTGCTTCGAACCGAAACCCATGTTCCACAAGATATTCCCGTACTTTCTGTATCTCAGACTGAGGCTGTAAGATGCAGCCTTTTAATGTGCTGACGATTTGTTTTCCTTCTTCCAGAATGTGAATCACAAGACCGCCGCCCATTCCGGCAACGATCATCTCCTCCACTTCTTTCGGCTTTACTGCTGCCAGTCCATCCGACAGCCTTGTCTCAATCCGGTCACTCATTCCATAGCCTGCTATGTGAATTCTCGCACGTTCCAGCGGTCCCTTATTGATATCCATCGCTATCACTTTCGGTGATAAGTTCTGTTCTATCAAATGAATCGGTATATATCCGTGATCTGTTCCTATATCTGCGACAGAGGCGCCCTCTGTCACAAGACCTGCTACTGCAGTAAGTCTCTTTGATAGTTCCATAGGCGCCTCTTTCTTAATCCAGATAATCTCTTAATTTTCTACTGCGGCTCGGATGACGAAGCTTTCTAAGTGCTTTTGCCTCGATCTGACGAATACGCTCACGCGTTACATCAAACTCCTTACCAACCTCTTCCAGTGTACGTGCACGTCCATCATCCATACCAAAACGAAGTCTTAAAACTTTCTGCTCTCTCTCTGTCAGAGTATCTAACACTTCATCTAACTGCTCTTTTAAAAGTGTCTGAGCTGCGGCTTCAGCAGGTACCGGAACATTGTCGTCCTGAATAAAATCTCCCAGGTGACTGTCTTCCTCTTCACCGATTGGTGTCTCCAGTGATACCGGTTCCTGAGAAATCTTTAAGATTTCACGGACACGTTCCACTGGCATATCTAATTCTGCTGCAATTTCCTCCGGCGTAGGTTCACGTCCTAACTCCTGCAGTAATTGTCTGGAAACACGGATCAGTTTATTGATCGTCTCTACCATATGCACCGGAATACGGATAGTTCTGGCCTGATCAGCAATTGCTCTTGTAATTGCCTGGCGGATCCACCATGTTGCATAAGTACTGAATTTGAATCCTTTATGATAGTCAAACTTCTCAACCGCTTTGATTAGACCCAAATTGCCTTCCTGAATCAGATCCAGAAACAGCATTCCACGTCCCACATATCTCTTTGCAATGCTGACAACAAGACGAAGGTTTGCTTCTGCCAGACGTTTCTTGGCAGCCTCATCCCCATTCTCCATTCTCTTTGCAAGTTCAATTTCCTCTTCTGCTGAAAGAAGCGGAACCTTACCAATTTCCTTCAGATACATACGTACCGGATCCTCGATGCTTACACCTTCAGGAACAGAAAGATCGATCTTGTCAAGCTCAATCTCTTCTTCATCCAGCTTATCAATGTCTGCATCGTCATCATCCAGGATCATATCATCTGCATTACTGTCTGTAATCCTAAGCACATCCACTCCACTGGCTTCCAGAAAGTCAAATACTTTCTCCATCTGTTCAACTCCCAGTGGCTGGTCCTTAAAGAAGTCATTGATTTCCTGGTATTCCAGTACATTCTTTTTCTTTTTGGCAAGCTCCAGAAGTTCTACCAGTTTTTCACTGAATTTACCCATATTCATTTCCATATGTGCTCTATACCTCCATATAGTGTTTATATTTTATCCTTATTCAAAAGAAATATGCAGCTGCTGCCGCTTTCTTCCAAGCTCTTCCAGTTCTTTCTTTGCTTTTACAAGTTCCTGCAGTCCCTGTATATCTGTGGGATCCCAGGTTCTGTTTCTCTCTTTCAGACTCTCATCCTTAATCCTGATCACAGCATCCGAGAAAGCCCGGTTCTGTTCCTCCGGAGTCTCCAGATGGATCGTTGCATTAAAAAGGGATGAAACCTCTCTCTGCTCTTCACTGTCAATGAAAGCATTCATCAGCCTTGCAGGATTCACATCGCCATCCCTGTGCTGCTGGTAAAGCATCTCTGCCACCTGCCTGTACAGAGGAACCACGAAATCTGAAGGCTGGATATATTTTTCCACTGTGTCAAATATACCCGGATAAGTTACCAGCCAGGTAAGCATCAGCTTCTGTGCTTTCTCTGCTGCACTCTCCTTCTTCTTTTGCTGACCTGCTCCCACAGGTTTAGGCTGAATTCTCTGCTCTGCCGGAGTTCCCTTCATTGCAAGAGCTCCGACTCTCTTTTTCAGATTCTCCACACTGATCCCACTGCTTCTGTAATCCTTTACGATTGCTTCTATATAAAGATTTCTCTCCAGTTCATCGGAAAGCTCCAGAAGCATCTGCGCACACCGCTCAAAGAAACGGTTCTGTCCCTGGGGTTCCTCCATTGGAAATTCCCGCTCTGCCATATGTACGCGGAACATAAAGCTGTCCATAGCCTGCTCCAGACGTTTTTCAAACTCTTCCGCTCCAAGTGCCTTGATAAATTCATCCGGATCTTTATGCGGCTTAAGATTTACCACTCTCGAAGAAACACCGGCTTCCCTCAGGATCGGAATGGCACGAAGGGCAGCCCTCACGCCTGCATCATCACTGTCATACAGAAGCAATACCTCCTGAGTGTAACGCTTCAGCAGACTTGCATGTCCGGAAGTAAGTGCCGTTCCCAGCGATGCCACCGCATTGGTAAACCCTGCCTGATGCATGGATATCACATCCATATATCCTTCACACAGGATCAGATAATTTTTTCTCGTGGTTCTTGCAACATTCAGCCCGTACAGATTCCGGCTTTTATCAAAGATTGTAGTCTCCGGCGAGTTCAGGTACTTCGGCTTTCCGTCACCCATCACTCTGCCTCCAAATCCGATCACGCGGTTATTCACATCCATGATCGGGAAAATAACCCTGTTCCAGAACTTGTCATACATTCCCCTGCGTTCATCCACATTGAACAGGCCGGAATCCCGCAGCAGTTCGTCACTGTAATTCTTTGACTTCAGATATTTGTACAAATCGTCACTGTACTTATCCGAATATCCCAGGCCAAACTTCCTGATCGTCTCCTCACTGAGTCCTCTGCCTGTCAGATATTCATGTGCCTGTCTGCCACTCTCACGACGCAGCTGATAATAGAAATATCCTGCTGCAAGCTTATTGATCTCCAGAAGGGCAGCCCGACGTTCTGCTTTCTTCTTTGCTTCTCCGGAATATTCAATCTTCGGAAGCTGCACCCCTGCCCTGTCTGCCAGATGCTTCAGTGCCTCCCCAAAGGTATAATTCTCATATTCCATCACAAAATTAAATACATTCCCGCCTGCTCCGCATCCGAAGCAGTAATACATCTGCTTCGCCGGTGTTACCGAAAAAGAGGGCGTTTTCTCATTATGAAACGGACAAAGTCCAAAATAGGTACTTCCTCTTTTGTTCAGCTTCACATACTGGGATACAACATCTACAATATCATTCTTCATCCTGACTTCTTCAATGATATCGTCTGAATAACGCATGCTTCGTCCTCCTTCTTGATCGATTAATAGACTTCCCATGCTTTTGGTATGTAAATCTCCCGGAATTTCCTTATAGAATACTGGTCTGTCATTCCTGAGAGATAGTCACATACTGCCTGTTCCTTCTTCTCTCCACGCACGATCAGCTCCCTGTATTCTTTTGACATTGCTTCCGGGTGTTCGACATAATATTCATATAACTCCGTCAGCATCTTCACTACCTTTTCCTCTTCCTTATGGGCTGCCGGATTCTCATATACATTCTGAAACATGAGAGCCCGCAGATCCATCATTGCCTCGTAGATCTCTGCTGACATCTTTATGGTATCCTGCTCAAGACTGTTCTCTATCACATCATGAACAAATGTATTGAGCCGCTCTCTGGTTGTATAGCCGAGCAGCATCCGAAGCGTGACTGGAATATCATCCTCAGAAATAATCCCCGCCCGCTGTGCATCATCCATATCATGATGAATATAGGCGATCTTGTCCGAAAGTCTTACTACCTGTCCTTCGAGAGTAGACGGATTCCCACTGGTTCTGTGATTCAGGATACCATCCCGGACCTCCCATGTGAGATTCAACCCTTCGCCGTTCTTCTCCAGTATCTGTGCAACCCTGACGCTCTGTTTATAGTGGGCAAAGCCATCCGGATTCACTGCATCAAGAGCCCTCTCACCTGCATGTCCAAAGGGAGTATGTCCCAGGTCATGTCCAAGTGCGATCGCTTCTACAAGATCTTCATTCAGTCTCAGTGCCTTCGCTATTGTTCTGGCAATCTGTGATACCTCAAGAGTATGTGTCAGTCTGGTCCTGTAATGGTCACCCTGGGGCGCCACAAAAACCTGTGTCTTATCCTTCATCCTGCGAAAAGCTTTACTATGAAGGATCCTGTCCCTGTCTCTCTGATAGACAGTCCGTACATCGCATTCTTCCTCCTGCCGCTCTCTGCCTCTGGAACAAAGACTCAAAGCAGCATAAGGACTGAGCATCTTTTGTTCACGCTGTTCCATGCTTTCTCTGATATTCATAAGCGATACCTCCACAAGCTGACAAAATACCTCTTATTAATTATATTCTGTGTCAAGCAGCAAATTCCTCTTTTTTTCAAAAAAAAATTGAAATTTTTTTATATTTTTTTCAAAAAGGTGTTGACAAAGAAGTTCGGTTCGTGTATATTTATATGCGTCGCCTCGTGTGCGAGATTTCTTCGGGGTGTGGCGCAGTCCGGTTAGCGTACGTGCTTTGGGAGCATGGGGTCGGGGGTTCGAATCCCTTCACTCCGACCATTTTTTTCAGGCAAAGCCATTTCTTTTATGGCCCCGTGGTCAAGAGGTCAAGACACCGCCCTTTCACGGCGGTAACAGGGGTTCGATTCCCCTCGGGGTCACCACTTTTTTCTTCTGGATGGTTCTTCAGGGGCCTTTAGCTC
>ENA-OUQG01001495-OUQG01001495.1-human-gut-metagenome-genome-assembly--contig:-NODE-1495-length-12568-cov-9.489811_pt1 | contig 12568 bp, 10 predicted proteins | sample MGYA00237943_ERZ548823 | MGnify/ENA primary metagenome ERZ548823 (study PRJEB26490, sample SAMN05194731) | human gut metagenome | biome: terrestrial biome; feature: human-associated habitat; material... | reverse complement strand
GCTTCAACATCCTGCCGGTGAGCAGCATCAGCATGGCCGCCACCACCTTTGTGGGGCAGAACTACGGCGCGGGGCGTCTGGACCGGGTAAAGCGCTCGGTGTGGGTCACCCTTGCCATCGGGGTCATCTACACCCTTTGCACCGGCGCGGCGCTATTGGCCGGACAGGACGCCATTCTGCACCTGTTCACCGCCGACGAGGCCGTGGTCACCTACGGCAAGCTGGCTATGCGGTGGTTCTGTCCGTTCTACTTCCTGCTCAGCATCCTGCACGGCCTTGCCGGTGCCGTGCGCGGCACGGGTGCCAGCATCCCACCCATGGTGGTGCTGCTGGTCTCGCTGTGCCTGTTCCGGGTGGTGTGGATCCAGTTTCTGCTGCCCTTCTTCTCCGGCATCGAGGGCGTGTTCATCCTCTACCCCGTCAGCTGGGGTCTGGGCGCATTGCTCATGATCCTGTATGCGTGGAAGGGCAAGTGGATGGAGTATCATACATAACATTTTTACAAACAACGACCCGCCGCACTGAAAGAGATGCGGCGGGTCGTTGTTTTTCAGGTACTCCTGTCGGGGCCACTTACCATGCAAAGCCCACGGAGTCCATGTCGATCTTCTTTTCCATCAGCCCCAGACGGCTCTCGATGAAGTTGACAGCCATATCCGGCCACTGGGCGATCTGGGTGTAGTAGTCCACATAGCCCTTGGTGCCAGTGCCCAGACCCACACCGTGGGGCGCATCAGGTGCCAGATAGAAGCTGAAGTCCGTGAAGATATTTGCGCACTCCGGCAGAGAGGGCAGCATCATCGCACTCAGGCCATCTTTCTGACCCACAACACCAAAGACCGGAGGCAGGTTGGGGTTCTTCGTGAAGTTCAGACCGGTGACGAACAGGCCGTAGATGGGAATCGCCACATTCAGGTCAGCGCTCTCATGGTCCACAGCATCGCAGACGTAGCTGGGGTAGACCTTATCCGGGGTATTCGTAGTGCCGAACTGGTTGGCCACCACCTGCATCACATTCATGCCGCCGGCAGAGAAGCCCACAGCGATCATGATATCGGTCTTGCCGATGTGTTTTTCAGAGGCGTTGTGGCGGATGTAGCGGATAGCACGGGCCAGATCCAGCTGCTGATCCACAGCGGCATAAGGGTTGACGCGGCGCTGCAGCACAAAGGCGTTGTAGCCGTTCTTGTTGAAGAACTCGGCCACCGGGTAGCCTTCCACCACGTTGTTGCGGTGGGTGCTGCCGCCGCCTGCAATAATGATCACGTTGCCCTTCACCTTGCCCTGATCCCGCAGCAAGTACGGGTTCAGGAAGGGACGGAAGCCCTCGTTATCGTAGCAATTTTCCCAGTTGGTGGGCAGCGGAGATTCCACGGCCATCTGATCTCCCCAAATTTCCCAAACGGTGCTCTTGGGGTCCTTGATCTGGCGCAGCGCCTTGCGGGCATTGGTCAGGGCAACACACATATCGTAGTGGGAGGCGTTGATACCGGGCACAGCTGCACCGTCCACCTTCTCGTACTGAGCGCGGGACAGCTTGTGGAACAGCACATAGAACTTGTCAAAATCGCCCCGGAAAGCAGCCGGATAAAAGGCTACCTCGCGGGAGAGACGGAGTTCCTCTGCCACCATGGCCTGCACCTCAGCATCGGTGTGCACGCCAGCGTTTTCAGCAAAGGATGCGGGCGCCATGCCAGCCACTGCGCCCATGGTCACAGCAGAAGCGGCAGAAAGCTTCATAAAGTCTCTTCTGTTCATCATCATTTCTCCTTTTAAATGCAGACGGCTCATTTGTGCAGAGCAAAGCCGCCCAAAGCTGTGCAGCAAACGCCCTGCTGCCGGGCCCGATAGACATTCCAGTTGTATCATGCCATCGAAATCTGCACAAATCGTACCACAATATAACGCACTTGTAAATAGATTTTGTTGTTTTTGTGCGAAATTGATATATTAGTATGCCAGTTCTTGTGAAAATCAACAAAGCATGAGAATGGGCACAAAAAAGGACTGCCGTGCACTCTGCACGGCAGTCCTTTTTTGTATTATTACAACTTTTCAAACACCAGAAAGCGGAAAGCGATGGTGGTGGTCAGCTGCGGCAGAGCCGCAAGGCGGGCGGCACCGTCGCGGGGCGTTTTCCAGTAGTAGGGGGTCATGGCAAACAGGGCTTCCAGCTGGGCGGCGGGCACGGTGATGGTTCCCTGCACCTCCCGCTCATCAATGGCGCGGAAGCCCGGGTACTCCACCTGCTGCACCGGGTTTTTGTAGGGCTTTTCGTAGAGCACGGCCTTCATCTGGTACAGGTGCTCTGCCCCCGGCACAACATAGATCATGCGCCCGCCCGGGCGCAGCACCCGGCTGAACTCCTCCTGTGCAAAGGGCGAAAAGCAGTTCAGCAGCACATCTGCCCAGCCGGTGCGCACCGGCTGGCTGAAGCTGGACGCCACCGCGTACTGCGCGGCGGGCAGCGCCTTTGCCGCCAACCGCACCGCGGGCTTTGCGATATCGAACCCGGCCAGCTGCAGCGGTTTTTCCGCCGCAGCGAACTGCTGCGCGATGCAGCGGTCGTACCAGCCCTCGCCGCAGCCTGCGTCCAGCAGATGCAGCGGGGCGTCCTTCGCGGCGGGCACGCCGTGGGCAAGGCACAGCTCCCCCAGCGCCTGCCCGAAAATGCCGTAGTATCCGGCGTTCAGGAAGGCGCGGCGGGCAGCTACCATCTCCTTGCTGTCCCCGGGGGCTTTGGTGCGCATGCTCTGCACCGGCAAAAGATGCCAGTAGCCCTCCCGGGCGCGGTCAAAGCAGTGGCCTTTTTCACATTTCAGGTCATTCTCCCCTTGCAGCGCACCGCCGCACAGGGGGCACTGCCACGGGGCAAAGGCTTCGTTCCGGCTCATACTTCTTCGCTGTGATCCTCAATGGGTGCGGTAGCACCGCCGTGGGCGTCCATATACTCCTCAAAACTGGTGTACTTCTGCTGGGGCGGGCGGCGGCTGATGAGCATCAGCCCCGGGTCCTCGTCCCGGACGGCGGCATTGCGGCCGCGGCGGGCAGGCTCGGCCTTGGCAGCGCGGGGTGCGCTGCCGGTTCGGCTCTGGCTTCCTGCATTGCCGCGCTCGCTGCGGGCAGGGCGGGCGTTATTGCTCTGGACTGCAGGGCGGGCATTGCGCTGTTCACCCCGGTCGTTGCGGCGGCTGCCGCTGCGGTTTGCGTTCTGGTTATTCTGGGGCTCCTGTGCGCTGCGGATGGCAGGTGCTGCCGGAGCGGCAGGGGTCTTACGTGCCGGGCGCAGCGGAGTAGCCTCCGGGGCGCTGACAAAATGGGGGTCAAATTTGGGCTGGACGTTGCTGCCTCGGGCGGGGGCGGCATTCTCGCGGCGGGCGCGGGGCGCTGCCGCTTCCTTGGGGGCGTTTGCGCCCCGGTTGTTGGCGCGGCGGTCGTTGCGGACCCCGCGCTTTGCGTTGCTGTCTTGCATCAGTGTTTCCTCTTTTTTCGGTTTTGCAGGCACCGCGTTCTTTGCAGCCTTCGGCTCCTGCTTCGGCGCGGGCGCAGCTGCCTTTGCAGCCTTTGCGGGCGCAGTTTCGGCCTGTTTTTTCGGCGCTTCGGCCAAGTTTTCCGCTTCGGGGCGGGGCTTTTTGCCACGCACAGGCAGCACCGGGCGCACCGGGGCGGGCACGCCGTCCCACGGATGACCGGATACCACCGGGATCTTGCGGCGGTTCAGCTTTTCAATGCCTGCCAGATACTCCTGCTCCTCCGGGGCGCAGAAGCTGACGGCGGTGCCGTCCGCACCGGCGCGGGCGGTGCGCCCGATGCGGTGCACATAGGTCTCCGGCACCTCGGGCAGGTCGTAGTTGAACACATGGGAAAGTTCGCTGATATCAATGCCGCGTGCGGCGATATCGGTGGCCACCAGCACCCGGGTCTTGCCGGACTTGAAATCCTCCAGCGCGGTCACGCGGGCGGTCTGGCTCTTGTTGCCGTGGATGGCGGCGGCGGGGATGCCCTGCTTTGTCAGGTCCTTTGCGATCTTATCCGCGCCGTGCTTGGTGCGGCTGAACACCAGCGCATTGACCACCGGCGGCTGCAGATTTTTGATGAGCCACGGCAGCAGCAGCTTTTTGTTGCCCTTTTCCACATAGTACAGGCTCTGCTGGATGCGGTCCACGGTGCTGGACACCGGGTCCACCTTGACAAAGGCGGGGTCGTGCAGGATGCCGGAAGCCAGCTGCTCGATCTCGGCGGGCATGGTGGCGCTGAACATCAGGTTCTGGCGCTGGACGGGCAGCTTTGCAATGACCTTTTTCACGTCATGGACAAAGCCCATGTCCAGCATTCGGTCGGCCTCGTCCAGCACAAAAATTTCCAGTGCGGACAGGTCGATAAAGCCCTGCCCGATCAAATCGTTCAGCCGTCCCGGGCAGGCGATGAGGATGTCCACGCCCTTTTTCAGCGCTTCCACCTGCGGAGCCTGCCCCACGCCGCCAAAGATGACGGTGCTGCGCAATTTCAGGTACTTGCCGTAGGCTTCAAAGCTTTCGCCGATCTGCAAAGCCAGCTCCCGGGTGGGGGTCAAAATCAGCGCACGGACAGCGCCCTTGCGGCGGGGCGCATTGGCGGTGAGCCGGTCCAGCATGGGCAGCGCAAAGGCCGCCGTCTTGCCGGTGCCGGTCTGGGCGCAGCCCATCAGATCCCGGCCTGCCAGCACCGGCGGGATGGCCGCTGCCTGAATGGGCGAGGGGGTCTCGTAGCCCGCTTCCTGCACAGCGCGCAGCAGCGGGGCGGACAGATTCAGTTCTTTAAATGTCATGGTTCTCCTATTATTCTGTGATCTTCCGGCACTCGATGTAGTAGCGCTTTTCCTCCGCGTGTCCCATGCTGAAGGTCTTGCGGGGCAGCACGCCGCCCATCACGACGCCGCGGAACAAATCGCTCTTGGCGAAGGGCGGCACTAAAAACGCCACTGCGCCCTGCTTGCACAGCGCACGCACAGCCGGCTCGTCATGCACATAGTCCACCTTTGCTTCCGGGTGGCGCTCGATATAATCCGAAATAAAATCGTCGATGGTGCCCACGGTCAGCGGCTCGGTGGGGTCCTCAAAGCTGAGCACATTGGCCATGTGGGGGCCTGCCAGCGTAAAGGGCTGCTTTTTGCTGCCGCCAAAGCAGCAGCCGGCCATGTTGGAATCGCTCCATGTAATCAGGCTCAGCAGCACGGTGGCGCAGTCCACGTTGAACAGTACCCGGTGGATGGGCTCGATCTCAATAGCCGGAGAATGCACGTTGCACACCTCTGCCAAGCACCAGCGGGCGGGGTGGTTTTCTGCCTGCTCCGGGGTCAGAGTCTTTTTCAGCTCCTCCCAGCAGGCCTTTGCGGTAGCCAGCGAGTGGTTGCCATCGCCCACGGCCAGCGTCAGCGGGTCGCGGCGGGTGGCATCGGGGTATTTCTTGTCAAATTCCTCCTGACTGCCCAGCACGGTCAGCGCGTTTTCGATCTGCGCGATGAGGGCGGGGTCCTCCACCGCCCAGCCTGCCACATGGCCGCCGCCCAGCATCAGCTCGCCCTCGTACACCTTGGGCAGGCTGTCCTTGTGAGCGGCAACGGGCTCGATGAGGGTGCAGTCCGGGTCATCCGCCAGCATCATGATGTGGGGCGTTTCCAGCGCAGCGCCGGTGCGCACCTTCATGCGGGGCGGGATGCGGCTTTCCACGGTGCACTCGCTGGGGCGCACGGTGCATTTTTCGCCCCGGCGGTAGCTGTATGCTTCCAAGTCCACACGCCCTACAAGACCCTGCCGCACCCGGCCGCTCTGCTCGGTGCGCTCCACATAGATAAAGCCATCCACCGCCCGGGTGAGCACATTTTTGGCGTAATCCTGCATGGTGGCGTGGATCTTTTCCACCCGCGCGTCGGCGTCTCCGTCCTCCAGATACACCTCCGGCAGGATCAGGTTCAGGGTGCTGGGCGCACCCGCAGCGGTCTCTTCTGCCCGCTGCCAATAGCTGCGGTCACTGGTGAACTGGTCACAGGCGATGCAGCCCCACTGCTCCAGCGGCACCTGCTCCGAAGGCAGCAGGATGTGTGCGGGTGCAAAACAGGTAGTCGGTTTCATAGTCGTTTCCTCCCCTCTCTATCAAAGCCGCTTCTCAGCGGAACGCTGCGGTATCGTGCACCACAACGTGCTTCACACCGGCGTCGGCAGCGGCCTGCTCCAGCGCAGCGCGGCTGTCCGCGTCCAGCGCGGTGCTGCTGGTGACCAGCAGATTTTCCATGCCAAGGGACGTACCGGTGGTGCCAAGGGCATCGGTGGCAGCGGTGCACAGGGCGTCCGGGTAGCTGACCCACAGGGTCACGCTGCCTGCAAAGCGGGTCTGCCATGCGGCGATATCCGCCGTCAGCTGGGCGGCGCGTCCCTCCCGGCTCTTGCCGCCGGAAGCGCCGAAGTCCTGCTTGCGGGTGATGATATTGGGGAACTGCACCCCGGTAAGCACCACCTGCTCGTAGCCCATGCTCCGCACCTCCTCAATGAGGTCGCCGACAAACTGCACCGCACTTGCGGCAAAGGGGTTCATCCATGCCTTGCCGCCCTTGGCTGCGCTGACGTTGTCCAGCCAGAGACTGTTGCCGTCGTAGTGCACGCCCATGCTGCGGTCGGTGTACACCGACACCGGGTCGGTAAAGGCGGCAAGCTGCGCCGCCGGGATGATGCCCTCCTCCCGCAGGATGGCGGCGATATTGGCCGCATCCACCGGGTTCTCAGTGATGCTCTGGGCAGCAGCTGCCACGCCGGAAGCATAATACACCGTGCCAGCGGCGTCCTTCAGAGTGACAAGGGCGTAGTCTGCGCCCTGCTGCTTCAGCTGTCGGGCGGCGGCGCGGATGGCGGCCTCATCGGTCAGGGTGGTCACGTCCAGCTCTGCCCAGCTGCCGCCGGTAATGGCCTTGCCGTCCAGCGGCTTTTCCTCTTCCGGCTCCGGTTCAGACGCTGCCTGTGAGGCGGCAGCGCTGCTTGCCGCCGCAGAGGAGGCTGCTGCCTCGGCGCGGGAAGCGCTTTCGGCCTCCAAGTCCCGGTCCTTGACCACGGTATACCAGGTGTGGGTGGCCCAATCCAGCACATGGGGTGCGGCAAACCATGCGGCTGCCAGCACTGCCGCCACCAGCACCACGATGCCGATGCCGCGCTTTACGCGCGTTTCCCTGCTGTAAAAGCTGCGGTGATAATGCTTGACCTTCTGACGTTTATACTTAGCCATGGTATCTTTTCCTCCCTGTCTGCATTACAGGATGACGGAATGTCCGGTAAAGCCATAGATTGCCAGCGCCAGCACGCCGATATACACCAGCGTGATGGGCAGGCCGCGGAATGCTTTGGGGATCGCTTTGCTGCGCAGGCGGTGGCGCGCCTCGGTGACCAGCAGCACCGCCAGCACATAGCCAAGGCCGCTGCCAAGGCCAAAGCCAAGGCTCTGGCCAAGGGTAAAGGACTGGGTGCGCTCCACCAGCACCGTGCCCAGCACGCCGCTGTTCAGCGCGGCCAGCGGCACGATGCGCAGCAGCTGGGCGCGGCGGGGCAGGCTGCGCAGCAGCCACAGCACCAGATGCTCCGCCAGACACACCACGGCAATGCTGGCAATATACACCAGCGGGCGCAGCTGGGCGCGGTTATCCAGCGGGGCAATGAACCGCCCGGCAAGAAAAGCCACCGGCGCCACCAGCACCTGCGTGATGCACAGCATCATGCCGAACAACGCGCTGCTGGTGCGGTCGTCCCCCACCAGCTGCACCATGCGGGACACGCCCAGTGCACGGGTAAAGACAGCGTTCTGTGCAAAAATGGCCAGCAGTGCATAGCTGAAAAACACTGCCGAGCTGCTTACAACTTCCTTCACGGTTCGCGGTTCCCCTCCTTCTGGTAGTGCACGGTCAGGGTATCCCGTGCTTCCTTTTTCAGATATTCCTTGCGCTTTGCAGCCGCAGCGCGCCAGATGGCGCACAGGATGCCCAGCACGATAAAGCCGCCCGCCGGCATCTTAGCCAGCGGCAGCAGCGCCCAGCGTCCCACCGGGGCGCCGAACACGGTGCCAAGGCTGAGCCACTCGCGCACCACGCCCACCACGAGCAGCAGCAGCGCGTAGCCCACGGTGATGCGCACGCCCTTGGAAACGGCCTTGTGCACCGTCTCCTGCACGCGGCCGAAGCGGTAGGTCAGAAGCGGCTCCACCACCAGCATGGGCAGGTAGATGCCAAGGTTCAAAAGCCCGGTGCCAAACACGAAGTTCAAAATGGGATATGCCGCCAGGTACACCACAGCGGCGCTGGCTGCGTACAAAAGTGCGCGGGGCAGCAGCTTTTTTTGCAGCTGCTCCGGGGTAGGCTCCTCGTCCCGCAGGGGTACAAGGCGGCTGAGCAGGCAGGCCAGCACGCGGGAGGGCACCAGCAGCAGCGTCACCGCCGCCGCCAGCATCAGGCCGTTCTGCCCGGTGGTAGCCACGACCACCAGCGGTGCCAGACCCATGCCCTGCATGACCACCGGGTTATTCAGGAACACGCGGTCATGATGGGCAAACTTTTCGGGGTCCTTTAAAATCAGTTCCGCAGTACGCTTTTTCATTCCGCAGCCTCCTTTCGTTCGGACGGCAGACGGTGCAGCAGACGGTACAGCCGCTCCTCGGTGCGGTCAATGAGCGCGGACACGCTGTTGACGGCCAGCAGTGCAAAGCAGACGCCGGTCTCGTACACGCCGAAATAGCGGAAGCCCATGGTGGCAGCACCCACCAGGGCGCCGTACAGGATGCGCCCGAGCCGGTGGTGGGCACAGGTGTATGGCTCGTTGAGCAGGAACACCGCGCAGAACAGCACCGCACCGGTGTGCAGCTCGTCCCGGACGCCCTGCAGGCGGGGCAGCAGGCTGCTGAAGAGGGTGCTGTCTGCCAGACCTACCTGCCGCGGGAAGAAGAAAGCGATGAGCCCGCAGGTGATGAGAAAACTCGCTGATGCGCCGATGTGCACGTCCTTCTGGGTCCACAGCACAAGGCCGCAGGCCAGAATGACCAGCGCTGCGCCGGTGCCCATGGGGGCGGCAAACTCGCCCAGCGCAACGGCGAGGGAGTTCAGGTTCAGGATGCCGCCGCTGCGCAGGGTATCCTCGATGGTGCTGCTCACTGGCACGGCGGAAGCGTCCCACAGGGGCAGCGGGGTGTAGGGCTGCGGGTAGCGCACCACCTGCTCCGGCCACGATACCGCCGCCACGGCGTAGCCCACGGCAGCGGGGTTGAAGGGATAGCTGCCGTAGCCGCCAAAGACCTCCTTGCCGATCAATACGCCCGCCAGCACTGCCACCACCAGCACATAGATGTCCACGGTGGCGGGCATGAGCAGGGCGATGATCAGGCTGAAGCTCTCGTTGGAGAGATCTTTATTGGTGTACACCCGATGGCGCAGCAGCGCCACCAGACGGTCGCACAGGTTGCCGGTAAGCAGGGCGATGCCGCACAGCAGCAGCGGACGCGCCCCATAGAAATAGCAGGCCATGCACAGCAGCGGCACACACAGCCAGAAAACGTGCTTATAGTACCGGCCGGTCTTTTGCAGCTGCCGCTCCTGCTCTTGGATCAAAGCTTCATCCATATACGGGCCTCCTTACAGGCTGGCCAGTGCGCCCACAGCCGCAGCAGGGTCGGCGGCGCCGAACACGGCACTGCCCGCCACCAGCACGTCGGCACCGGCTTCCACGCACAGGGGTGCGGTGGCGGCATCCACGCCGCCGTCCACCTCCAGCAGGTAGGAAAGGCCGCGTGCTTCCCGCTCTGCCTTGAGCCAGCGGAGCTTGTCCAGCGCCGAGGGCATGAACTTCTGCCCGCCGAAGCCGGGCTCCACGCTCATCACCAGCACCAGATCCAGCTGCTCCAGCCACGGTGCCAGCGCCTCGGCCGGTGTGCCGGGCTTGATGGTCAGACCCACCTTGCAGCCCAGCGCGCGCACGGCGTCAATGGTGGCCTGAATATCATCTTCGCACTCCAGATGGAAATTATACAGGGTCGCACCGGCCTTGATAAAGGGCTCTGCGTATTGCAGCGGGTGGCTGATCATCAGATGCACGTCATAAAAGGCATCCGGCAGCGCCTTGTGCAGGCTTTTGAGCACCGGCACGCCAAAGCTGATGTTGGGCACAAAATGCCCGTCCATCACGTCGTAGTGCAGCATCTGTGCGCCGGCATCCAGCACCATGCGGCAGTCTGCACCCAGCTTGCCAAAATCAGCAGAAAGAATCGAAGGACTTACGATGGCCATAATATTTCATTACGCTCCGTTATTTTTAGCAATTTTTATCCCATGCGTTGCACGTTTTGCAGGGTTCTGCCGGGCAAAAAATACGCGGGCATGGTTATCTTTTAGTTTACATGAAAACGGCCAAAAAATCAAACCCGCAGCCGTTTTTTTCACCGAAAAGTCGTAAATGGCGCAAAAAGTCCATTGCGCGGCAGCATCTCCATGTGCCGCGCAGCTGCCGCCGAAGGCTTGCCATTTTGCAGCAGCTTTCTTTGAAGCAGGACGATTTGGAATGGCCTCCGCTGCTTCCGGGTTGCGGCACCCAGCATCCGCTTCGTGCCTTGGGCGGCACTCGCGTCTTGCTGGCCGCTGCCCCAACAACTCCTCCCTGTTTCCGCCGCTGGCGGCGGTCGTCGTCGTTGCTAGCCATATTCAGCGGAAAATAGATTTTTAATTCCGCGTTTGTCGCACTCTGCGGAGTGCTCCAAACGCATTTTCACAAGAGGGGGTCACAGCGGTAAGCAGAATTTTTATTCCAACAACGCCAAAGCAGCCAGACCGCCCGGGCGGGGCAGTCTGGCTGCGGGGTCTTATTCTACCGGCTTCATGCTGGCGGGGTCCTCTACTGCGCCGGGCTGCCCGGCGGCGTCCGGCAGGCGCTTCATGCCGCCGGGGTTGGGGGAACAGGTGGGCAGGGTGAATACAAAGCGGCACCACTCGCCCTGCTGGCTCTCCACGCGGATCTGCCCGCCGGACAGATTGACCAGCACCTTGCAGATGTTCAGTCCAAGGCCGGAGCCGCGGGCGTGCAGGCCGCGGGAGCGGTCCTCCTTGTAGAACCGCTCGAACACATAGGGCAGCGCCTCCGGGCTGATGCCCTGCCCGGAGTTCCAGATGGAGATCTCGGCCTCGGGGCCCAGCTTTTCCACGCTGAAGCGGATGGTGCCGCCCGCCGGGGTGAACTTGATGGCGTTGTCCAGCAAATTATACGCCACCTGATGGATCAGGTCGGGGTCGGCGTAGACCAGCACCTTTTCATCCATGGTCAGGCCTTCCAGCTCGATCATGCCATCGTTGATGCGCTGCTCTGCCGCCAGTGCCACGCCGGTCAGGGTCTCCCAGATATTGAACATCCGGGCGTTCACCTGATACTCGCCGCTTTCCAGCTTGGAGAGATCCAGCATATTCTGGATGAGCCGTGCCAGACGGCCGGTCTCCTCGCTGACCAGCTGCAGGTAGTGGTTCTGCATCTCGGGCGGGATGGTGCCGTCCAGAATGCCGTCCACAAAGCCCTTGATGGTGGTCATGGGGGTGCGCAGCTCGTGGGCGATGTTGCCCATGAACTGACCCTGGGAGTTATCGTTGGACTGGATATTCTCCGCCATCTGGTTGAAGGTGCGGGCAAGGTCTGCCACCTCGCCATCGCCCTCCACGCCCTCCACGCGGACGGAGAGGTCGCCGCCGCCAAAGCGCTGGGCGGCATCGGTGACCTTTTGCAGCGGGTCGGTGAGCTGACGCATCAACAGGCGGGTCAGCACGCTGGCGCACAGCAGCATCACGCAGGCGGACAGGAGAAAGTTGGACCAGAACTGCTGTTTAAAGTCGGTGAGCTGCGCGCCGGAGGAGCACAAAAACAGCCAGCCGCTGAACAGGCTCTGGTCGTCGATGGTCTCCACCGCCGCGATATAGCTTTTTTCGGTCAGTGCGCCGCCCAAATCGCCGAAAGCGTGGTAGTGCCGGGCGTCCGGGTCAGCCACTGCGTTGGCGCGCTGGCAGATATCCAGCGGCACGGTGGTGGTGGTAAGCTTGTCCGGGTCGGAGGCAATAAGCACATTGCCCTGTCGGTCGGTGAAAAACAGATACGCCTCGGCGCTCTCGCCGATGATCTCCAGCTTGGTGTTCAAAGCGTCCAGCTCTGCACCCTGCGGCATGGTCTCGCTGTTTACCAGATACTCCGCGGTGCGCTTGGCAACGTTTACCACCTGATCCAGTGTTTCGTAGCGATCCTTCGCAAAATAATTCTTGAACAGCACCCACTCCGAGCAGCCCATCAGCACGATGCCCAGCACCATCAGGGTGGACACCATGGAGAAAAAGGCTGTGGAGATACTTTTACGCATTACTGACGCACCTCGAACTTATAGCCCACGCCCCAGACAGTTTTCAGCTCCCACTTATCGGAGGCACCGGCCAGCTTTTCGCGCAGGCGCTTGACGTGGACATCAATGGTGCGGCTGTCGCCGTAGTACTCAAAGCCCCACACCTCGTCCAGCAGCTGGTCGCGGGTGTACACGCGGTTGG
>ENA-OUQG01001492-OUQG01001492.1-human-gut-metagenome-genome-assembly--contig:-NODE-1492-length-12576-cov-3.550116_pt1 | contig 12576 bp, 7 predicted proteins | sample MGYA00237943_ERZ548823 | MGnify/ENA primary metagenome ERZ548823 (study PRJEB26490, sample SAMN05194731) | human gut metagenome | biome: terrestrial biome; feature: human-associated habitat; material... | reverse complement strand
TCAGGGTTTCTGGACCGCACTGACCGGAACGGACGCAACAGGCTGGAAGGGCCCGACCGTCCAAGCAGGCAATAAGACCATCCACCATGCGATCCTGATCCATGCCAGCGGAACAGTCGAGGGCAGTGCAGCGAACAAGCAGTGGTATCTTGACCGCATTGCCGAGACGAAGAATGACAACATTCCGTTCTTCCTGATGGTCTCCAACTCCCACACAGGAACGTTCCTGGATCTGGACTGGCTGGACGGCATCTATGAGCAGAATGAGAATATGATGGGAGTTGTCTTCTCGGAAAACCACAATGCCGACATCAGCGAGAGAGACCGCCGCATCACCTATATGGATGCGCTTGTCAAGCAGGCCGCGAAATGGGGCGGCTATGTCATCAACTGCGACATGAACGACGCCCCGAAGGACTCCGGCGGCAGCGACTACGGCGGCACACTGGAATACTTCCTGAACAACGAAACGCTTTATCAGACGCTGAAAAAGTATTCCCAAAACTACATCCTGCTTGCCAAAACGACCAGTGCTTGGAGCAACGTTTCCTACAACTCGCATGAAAGCGTCGCCCTCGGCGCATGGCTGGACAGTCTGTGCGGCAACTGGGGCAGCCTGATCGACTCCTGGATGTGGTTCATTGAGGGATACGGCCCGCAGTGGGGCGCGAATACCTTCAGCGTTCAGGGCGGCCCGGAGGAATGCCGCGGCCCGGTCAGTATGCCGGAATTGCTGTTTGCCATGCGTATGGTGCAGCAGGCGCGCACAGGCGCAACAGTATTTACCTTTGAGCATCCCGATCATGCCGAAGCCGTCGGCGACAATGAGGGCGCAAAGACTTACTTTACGCCGAACTACAAGTACAGCATCGCAAAGGCCATGGAGTACATGCGCGACTATGCCATCCCGACCCGTGAACAGGTGATGCAGAATACGAAGGTGTTCTACGCATCGAGCGGCGGCACGCTCAATAAGCTTGGCTCAAATGCCGCCAACCGCCTGCTTGACCCGCTTTACGGCGACAGCGGTTCGTCCGGCCCCAACAAGGGTAAAAACAACGGAACGACCATGATGACCTACTCGACCGGCCGCTACGGTACGATCCCGTCTCTGCCCAAGATGGCGCAGGATCCGACCGGCAAGGATATTCTGCGCATGGCAGATGTTCAGGCACTCGGTGGGGCGGCTGGCATTCAGAACTATTTCAACGCCCGCTATCCGCAGCGCTATACCGGCACTGGCTATGCGCACTATGACGAGCTGACAAAGAGCTGGCTGACCTATAACAGCAACTGGTTCTTCGATACCCGTGAAAACAGTGCGCTGCACAGCAAGCAGAATGTGTCGTTCCAGCTTACGCAGAATAGCTTTGGCGCGAATATCGAATTTGAGCCCTACTCCATGCTTCTTGTGGACGAGGCGCAGGCGGGCACACTCCAGTTCCGCTTCAATAACTACTGGGTCGACAAAAACCCGATCTGGGAAGGCTATGTGAAAGGAACGACTCCCACATGGGATTCCGACAACAACCGCCTGATGTATAACTACCTCAAGGACAGCTACGCCCAGAACACCGCGCACGGCGAAAGCACGTGGCGCAAAGCCACGATCACAATCTCCGGTCTTGGCGCGGAACCAACGCTGGCGCTGACAAGCAGCCTTGCAGGACAGTCCAAACAGATTCAGACGGCGTTCGACGCTGCTGCCGGTACATACACCATTACACTTGACGGCAACGGCTATCAGGAGTTCACGCTGACGAATCTTGTACCGGCGCAGGCTCCTGCCGAGAACTGGGTCTCCGTTCCTTCGCGCGTCAATGGCAACCAGCTTTCTCCGCATATCCAGTTTGAGGAAGGCTGGGTCGTCGACAAGCTCAATCAGGAGGATCCGTCTTCCTATACCAAGGGTGCACAGGCATCTCTGGTGTTCTATGGAACGGGTGTCCGCTATTTCGCCCAGAAGGATACGAACTTTGGCACTGCGATTGTCAGACTCTACCGGCATAATCCGAGCGGCGAGCCCATTTTGGTCGAGACGAGTGAGGTGGATCTGAATGGTGCAGCGGCTCCGGCGGCAAAGGTCTATGAAAAGACAGGCTTGACGCCTGATGTCTATCTGATCAGCGTTGAGCCGAAGGAAGGCTGGAATAACGCCGATAAAAATGTCATTGATCTTCAGAAATTCGAGGTCAATCAAACGGCGATTGAACCCGTGCCTACACGGGTCTGGTCTGTTGAAGCCAATCCGGCAAGCATTACGGTGGGTGGAACTTCGACGCTAAAGACACGGCTGAACTTCAACGCCGCCGTCACGGCTGTCAGCTATGCGCCCTCTCCGGACGGAAAGGTCACCATTGAGGGCAGCACCGTGACCGGCGCAGCCAGAGGAACCGTCACCATTACGGCCACCGCTGCGGGCAGCTCCAAAACGACAACGCTTACCGTAACTGGCGGTACGGCTGGAAACTGGGTATATGTGGACAGCCACAGCGGCCAGATCCAGTACACCGGAAACTGGGTCGATGAAACCAGCACAAATCATTACGAAGGCAGCGCGAAGGAGGCCAATGACGCTCCCGGCGCTACTGCAAGTCTGACCTTTACCGGTACCGGCTTCCGTTGGATTGGTCAGATGGACAGCAATTATGGTCGCGCATGGATCTATGTTGACGACGTGTTGGTCGCGATCGGAAATGCAAACAGCAGCACAAATCCGTATCAGTTCACGATTCTGGAGCTGCACGGACTGGAAAACAAACAGCACACGGTTCGTCTGGAGGCGGAGAGCAATGCCCCGGTCCAGGTCGATGCCTTTGCGTATTACACCGGTACGGATCTGGATGAAACCGTCTCCTCTGTCGCGCTGGAGCCCAGCGGTCTCATTCGCCTTGGAGACGGGGAATCGAAGCGTGTTCTTGCAATGGCAATGAACGCTGAACGTGTTGTAGTCTTCCGCGATGATTTTAGCTTTGCACTGGAAAACAACACAATTGCCGGTCTTTCCGGCGACGGCAAGACGCAGAAAACTGTCACCGGTAAAATGGCGGGACGCACCAGACTGCACGTTACGCTTCCTGAGCTGAACGACAAGTCTGCTACGGCAGAAATTGTCGTTACTTCCACAGAGCCGGCAACCACGCCGCGTATGCTGGTCGATGCGGAGCATCCGCTGCTGCTTGTGTCGCTGTATGCAAATACAAAGCATCCGGCATGGTGGGATAATTCCGGTGTTCCGGGCGTTCCAATGCAGGGTCACAATACGATGGAAGGCGTATGGCGTTTGATTCCAGAGGATCTCAAGCCTTACACGGCAATCCAGCTTCATGCCGACGACTATCTCGGCCACGCATGGGGAGGCACTGGCAATAAGGAGAATCTCCAGAAGTTCTATGAGTACCATGTTGCAATCGCACAGGAGAAGGGCATTAACATTTACCTGACACTGATGACCGGCGGTGTTCCGATCAACACGTTCCGCAATCTGATCGATATGGACTGGCTGAACGATTTGATCGATAACAATTCCTGCATCAAGGGCGTTGTCTTTGCCGAAAACCATCATAATGGAGATACGGATGCCGTCGCACAGCTGACAGCAGAATACCTTGAACTCTTCTCCTCCAAGGGCATCTATCTGGTTCTGACCGACATTGACGATGCAAACCACCGGATGGAAAAATGGTTTGAGAATGATACGCTGTTTAAGGCTGCGCAGAAGCATCATAAGTATCTTGTCATCAACTCTAAGAGTACCTCCAGCAGCGGCTACAATACGGTGCGCAGCTTCGCGCTTGGCACATGGCTGAGTGGCCTTGCAGACAACTGGGGCGCGCTGACCGATGCGTGGGCGTGGTACGAAATCCGCTACCACAAGCTCTTCGAGCCGGTCATGAATACCACCTATGAAGACGTGCGCCGCGTTTATACCTTCCCTGAAACGCTGTTTGCCATGAATATGCTCCAATCCTACGTCAATGGCGGCACGGTATTCAACGCCGAGCATCCCTTCTACTGCACCGGTGTCTATGATGAGGCATCCTGGGTTCTCAAGGAGTCGATCATCCCCACCATGCGCTATATGATTGCAAATCCCGCTGCAACGCGCGAGCAGGTTAAGGATGAAATCAAAGCCGTCTATCATACGGACAGCTATCTCCCGACGAACTTTGCTGAAGGATTGTACGGTACAGCGCAGGACAACAATCTCCTGCAAACGAGCGGCCGGTACCGCACACTGCCCGTTCTGTCCAGTAAACTGTCTGATGCAGAGGCTTCCGCGTTCGGCAGGGTGCTGAGAAGCGCAGATCTGGCAGATAAGATAAATATCCTGAATGCGCAGTATCCAGAGCTTTCCACAGGCGACGCCTTTGTGGAGACACTCCTGGGCGGCGGAGCAGGACAGACCGGCAGACGGCTTCTCATTATGAATAGTCTCTTTAATGAAAACAAGAATCAGTCTGCTACGCTCACTCCCACAGACGCGACATTCGCAACCAGTATGGGCTTTACTCTGACGCCACATACCTATTTGATTGCGCATGAGACGGCTGACAGCATTAAGATCAATCTCAACAACTTCCGCACGGACAAGGACGAGCTTTGGGTTCCCGGCGAAAGCGAGAATCCGGACTGGACAAGCTTCGGGAACGACTGGAACGGCGATCATAAGGACTATGTACAGGACTATATGAAATACCATATTTCCAATCCCAAGCTTGATAAGGACCGCGATCTCCGGAGCACGGTGATCACGCTGCACACCGGAGAACGGCCGGCCGCAGTTGTCACCAGAAATGGCGGCAGTACAAAACTCGCCGATGACAACTTCTACACGGAAGCGTATGAAAACGGCGTCTACACACTGACCATCACGCACAACGGGCAGGTCAATGTGACGATCCGAAAGGGCGGCACACAGCCCACTGAGCCGTCGGTGACGGACTATAGCGTAGCGCCCACGGAGCTTCCCTCCAACGGCGGCATGATCACGGTCACGCTCACCGGCACGAACCTGCAAAATGGCATTCAGATCAAGGCTGGCACGATCACTGCGAAGACGAGTGGCGATGCAGCGGAGCAAACGGCAACCCTGACTCTGCCTGCTAATTACAGCAGCAGCTCCGTCAGCTATACGGTGCAGTACAGTCTGAACGGAGTTGACTGGGTTGGCGGCAAAACCGTCCGTGTTTCCGGCCGCTACACGCCGCCGGTCGGTCCTGTCACACCGTCTGTGCCGACCAAACCCGGCGTTCCGGAAAGAAATCCTTTCCCGTTCACCGATGTCTCCAGAAGCAGCTGGTATTATGACAGTATCCGCGCCGCATGGGAAAAGGATCTGATCGACGGTGTAACGAGAACGCTCTATAAGCCGGATGACACGCTCACCGTTGCACAGGCTATCAAGCTGTCCGCCGCACTGCACCAGATGCTGAACAACAACGGAAAGGTCACACTGCGCAATGGCTCTCCGTACTGGTACAGCAGCTATGTCAGCTACGCGGTAGATAACGGGATCATTGAAAAGATGTATCTGGATTATACGCCTGCGCAGATGAATGCCCCCGTCAAGCGCAATGAATTTGTCCACATTTTCTATGGCGCGATGAGCGACTATCGGCAGATCAATACCGTCGCGGATAACAAGATCCCGGACGTCATAACAACGGATACTTACGCATTGGAGATCTATACGTTCTACCGCGCGGGCATTCTGACCGGTTCTGACAAAAACGGCACCTTCTATCCGACGAACGACATCAAGCGGAGCGAGGTCGCGGCGATCCTCAGCCGCATGTATGACAGAACAGCCCGCAAGACTGTCTCACTTCCGTAAAAACGCAAGTTTCCCCCTGCTTTGGCGCATCCGGTTCGACCGGATGCGCCTTCTTTTTCAGTATGCTCCTTGCCTGATTGGGAAATTGGACATACGAAACGCCTTTCTCGCGATTTCCTGTTCCCAAAAAGAAGCAATTGTGCGCACATTCAGCATGATTTGCAATATTTTAAGCAGGATATTGCATTGTCGGCGTGCACTCCATGTCATATAATTGAGAACATGTAAGCCAGACATTTGCCGCACGGCAACAGAAAGAAAGGAGATCCTTCATGCACAAAAGCACAACGAGCAAGCGAAAACTGCCGGATACATGGCTGGTCGTTTTTTTCATATTGGTCGTGATCGCGATTCTGACGTGGATCGTCCCCTCCGGTTCGTTTGACTATGAAACAATAGATATAGACGGCGCTGCAAGAAAGGTCGCAATTGCTGGAAGTTACCATGAGATCAGCAAATCTGAAGTATCCGCCACCGGACTTCTCGACCTGTTTGCTTCTTTGTATGAGGGCTGCGTCAGCGCGGCGGACATTATTTTTGTGATCATGACCTGCGCCGCGACATTCGGTGTCATTGTCAAAACCGGCGCTTTCCACGCATTTATCGGTCGCGTGGTGCAAAAAAACGGTAGCCGCTCGCTGATCCTGATCCCTGTTCTGATGCTCGTCTTTGGCCTGGGAGGTTCTCTTTTTGGAATGCTCAGCGAGTTTTACGGGTTCTACCCGTTGATCGTCGGACTGATGATGGCTCTTGGATATGACGCGATGACGGGATTTGCCACGATCGCGCTCGGAGAATATATCGGGTTTATGGCCGCGACGCTGAACCCGTATACCGTAGCCGTTGCGCAGTCCATTGCCGGTGTGCAGCTATATTCTGGCATCGGTTACCGCGCAGTCTGCTTTGTCGTGCTGATGGGAGCAGCAGTGGCATATCTGATGCTGTATGCACGCAAGGTGCGCCGGAAGCCGGAGCTTTCGGTGGTTTATGGAGATTCGTGTACGCACTCGTTTGAACGCAGTCAATTAGACTCGTACACATTTACATGGCGACATACGCTGATTCTTCTGGATGTGCTTGCCACATTGGTCATCCTGATGCTGGGAATGATCCGCTGGAAGTGGGGCTATAAAGAACTCTGCGGATTGTTCATTATCATGTCTGCCGTGGCCGCGCTGATCGATAAGTGGTCGCCAAACGGCTATTGCCAGGAGATGCTTGCCGGTATCAGGAGCGTTGTGTGGGGCTGCATTCTGACCGGCCTTGCCAAGGGCATCATTGTCATTATGAATCACGCGCAGATCATGGACACCATCATCTATGCACTTGGAAATCTTCTGGAAAAAGCGCCCTCTGCAATTTCAGCACAGCTCATGCTGGTGGCGCACACGTTGATCAACTTCCTGATCCCGTCTGGATCCGGTCAGGCCGCCGCTACCATGCCTATCATGGCGCCATTGGCCGACGTGCTGGGCGTCAGTCGTCAGGTGGCCTGCCTGACGTTCCAATTCGGCGATGGTTTGAGCAACCTGTTATGGCCAACCTGCGGTATTGTGATCATTTGCGGGCTGGGTGATGTACGCTATGACCGCTGGCTGAAATGGTTCGGAAAGCTTTTCCTGATCCTGTTTGCCGCACAGATGGTGTTGGTCGAAATCGCCGTGCTGACAGGTTTTTAACGGGAGAAAACTATGAATTATATTCGGGAAGCCATTACACAGCAACACATCGGGGAAGAGGCCATTGCGTTGCGGCGACACCTGCACGCCCATCCGGATCTATCCGAGCAGGAGTTTCCGACGATGGAATTGGTATGTGAGCATTTAGATGCGGCGGGCATTCCATACGAGAGGAATGTGGCAGAAAGTGGCGTCGTAGGGCTGATTAAAGGAGCTTTCCCCGGTCCGGTAATTGCGCTGCGGGCGGACATGGATGCGCTTCCGATACAGGAAGATCATCCGGACGCGCCATATTGCTCGAAGACAGCGGGTGTGATGCATGCCTGCGGTCACGACGCGCATACGGCGATCCTTTTGGGAACGGCAAAGCTGCTCCAGTCCATGCGCGAATCCCTGCATGGCTCCGTCAAGCTTTTATTCCAGCCGGCAGAGGAGACCATTGGCGGCGCAGCGCGCATGATCGCACAGGGCTGCCTTGAAAGCCCACATGTAGACTCCGTGCTTGGACTGCACGTTGCGGGCGATCTGCCTGCCGGACAGATCGGGCTGAAATACGGAAAAATGTATGCAGCTTCTGATATGCTGACGCTTAAGGTCTATGGAACGTCCTGTCACGGTGCACATCCGAACGAGGGCGTGGACGCAATCCTGATCGCGGCACAGATTCTGACGGCAGTACAGTCGCTGATTAGCCGAAACATCAGTCCCACCGATTCCGCTGTATGTTCCTTCGGATCCATTCACGGAGGAACTGTGCGAAATCAAATTGCTGATTACGTTGAATTGTCCGGCATTATTCGAACACTTACGCCGGAAACACGTCTGTTTGCCAGAAAACGCGTCCGCGAAATTTGTGAGCAGACTGCAACCATGATGGGTGGACGAGCAGAGCTGATTGTCGAGCCGAGCTACTCTCCGCTGATCAACAATGACCGTATGGTTGATTTGGTTCGTACTGTAGCGTGCGCGCAGCTTGGCTCAGACAAGGTGATCCTGCGGGACGTGCCATCGTTGGGGGTGGAAGATTTTGCGTATTTTGCCGCAGAACGTCCAAGTTGCTTCTTCCATCTGGGTTGTGCGCATCCAGAAGAAAAGCGACGCATCGGACACAGCTGTTTCTTTGACATCGATGAGCGGTGCATTCCGCTCGGGATCGAGCTATATATTGCCAGCGTCTTGCGCTTTTTACAACACGGCAACAGCGACGTAGCCGGTATCGTGTAGTCAATTAAAAAGCCCCGGCTCGGTATTCCGAGTCGGGGCTGCCATATATCCATCAAAAATCCATGACAAGCCGCTTTCCGAAATCGCAGGCCGTTTGCCCGCACGGACAGCTCCTGCGACAGAAGGCGCAGCGTTTCAAATTCATCGTCGAGGCCGTCGAGCTCCCGGCGGAGAATTTCTTCATAGTGCTGCTTTTTCTGCTCCAGCGTGGCAATCTTGTTGACCCACCGCTCCATAACAGCGGGGCTGCGGCTGCCGCTCTGGATGAGGTAGTCGGCCTTCTCCTGATACAGCGCGATCTCTTTTTTGACCGCGGAATAAAATTCCTCCGTCATTTTGTCGCGCTGCTTGGCGTCGTCAATGATGTAAAAGCTGTTGACGCTGAGCGCATTGTCATTCTGGTTCATATCGCTGAGCTGCTCAATGAACGTTTCAAACGTATCCACTTTGTCCATGTGCTGTCGAGGGATGAAATAGAGGTGCCCGGTCGAGCTGACCTTGGTGGCCTCCAGCATCCGCAGATAGCTCAGGCAGATCGTCTCGATCTGTCTGCGGTTCGCGCAGACCTGATAAAGCTCAAACAGCTCCTCCGCCCGGCGGCAATAGCCGATGGGATCAATGTCGGCATCAAAGCCGATATTGTCATACCCAAACCGATTATCGCGCCGGTCATAGAAGATGTTTGCCAGCTTTTCATACTGGTTCGTCCGCTGGTTGAGTGTTTCCTTGACCAGTTCCCGGGAATAGACGTCCTCGGTGTGCGCATTGTCGCGGCAGTAGACCGCGTAGATATGATGCGCACCGGGGCTTTTTACCGTGATCCGATCCTTGATATCGCCCGTCGCGGAGCGAAACGCATCCGACACGGAAATTCGCTTGCTGCCGGAATACGGGATGTTCAGATCCTCGCAGAGCTGCGCCAGTGCCTCCTTCTCCACCAGAATGTTGGCAAGCGAGAAATAGAGAAACTTGCCCAGCACGGAGGTCTTATCGCCGTTGGCTGCGCCAAGGATGTCCTGAAAATTCGTAATATTTGTCATGTGCATTTCCTTTCTAAGCCGTCTTTCGTTTCGTCCAGTCCAGCAGATAATCGTCCACGCCCTTGAAGCGCGGGTTCCAAGTACATTGATAGTACCGGATGCCCGGAATTGACTGCACCTCGCGGCGCAGGGTGCCGATCGCCTGCCGGACCTGCGGATTTGTAAACTGATCCATGTCCATCGCCTCCATGACCTCTGTGACGCCGAGCGACTGGAGCGTTTCCCGCAACCCTTTATGGGCGTTCACGCCGCCGAGACACACAAAGAGCGCATCGTTTGCAAAGTAGCTTGCAATATCGCCCTTGAGCGGCCCCTCGGTGAGATAGGCGCGCCTCTGCGTGGTGTCTCCGGTGACATGAATCCACGAATAGCTGCGGGTGCCGTTTTCCATGCGGCTCGGCCGGCTGGACAGCCAGCGGTATTTTCGCGCCGCGTCGCCGTCCAGCCGGATCTTCATACCCTGAATGAGACCATCCTTGTTCCGCACCGGAATGAGGAAGCCATTCGCGCCTGCCAGCGTCCATGTCCCGTCCTTTGTGTAAAAGCCGGGCAGTCCGTGCAGTTCATGATCGCACCGGAGAAGCGACGCCAGCAAGCGCCGTTCGGATTCCGTTTCCGGCATGGACTTATAGCCGTTCCGCTCGATAATTTCGTCCGGAAGTCCTCGCTCATGGAGATTTTCTCTGTGCCGGTCGGAGAGCGTCAGAAGTGACAGCATTTCCGAATAGGCCGCATGGCGCTGCTTTAGCGCATACGGTTCCCGGCTCGTTGTGTTTGGGGAGCTGGGCTGCAAGGGCAGCTTATACACGTTGCTCTTTGCAGCCAGCTCCAGATAGCATTGAAAAAACAACATATAAGAAAAGTTACGGAAATAAGGTACACGACCTGCACGCCACCCACTCTAATCCCTGATGGAGGAACATTATGCGAGAGAAAACCATAGAACAACACTTAGTCAAGGCCGTGAAAAACAGCGGCGGCATCGCACCGAAACTGGTGAGTCCCGGATTTGACGGAATGCCGGATCGACTGGTGCTGCTGCCCGGAGGCAAGATAGGCTTCGTGGAGGTCAAGGTACCGGGCAAGGAACCGAGACCTTTGCAGGTATCGATCCGGAGACCTTCGAGATGGTACAGACGCTGATGACTACCCACACCAAGGGCCGGAACCGCAAGAGCTCGGTCAGCATCTTTTCCAGTAAGGTCAAGTGCGGAGACTGCGGCAGCTGGTATGGGCCGAAGGTCTGGCACAGCAACGACGCCTACCGGAAGGTCATCTGGCAGTGTAATCACAAGTTCGACGGCCAGAAATGCGCCACACCGACACTCACCGAGGATGAAATAAAAGAACTGTTCCTCCGGGCCGCCAATCAGGTGATCGACCAAAAGGAACAGTTTATAGCCATATACGAGCAGGTCCTTTCAAGGAGCCTTGACACCACGGCCCTTGAGAGCGAGCTTTCGGATCTGGAAGCGGAGATCAATATCGCTGCCGAGCTCATTGAGGAGTGCATCAAGGAGAACGCTCACGTCGCCCTCGATCAGGATGAATACCAGAAACGATACGATGCTCTGGTGGCCCGGTTCGATAAGGCCAAGGCCCGACACACCGAGGTCACCGATCTGATTGTCGAGCGCATGGCCCGAAAGCACCAGATCGAAGCATACTTGAAAAACCTGCGGAGCCGGGAACCGCTGACGGAGTTCCGTGAAACAGACTGGCTGGCGATGGTGTACTACATCACCGTCCACAGCAAAAAGGACATCCGGGTGACCGTCAAGGATGGCACCGAAATCAAAGCATAACCCCATAGACGCAGCAACGCCTCTGAACCACATCGGCTCGGAGGCGTTTTTGTTATACATTGATCTTTTTTATCTTGCCCATAGGGGTAGCAGCATCTTTATCGAACAGAACAACATTTTTCCCTTCTGAGAATACTGTGCTCGAATAAATGACACCCGCATATCCAAGAGATAAAAAGTATTGGGACATGCACTGGAAAGGCGAATACATGAGTTCTTTGTCTTCAGTTTCCACAGGAACAAAAATCTGTTTTGATAGCAGCCTTGCATAAGTATAAGCTGCCCACCGTGTAAACTTCTCTTTAATATCGCTGACATCTGGCGTTTTGGCATATCCTTTACGCATAATGCCGTCTACAGCCTTCTTTACTTCACGGTTACGAATTTCATCGGCTGAATTCTCAAGTTGCCTGTTTAGATCTTCATATAGAACATCTTCTGCTATCGTGAGGTCAACAAGCGTTTTTTCTGAATAATCCTCGTTAAGTTTGAACTGACACAAACCGAACAGTTCACCTGCTTCAGCTCGACATTCTTTTAAGGCACAAGTCTCAGCAACGCACGGATCGCCTATGGCCAAATACAACCATTCTACTCCCGGAGGGCTAAACCGGTTGTGCTTCGTTATATAGTCCTTGTTTGGTATAAATCTGCTATACGTTGGATCGGGATCAGCGGGACGAAGTCTTCCTGCTCTCATTAGAGTCGTGGGGCAGGCTAATATGCTTTCTGCTGATACATCAAAAAAAGGATGACAGTGTGAAAATAGATCATCAAAAACCTTTAAGAATGTAGTGTTTGCTTTTGCAGCATCAAGCTCGTTGTATGAAAAAACACCTGTGGCTAAAGCTGAACGAAAATCCTCCCATGTTCGCTGAATGGTTTCTTCACTTTTGGAAATGTCAGAGAATTCAAAAAGACTCATAGTTTTAAACCATCTCCTTGTTCTGTGATTTTCGGCAGGATCTCAGGGAGTGCTGACTGATCTTTTC
>ENA-OUQG01001485-OUQG01001485.1-human-gut-metagenome-genome-assembly--contig:-NODE-1485-length-12592-cov-3.575975_pt1 | contig 12592 bp, 10 predicted proteins | sample MGYA00237943_ERZ548823 | MGnify/ENA primary metagenome ERZ548823 (study PRJEB26490, sample SAMN05194731) | human gut metagenome | biome: terrestrial biome; feature: human-associated habitat; material... | reverse complement strand
GTGCTGTATGGGCTGTTCTGTTTGCCGGAAGGCGTACGCAACGAGCTGTTACCCGAATACGCCCGCATCTTCCACGAGTTTTGGGGCAACGGCAGCGCCGATGCGCTACAGCTCAAAAAGCACGACCGCAGGCTGCTGGAAGTTGCCCTTGGTGACAACCCCGTAAGCAACGCCCAAGCCCTACGCCTGCGCGCCGGCTGGTTCCTGGAAAAGTACGGCGCGAAAGCCGTTGTGGGGAAAGTGTTGGGGATGAATTAGAAGAGGGCACGACGCATCGCGCTCTTTTAGGTGCCACCCGCAGGCAAACACCGCTATTAAGTTCGTGCTTTACCGGATTTGTGGGTTTCACCAAATATGCGATATCGAAAATAGCGTGATGAGGGTGTGTCTGCGTATACGAGATGTTGGAAATGTACGAAACAGAAGAATCGCACGAAACAGTGGTATCATTAGTTCCAGTGATACGGCCCTGTGGACTCTAAGTGAGGCAGGGACTAGGGAGGTCGCCAGCCTATTGGGTTAGCGGCCTCCTGATTTTTTCGAGACAGGTCCACGAATTATGGCCAAAGAATTCAAGACCATAAAAGAGCAGATACTTTTGCTTAATTCCCGAGGCATAAAAACCAACCAGGAAACCGAAGCCCAGCTTATGAGGGAAAGCTACTACGCCATAGTCAATGGCTACAAAACACCTTTCCTGGATAAGCAAGCAATGAAAACACATAGCAATGACCGCTTCCTCGCAGGAACCGAATTCGAGTGGATATTCGCTCTATATTCCTTCGACCGCGACCTCAGGTCCCTCGTATTTCAGTTCTTGGATAAAGCCGAAGCTACTATGCAGAACGCGGTTACCTATGCATTCTGCAAGAAAAACCCGAAACCAGAAGCGTATCTAGATAAAACCTGTTACGTCGATGCAAGCAACATGCTTGTGCCAAAAGGGTTCAAAGGCAATCGAGAGAAACTCCATCGAAAGAATCTGGATAAACTCCTGAAAACCCTCGAGGAGAAAAAGCGAGATCAAAATAAGTCTTTTGTTAGTCACTATTCCAAGGAATATGGATTTGTTCCCCTGTGGGTTTTGCAAAGGAATCTCACCTTCGGAAACATTCACCACTTTTATCAACTTCAAAACCGAAGCATCCAAAATGATGCATGCAAATATATTGTTAAAGCAACAGGAAGAAAAATAGGCGAGACACGTCTAACACCGTTAGAGTTCCTTCGCGCATTCTCCGTTTTGGTCGATTTCAGGAATCTGTGCGCACATGGAGAGCGTTTATATTGTGCAAAAGTGGGGCGATCGCACGACATCCCGTTTCGCAGCCTTATTGACAATATGGCACTCGTCCTTTCCGACAAAGAAATCGATGCGCTACGCAGTGGAATAGATGAATTATTTGAAGAATACAGACCTAGGTTTCACATCATAAGCAGGCAATCGCTTTTGTCGGACATGGGTTTAAAGAAAAAGTAACCAAAGATAGAGAGGCGCATTGTGGGCTTCCGTCGGCTATCTTTCCTTAAGCTCGAAAGACACAGACACGCCAAGAGCTAGCTCAAACTGGGCAATGGTCTCCAACGTCATATTCGGCTGGGTATTCAGGAGGTTCGAAAGCGGGAAAAGGGGGGCATGCCAGGTTTCTTGCCGCCTAGGATTATCTAAAGACATAGTCGACATCGATTGACTCGATAAGCAACACATTGGCAATCTGGGCCCAATGCCATCAACGAAGGGCGCTGCAGCATTCCCGGGAATTCACCACACTGTGTCCAATCTACTGTCGGAATGAATAAAATAATAAAATACGACGAAAGGACGATCTTGCAAAAGAACAACAGCAAAAGTAACTCCCAGAAGAAGCAGATCCGAGGAGCGGAAACGCCCTTAAAACCGGCACCCAGCATCACGACGAATTTCACTAAAACCCAAAAAAGAGGGCAGAAAAAGTGACAGGAGAATTCAGATCAGCCGATCGATGCGCAAATGACGGATCAGCCAACAGTATTAAGGAAGCAGATAGCTTTCCCGAACAAGCTGGCAACATCTTCGAATGCGTAAAAAAACTTGCTGGATTCTCTCTCGAACTACAGCTAAGAAAAGACGAAAACTTAAACAAACTGGCTGCCCAAACCATGACCGCCATCACGATCCTGTCGGTGGCATTCCTTACGCCATCGCAGCTGCTATTCAGTTACTACTCTTTCGGCTCAGTTGAGATAACAGGCTGTCAAAGACTTTTGGCAACTGCCTACATAGTTCTTCTTTTCTTGCTAGTCGCATCGTTTCTTCTCGCTCTAGCTAGCAGACTCCTCAGAAAAAGCGAGATGCTAGATGCACCAGGAACCATATTTAACGATTTCGCAAACCAAGTTACGAATGTCCAAAAAGCGGGAGAGAGATTAAGCGACAAGGACTTAGCGGACTATTACTGTGCCTCCATCTCGCCATTCTTCGAAACGACAAGAAAGAAAAACGAGCAAGCGTGGAGGCTGATCAAGATATCGATTTGTCTTCTGTCATTCACTGCCCTACTTGCTAGTCTTTTTCTTGCGATAGCCTTCGTCGGATACATCTCTTAAACACACATCAGTTCAAGGCGAACACCATGACCCCACCAATTTCAATAATCATCCCCATATACAACACCGAAAAGTATCTAGAGCAATGTCTTGAATCCATCGCGAATCAAACGCTTGCGGACTTTGAGGCGATCTGCATCGACGACGGCTCGACCGATGGCTCGTCGGAAGTCATGGATGCTTTCGCAGCTGCAGACACCCGCTTCAAGGTCATCCACAAGCAGAACGCCGGATATGGCGCCGCAGTGAACACCGGAATCGCCCACGCATCAGGTACATACATTGGCATCGTGGAACCCGACGACTACATCGAACCTGATATGTACAAAACGTTGCGCAAAGCAGCGGAAGCCAACGATTTCCCCGACATCGTCAAGGGGGCATATTGGCGCGTGCTTAACGCCGATTCACCGCAACAGGAAATCAAGCCAGCAAACTACCTCCATCGGATCAAAACCGTAGGCAGGCCGTTCAAACTCGAGGACGACGCAGAGTTCCTTTACCATCATCCGAGCATTTGGACCGCCATCTATAAAAGGAGCTTCCTCGACAAAAGCGAAATTCGAATGCCTGAAATCCCAGGCGCAGGCTGGGCGGACAACCCCTGGATGATGGAAACGCTCCTCGAAGCCAATAGCATCGTATATGTGGATGAATGCCTGTATTTTTACCGCGAAACCATCCCCGGATCTTCCTCCTTGGTAAAAGACCCCGCTATCATCTACAATCGCTGGCTTGATATGGATGCCCTCATAAAGGCCCACTCACCTGTATCATCAAACATACTCGAGGGCCATTACAATCGTGGTTGCGCTTACTTGAAAGAGCTAAGCGACCGATTCAACACAAACGATTCCAAGACCAGGCAATCCATCCGACTTATGGCAAATCGAATAGATTCCGATATCGTCTCCACCTCAAGCAGCATCCGGCCCGAGTACAAAAAAGCGTTTTTTCAAGCAAGAAGTCCTTTTGCCTGGACTTGGTACCGAATCAAGGCAAAACTCAAACTCTAAAACAGAGCGCCAACGACATATGCTGTTGGCGCTCTTAACTAATGAAGGCTACTCCCCCGAAGCTTCCTTCAAATACCGCTTCCAGAATTCAACTGACGTAAATTCCGATCTGCGAGCCGCATATTCTGCATATAGTCTGTCTTTGTTTTTCTTATACGAAGAGGCAGCCTTTTTGTACCTGCTCCACACCTCGTCAAAACGAGCCTTGTTCATGCGACGAATTGCACCCTTTTTGTTAGGCATGTCGACAACAATCAAAGTTTCAGCATCACGGATTTTAGCAGCAGGGTATACCCACCCAGCAGCATCAATCACTGCTACCTTACCATGGCGCTTACCCTCTTCGTTCAACAACCGCTGACCATTGAAGGTAAGGAAGTCCTTTGCAGCAGACATCTTGCTTCGCGCTCCGTCGGTATTGAGCCATGTATGCGTAATGCGCTTCAGATCTACGCCAAGTTTAAGGGCTTCATCGTAAAGTTCCTCAATGGGAACCATCTTTTCTTTTTCGCGATTCGCTTCCATAAAGCGACCCTCGGCAACGGGGTGGGCGATAAACTCTGGACCACGGAGAAAGTCCTCCAAGCCCTTTACCGCCAATTCCGCATCGTCGTAATTGAATTTCTTTAAATCACGCTGAACTTCTCTGTAGATTTCCATAAGGAAATCGGTCATGGGGGCAATTCCAGTAGTTGCCTGGCTAATGAGGGTATTCCTACTTACTTGATAGCGCTCAACTGCGGAACTGTACTTATAGAAAAACGCATTGTGCCAAACGCATATGCCGTTCATCGCCATAATCTTCGCCTTACAACGTAAAGCGTATTCGGCATCATCCGAGCGCACAAACAGGGGAAGAGGAAGACCCTCACGCTTTATCGTCGCCATGGGAATAACGCAATACCACCAGCCCGCATACTGTTGAGCAGTATCACCAAATGTATCAAGAGGAGCCTCAAACGCCTCAGTTTCAACCGCATCATGGAGGAAGTCCATTCTTCCTTCCGGTTTGAGGGGAAGAAAGTTGCCGTTAACGGAGAAGAAGCCGATATCTTCCGTCTTAAGGTTTTGTTCTTCAAGGCTCATCATGGCGCCGCTTAGAAAAGCGTTCGAATACTCGTCATTCAATAGCGATAACAAATTGAATGTACGAATGATGCTCTCCGGCAAAACCTCTACATCGTCATCCATGAGCAAGACATGCGTCGCCTCTATTTTTTGCTCCATCGATTCAATCATTCCACGAGCAAAACCGCCAGAACCGCCCACATTTGGATTCGGGTGAACGTAGATATGCGGGCCTTCAAGTTCTTCAACAGGAAGGGTCCGACCGTTATCAACAACATGCAAAGAAAAGTGAGAGGCGATGGGGTCATTCGATCCCAAAATGCCATGCTTGACTCGAGCGATATTGCGAGTTACGTAGTCTTCCTTTTTAAAGGTCGTAGTCACAAGAGACAGTTCCACTTGGCGTAGCTCTTCAGGTTCGACATCAACGCTGTAAGCAGCATCCTTAATTTCTACCTGATTACTAGCAAGAATCGAAAACCCATGAAGCACTTCATCCGCCAACAGATCAAGACGAACCTCGATATGACGCCAATCCGCCGATTCGGGATATTCGGCTTTGGAGTCAGACAGCTCAACCGGAGCCCAGTCATAACGCCCCGCAGTAGTTTGAATGAGAGAAAAACTGCCTCCCTTGTAATCGAACGATAAGCGATACTCAGTCGCAACCGAATATCGCCTCCATTTCATTGCAGACAACGCATTAAAGTAGGTCGTAAAATCAATATGTGAATGCGGGGCAATCCGCAAAACATTGGCATCATCAGCTTTCCACGCGCAGCCATAGACCGTTCGATAACAGAGAGCTGGGTAATTAGAGAATGCAACCGAACCGCCAAATAGAATATTTGCAATCTTATATCTCATCAGGGATCTTCCGCCTATTGGTCTAAATCGCTTATTTTATAAAGTTTCATATTACCCTCTTCGAGAGCAACCTCAAAGCCCTCCGCAGAACCACCGATCGCATCGATCCCGTCCCAATCTTCTGGACGGTAGGTAAAAACGTGTTTCCTCATTTCGTCCATCGAGGAATCGAGCAAGAGAACGTATTTTGCGTTGGTTCGCTTAACGGCGTCACGCACTTCATCGTCGCTACTATATGCGCAAAGAGAGTGTCTCATCACCCGGCTCTCATAAGGCTCATTAGGATCAGCATCGGGAGAGGACAACAAGCTCCTATAGTAAAACTGGACCCCTGTTACCCCATACAAAAATGCCGTGCCGTCAAATGGTGAATTGACGACAAGATCGTCACCTGTTATTTTTTTTGCTTCTTTAACGAAAGCAATTTCTTTGGCTGAAAGCGACCCTTCATCATTCATATCGTAATCTGACTTAACTAGCGCCCTTGTTTTACCGAAAGTTGTATCAACGTCCCCGATTCCGTAAATCACAAAATTCGGAGCAAGCAGTAATACGGCAATCAGCGCAGAAACGATTTTTGCAGCTCTTTCACTTGCGATTTTGACAACCCCTTCTTTTTTCAATAGTCGAAAGAGCCTCTCGCAAAAATCGATAACAGAAACGAAACCTACCGCCGAAAGCGGGATCGCTGCCAACACACATAATGCGGCGGTCCTGTGCTGGTCTGTATACCAAAACCCCGAAAGCCAGTGTTTCAGGAACGACTCCGTTGAAGCTGTCGAAAAGTGAATTAAAGCACACAGGAAGTACGTGTATGCCAGCCAGCGCAACGATTTATTGCGTAACACAGAAACAATGCCGACTAAAACAAGAAGTGCCATTATCGGGCTTGCGGGGCCCCCGCAATAAGAGAGAAGAAGTATGTTGAACAAACCCTGGGTTTTAGATGAAAAATGATCCCAGGAAACAGATAGGACACCCTGCATGAAAGATGCGTTATATGCGACGATCCAAACAATGACGCAGAGCAACACAAACAATGCTGCCAGCCAGATACGAAGCCGCTCTCTGACCCGAAAGCCAAATGCGGTTTCGCCATACAAAAACTGCCAAGCGCCAAAGAAAGCGAGCAAAACGATGCAACTGAAGACAGCATTTGGCTGAAGTAGCACCAAGCACGAGCATGCGATCACGAGCAAGGCAAACAGCGACAAGCGACTAAGTTTCCCCGTTCTCTCCTTGGCAAACACAACAAATAGCGACAATGCAGCCGGCACCATTGCAAAAGCGGCAAGATTTGAACATAGCAGGCCATACGTCAAAAGACGCCAAGGGAAGTCGAAGAAGCAAACACAAGTAAGAGAGCCTACAACAACAATTCTCTTGCTGTCCTCAAAAACAGTAGCCAGAAACGACCAAACCCCTAGCGGGAAAGCCACTGCTACGAACGCAAGATTGACAGCATTCTCCGCAACAGGTGCAGAAACCCCCATAACACTCAGCGTTACCGCCGCAACAACATGCCAAAGCGCTGGATAAAAAGATGTGCTATCTGCAGCTCCGAATCCTTGCGCTGTCGGAAATACGCTAATCGAAATAGCAGAAAACTGACTTGTCGAAGCCATTGCATATAACTCATTCAGGTGATACGCATTGTCGATTGCGGTAGAGAACCAATCTGGAGAGCCCATCACCAGTACAAAGGCATAAGCCGATACGAGCGCGCCAAGGCAGACATACAAAAACGCTATCCCACCACGATCGCCCGCATAAGTGCTATCTGTATTTTGACCGCCAGCAGAAAGCGCCTTCATGCGAAAAAGGAAAGACCTGAGAAGCCCGAGCACAAAAGCAAACAAAACGACCATGCTAAACAGTATAAGACCAGATACATGCAGATCGACAGCATAGAAGAGCTGGCAGGAAACTGCCAGTATGGCCAACGAAACAAACGGCGCCCAAGCGATCAGCAACTTTCTCTTGATGAGCAAATCGCCAAAGAATAGACAACCAGGAAGATACAAAAGAACAACTGCAAATAGACACGAGACAGAAAAACTAGCCCACACTCTATACCTCTTTCCTTCTCTATGCTTCCAACATGCACGACAACAAATACTACTAGCCTAATTTTTTATTATATCTAGACCCTACGCAGTAATTAGACGCAAGTAAGCCTTGCTTTCTATACAACACAAACGAAACTATCTAGTCTTTTGCGCAAATCGTATACTTGCCAATTCACCGATTTCGCGATCAGGAGGCCTATGTAATTCAATATCATCAGCTAGGCTTCCGATTGGAGTCTCAGGCAACAATCGTCACAAGACGCAAAGAGGATATTCATTTATTAACCGAGGATAAAAAACACAGCCAATTAGCAAACAACGTTGTGCGGCAAAATTCAAAAGCGAGCAACACCAGTCTCGCCATCTTCAATCCACAAACACAACCCTTTCATAGAGAGAGCAAAACGGTGAGCACAATGGTCTGAGCCTTTCGCAATAGACGATTCGCGCATAACGTACTTCCCTATCACCAACGCCTTTTTCACCTGATCATAGCGATAATCGGAACGAGTGTGGATATAGACAACATATACAGCATCGGGCAATTCATCGTAATTGAGGCAAGGAAATCAACACGCAGAACACCTTTATCGAAACCGCCAATGCTGTCGAAGCAAACCGCCACAACCTTCAGCCTGTTAACCATCCCGCATTCATGGAACACACGATCATATAGGTCGTACAACCAACCAGGTCGGCGCAAAGCTCTTTCAAAAGCCGAAACATGCTCAAAGCAGCTTCAACATGCCCTGTCGGCCAGGGTTTCTGTAGACAACAAAATCAGCAGCCCAAGCTGCCGATTTGATGCTATTGCGCAAGTTCGCTCTTCACGTATTCATCGAGCTCCTGCTCCCAGTCGGGAGGGTTGAAGCCGATGGCCACGATCTTGGAGAGATCCATCGCCGAATGTTCAGGGCGAGGAGACACGGGGGCCGCAACGCTGGCATAGTAATCGACAGTAGCAACGGGCACCACCTTGTCGGCGTTTCCATTGGCAAGCTTGAACACGCGCTTCGCAACCTGCGCCCAGCTCTTGGGCTCGCCCGAGCCGGTAAGGTTGTAGGTGCCGTACGGCGCGGGGCTGCTGGGCTCGACGTCGCCCTCGCGGTAGCCGAGCAGCCAGAGGATGCCCTCGGCCATGTCGCGCGTGAAGGAAAGGCGGCCCACCTGGTCGTCCACCACCGTAACCTGCGGAATCTCGCCGGCGGCAACGCGGTCCGAAAGGCCCATCATCGTCTTCACGAAGTTGTGGCCATCTCCGATTACCCAGCTGGAACGCGCAATGTAGTGCTTGGGGCACCCGCCGACGGCAAGATCGCCCGCCGCCTTCGACTGGCCGTACACGCCCATCGGGGCAAAAGGCTCGTCTTCGGGGTGGAGTTCGCAAGTGCCGTCGAACACGTAATCGGACGACACGTGGACCAGCGTGATGCCATGCTCTGCGCAAACGCGAGCCATGAGCGCAGGACCGGTCGCGTTGGCCTTCCAGCAAATCACACGGCCTTCGGGCGTTTCCGCTTTGTCGACAGCGGTATACGCCCCGCAATTAATAACAGCTCCGTACAGGCTCCAGTCGATTCCCTGATAAGCCGCAGAGTCGGAAAGGTCGAACGTATCGATGTCGCAATAGTCGAACCATTCGGCCAAGCTTCGCTCTTCCGCCAACGCGCGCACCGCGCGGCCCAGCTGGCCATTGCAGCCGGTAACCAGCGTGCGCTTGGGCGTCATGGGCAACGCATCTTTTAGCATAGGGTGAGCCCTATCGGCATCGGAGAGCTCGCACTGCTCAAGCGGGATAGGCCATTCGATGTTCAGATCGGGATCTGCCAAGTTCACAAACGTGTAGGTCTTCTTTAGGTCGGCTGACCAATGGGCATTCACCAGATAGGTGTATGCCGTGCCGTCCTCCAGCGCCTGGAAGGAGTTGCCCACGCCTCGGGGCACGTAGATGGCCTTCGAGGGATCGATAACGCAGGTATACACCTGGCCGAAGCTCTTCCCGGGACGCAAATCCACCCAAGCGCCGAAGACGCTGCCGGTGGCCACGGAAATGTACTTGTCCCAAGGCTCAGCGTGGATGCCACGCGTTACGCCACGTTCGGCATTGAAGGAGATATTGTTCTGCACAGGCCCCAAGTCGGGCAGGCCGAGGTCAACCTGCTTCGCACGCTGCCAGTTTTCCTTGAACCATCCGCGGGAATCGCCGTGCACGGCCAGGTCGAACACCAGCATGCCGGGGATATTCGTGCGTTCTGCCCTCAACGGCTTCTCGAACTCAAAAGACATGTCCAACTCCCCCTACTGGCCCTGCGCCTTGTACTTTGCCTCGGTAGCCTCCTTGGCGGGACGCCACCACTGCTCATTTTTGCGATACCATTCAATGGTCGCAGCAAGCCCTTTGGCAAAGTCGGTATGCTTAGGCTCCCAGCCCAGCTCACGACGCAGCTTCGAGGAGTCAATGGCGTAGCGGCGGTCGTGGCCGGGACGGTCGCGCACCCAATCGAAATCGTCGGCGGCCTTGCCCATGCCCTCGAGGATGGCGTGCAAAACGTCGATATTGTTCTTTTCGCCGTCGGCGCCGATGAGGTACGTCTCGCCGTAGCTCCCCCTCGTCAAGATAGTCCATACGGCGGAAGAGTGATCCTCGGTGTGGATCCAGTCGCGCACGTTCAGGCCGTCGCCATACAGCTTTGGCTTGATGCCACACAGGATGTTGGTGATCTGGCGGGGAATGAACTTCTCCACATGCTGGAAGGGGCCGTAGTTGTTTGAGCAGTTGGATATGGTGGTACGTAGACCGTAGGTTCGCGTCCACGCACGCACCAGCATGTCACTCGCAGCTTTAGTGGAGCTATACGGGGAGCTAGGCTTGTAGGGCGTTTCCTCGGTAAAGCGGGCAGGATCGTCCAATGCAAGGTCGCCGTACACTTCGTCGGTGCTTACGTGGTGGTAGCGCACGTCGTGCTTGCGGCATGCCTCAAGAAGGCGGTAGGTGCCCTCGACGTTGGTGCGCAGGAACGGCTCGGGATCGGCGATGGAATTGTCATTGTGGCTTTCGGCGGCATAATGCACGATAGCGTCGCAGCCAGGCACGATGCGCTCCAGCAGATCCACGTCGCAGATGTCACCCACTACCAGCTCTACCCTGTCGGCGGGCAGACCGGCAATGTTTTCACGGTTGCCGGCATAGGTGAGCTTATCCAGCACGGTAACATGCACATCTGGGTGGTTATTTACCACGTAGTGCACGAAGTTACTGCCGATGAACCCGCAGCCACCCGTAACGATGATGTTCTTGGGTTGGAAGTCCGCCATCCCCTAGTCCTCCTTCGTGGCAATCTTGCCCTCGGCCACGCGCTTCAGGTGCTGCCCGTAAACGCTCTTGCCGTAGCGGTCAGCGGCAGCCACAAGCTCTTCGCGGCCAATCCAGCCATTCTCGAAGGCAATTTCCTCGGGAACGCACACGGGCAAATCCTGGCTGCGCTCAACGGCGCGCACAAATTCGCCCGCTTCGTAGAGGCTTTCCATGGTGCCGGTGTCGAGCCATGCATAGCCGCGACCCAAGGTGACAACGGAAAGGGTGCCGCCCTCCAGATACATCTGGTTGAGCGTGGTGATCTCAAGCTCGCCGCGGGCAGAAGGCTCAACCTGCTTGGCAAGCTCGCACACACGAGAGTCGTAGAAGTACAGGCCGGTAACCGCGTAGTTCGACTTGGGGTGCTCGGGCTTTTCCTCGATGGAAACAGCGTTGTAGTCCGCATCGAACTCCACTACACCGAAGCGCTCAGGGTCGTCTACGTGGTAGCCGAACACAGTAGCGCCGCCATTTGTCTCGGCATCCTGAACCGCCTTACGCAGGTGGCGGCTAAGGCCGTTGCCATAGAAGATGTTGTCGCCCAAAACCAGTGCGCAAGGTTCGCCGGCAATAAATTCCTCGCCGATGATGAACGCCTGCGCCAAGCCATCGGGAGAAGGCTGTTCCGCGTAGGAAAGCGACACGCCGAACTGAGAGCCATCGCCCAGCAAACGCTGGAAGTTGGGCAGGTCGGTAGGCGTGGAGATGATCAGGATGTCTTTGATGCCCGCCATCATCAGCACGGACAGCGGATAGTAGATCATCGGCTTGTCATACACCGGCAGCAGCTGCTTGCTGGTAACCGAAGTGAGGGGATACAGGCGCGTGCCTGAGCCGCCAGCTAGAATAATGCCTTTCATACAACTCCCGCCATATTACCTGAAGTGACTATTCTTCCTTTTGTTTATCATTGCTGTAGCGCTCAAATTTTTCGATTGCTAACTGCTGAGTAAGCTCGCGTATCTTTGTATCCGCCTGGGAAATACGCATAGTGAGGCTGAAGCTTTGTACCAAAAGCACGAAAATAAAGAATAGGAATACGAAATTAACTGGTGCCATTGTCCCAACAAGATCAGACAGCAAATAAAAAATTTGAGGAAAAATGCTGACGACTAGAAGAAGAACCGCGAAACAGAACCAAAAAATAGAATCCTCAAGCTTTACCTTGGAAGTTCGAACCTTCTTCGCAATAAACCCAAGAAGCAATAACGAAGCAAGGATAAGCGTGATACGTAGCGCCGCTGTCATTTCGCAACACCACCTATGCGCTTACGAATAAGCTGCATAAACAGAATCGAGATAGCCATCCTGAGCATATATTTAGCCGACGTCCATGCGTTCAAGTAGCTTTCGCCGGCAAACCGTTCAGCCATTTTTACCGGAACCTCCACTACCTTAGCATCTGCTCTTTTTATCAAATATGAAACCGTATCGGGTTCGGGCCCACAATTTAACCCACAAGCCATCAGTTCGATCATCCGCGCATTGAACGCTCTCATGCCGGAAGTAGGGTCTTTAATCGTTTCGCCCGTCGTAAGCCTGATTGCTCCTTGTATTAAATTGCTACCAAGCATTCTCATCGACCGGGGCCTGTCTCTTATACACATCTCCGAGCCCACGAGACGGACTCC